>SDBV01004357.1_pt1 | contig 20451 bp, 25 predicted proteins | sample 2277081 | NCBI WGS metagenome assembly SDBV01 (sample SAMN10402039, study PRJNA504765) | marine sediment metagenome | isolation source: marine sediment core GS10_PC15, 223 cmbsf | place: Arctic Ocean: Southern Knipovich Ridge | collected 2010 | reverse complement strand
GCACCAAGACGGCCTCGGCTGAGTCGGGGCCGCGGCCCAGAGATCGGCCGAGGCGACGGCGGCGATCCGCTTGCCCGACGGCGACGCCGCCGCCGGGTAGAATGCAACTTCGAATCCCGGGGCCCAGACCATTCTACCTGAGCACCCCTTCCCAACACATTCAGCCAGGCACCATTGCAGGCAGTCGTCGGCGACACTGTCGAAGCTCCGCCCGCTGGGTTTGACGAGAGACCACCCGCCAGCCTACAATCTTCACGAACCGGCAGACCCCGACCAGATGACGGCGGTGAGGAAAATGGTACACGACCACGAATATGAGATAAACCAGCTTGCCAAGGAAGAATCATGGCGGATGTTCCGCATCATGGGGGAGCTTGTCGAGGGCTTTGACACGCTGACCGGCATTGAGCCGGCGGTCAGTATCTACGGGTCAGCCCGGATCGGCCCCGAGGACGAGGTCTACCGGCAGACGCGGGAGATCGCTCGCCGCCTCGGCGAGTCCGGTTTCTCGATAATCACCGGCGGCGGGCCGGGTGTCATGGAAGCCGCCAACCGCGGCGCGATGGACGCCGGGGCGACGTCGGTCGGTCTCAACATCGACCTCCCCGAGGAGCAGACCGCCAACGTCTACACGACGAAGTCGATCACCTTTCACCACTTCTTCGTGCGTAAGGTGATGCTGGTCAAGTACGCAATCGCCTTCATCATCATGCCCGGCGGTCTGGGCACACTCGACGAGGTGACCGAAGTGCTGACGCTGATGCAAACCTTCAAGATCCGGCCTTTCCCGGTGATACTCTACGACAGCGGCTACTGGAGCGGCTTCATGGACTGGCTACGCAGCGTCGTCCTTGACCGAGAGTATGTCTCCGAGGAAGACTTCAACCTGGTGCGGATCTGTGACGAACCCGGCAGTGTCGTCGAGGCAGTCCACCAGTGGTACATCAAGCACGAGGTCATCGGAAGGAAGGTACTCGGCGACTGAGGCCGCTTCGACGACTGAAGCTGCTGTGACAGCTGAGGTTGTTTCGGCGGCGGATCTAGTCGAGGATGGCCTCGGCGCCGTAGTCCGGGACCGAGATCGGCCAGCCGGTGCCCTCACCAACGAAGGCGGCGAAGCGCTTGGCCGATTCTTCCTCACCGTGGACGACGAATACCTGCCGCGGCGGCTTCCGCAGGGTCGTCAGCCAGGCGAGCAGGTCGTCGCGGTCAGCGTGACCGGAGAAGCCGTGCAACTGGGCAATCTCGGCGCGCACCGGGAAGAAACGGCCGAGGATACGGGCCTCACGAGCGCCCTCGACGATGCGCCGCCCCAGGGTGCCGACCGCCTGATAGCCGACGAACAGTACCGTGCTGTCCGGCCGCGAAATGTTGTCCGCCAGGTGGTACTTGATCCGACCACCGGTGCACATTCCCGAGCCGGCGATGATGATCGCCGATCCCGACACCCCGCTGATGGCGCGCGACTCATCGACCGTCCTCACCAGAGTCAGACCGGGAAAGTCGAACGGCGACTCCTTCTGCCGCAACAGTTTCAGCATGTCTTCGTCGAAGAGCTCGGGGTGGCGCTCGAAGACATCGGTGATATTGACCGCCATCGGGCTGTCGACGAAGACCTTGAGGTGGGGTATCCTGTTTTCTATTCGCAGCTGGTTGAGGCAGTACATCAACTCCTGGGAACGCTCCAGGGCGAAGCTGGGAATGACGACGTTGCCGCCACGGGCGACAGTGTTGTTGACGACTGCGGCGAGTTCGTCGACCATGTTGACGGGGCCGTCGAAGACACGGTCACCGTAGGTCGATTCGACGAGCACGTAGTCGGCCTCCTCGAAGAAGGTCGGGTCCTCGAGGATCGGCTTGTTGCGCCGGCCGATGTCGCCGGAGAAGAGGATGATGCGTTCCTCTCCATCCTGGCGAATCGAGACGCGGATCATCGCCGAGCCGAGGACGTGGCCGGCGTCGTGGAACGAGGCTTCGACGCCTTCGCCAATGCGGACCGTCTCGCCATAGCGAGTGGGCGTGAAGAGCGGGATGGCGGCCTCAGCGTCAGCGATGGTGTACAGCGGCACCACGGGACGGGGCGGGGTGCGCTTCTCCTTCTGGTGTCGCCGTCGCTTGTACTCGGCGTCTTGTTCCTGCAGTTTCGCCGAATCACGGAGGATGATGGAGGCGATGTCGGCGGTGGCGCCGGTGCAGTGGACGGGCCCTGAGAAACCATCGTGGACCAGCCTCGGCAACCAGCCGCAATGGTCGAGGTGGGCATGAGTAAGGAGAACGGCGTCGAGATTCGCCGGCGGTACCGGGAACTTGTCCCAGTTCCTGGCGAGGAACTGCCGTTCCTGATAGAGGCCACAATCGACGAGAAAGCTGAGGCCGTTGGTCTCGACGAGGAAACGCGCACCGGTGACGGACTGGCCCGCCCCAAGGACGGACAGCTTTATCCGCAAGACGGCACCGGGCGACGAGGTGAGTTCATGTTGTTCGAGTCAGCGGGCATGCTGCCCTCAATAATAGCAGAAGGACGCTTCCGAGACCAAGCCGGGCTTGGCGGCCGCCGGTCTCTTGAATTCCGCAATGACTTGCCGTAATCTTAGGAAGCTCCGGCGCCGTCGCCGGGGAGGCGTGAAGGCATGTCAATCGAGCTTGAATTCCTGCAATCGCTCCCCTACTTCGAGGGGCTAAGCGGCGAGGAGTTGGCCTCAATCCGCGGCCGAATGTTCGAGCGCTCGGTGGACCGCGGCGAGATCATCCAACTCGAAGGCAAGTCCGCCGAGGCGCTGTTCGTCGTTGCCGCCGGCGCCGTCAAGGTCTTCAAGACCTCCGCCGAGGGCAAGGAACAGATCCTGAGCATCGTCCACTCCGGCGAGTCGTTCAACGACGTCGCCGTCTTTGACGACGGGCCGACTCCGGCCAGCGCCCAAGCAATGACTCCGGTGACCGTCTACGGAATCTCGCGCCACGAGTTGCATAGCCTCCTTGCCGACTATCCAAGAGTGTCGCTGAACACGACCAAAGTGCTCGCCGAACGAACGCGGCAACTGGTGTCGCTGGTCGAGGACCTGTCCTTCCGCCACGTCATCGGCCGAGTCGCCAAGATACTGCTCGAGTATGCCAGCGACAGCAGTTCGCCAAAGCCGCGGCTGACCCAACAGGAAATCGCCGCCGTCGCCGGTACCGTGCGTGAGGTCGTCGCCCGCTCTCTGAAGACTCTCGAAGAGGACGGCGCGATACGGATGGAGAGACACCGCATCCGGATCACCGACAAGGCGGCGCTAGAAGACCTGGTGGGGGCCTCGACGTGAGACATTGGTTACATACACGGTGGAATCGGCACGGCTAGACTGAGAGCGTAGAGGGGTGAAGCGAATTGCCTGACATGCCTGAACTCGACCTCGATAAGTGCAATCTCTGCGGACTGTGCGCCAGCGTCTGCAAGTGCGGAGCCATCGTCGTCCTGGAAAGCAGCCTGAAGATCATCGAAACCGACGAGTGCGGCTGGTGCACCCTCTGCGAAATGGTTTGCCCACTGAGCGCCATCGCATGCCCCTACGAAATCACGTTTGGCGACGGCGACTAACAACAACAGCCCTCTTTCACGCTCGAATCGACATGGCCCACCGGCAGCCGCACCACACTCCACCCAAGCTCGCCGCCGTCTCCTCCCCGCAAGAGACTTATGTCACATACATCTCTTACCTGCCCAAATAGAATATGGACAGAGATGGGAAGGTGCGGTGCCAGGGAGCAAAGAACTGATGGTTACATGGAGATTGAAAGGGTGCCCTCGATGCGGGGGCGACACCTTTGTGGATAGCGATATAGACGGCTGGTACGAGCAGTGCCTGATGTGTGGTCACCGCCGCGAGTTGAAGAAGCTCGCCGTCCGGCGTAAGGAGCCGATACCAGCGAGCACGGGCAAGGACGACGTCACCGCCGTGTGACGACGACACAACGACAGCCAGAACCGGCCAGTGTGGTCACTCTTGCGTGGCGAGAGTCAGCGACGCGTGGTATAATGGAGTCACCGAGTCTGCCCGAGGAAATACCAGCATGCCAATCTATGAATACGTATGCGAAGACTGTGACACCGAATTCGAGCAGCGTCGCAGCTTCAGTGAAACCGGCCAGGCGTCTTGTCCGCAATGCAACGGCAGGACGCGCCGGGTCTTCCGACCGGCGCCCGTCATCTTCAAGGGGTCTGGTTTCTACGTGACCGACAGCCGGACCGAGAGTCCGCCCTCAGAGTAACAGGCAGTGCGACGCAAATCCAGGCACCGCCGATAGCGAAGCTACCGGGAGGTGCTTCTTCATTTCCGGGACAGTTCCGAAACGCTTGCCTTGACAGTCCTCCGGCGCCTGTGACAAGATTCGGCTACAGCGCGTCAGACGTGGCCAAGCGCGGCCGCGCCAGCCCTGCCAAGGGGGGCGCCAACGGTACTCCCAACGACGGCGATTGGCGCTGGACGAGAACAGGCAGATCCAGCGAACCGGAAGGAGAGACAGCTAATGACCGAGGAACGCAAGTACTTCGACGTCGAGAAGGACGGACCGGTCGTCATCTGGAAGTTCAACAACCCGCCGCAGAATCTCTGGGACCCGGGGGGCTGGGCGGCATTCGTCGCCGTCGCCGAAGACCTCTACAAGGACCCGGACCTGAGGGTGGGAATCTTCACCAGCGCCCGACCGGATGTCTTCATCCAGCACTATGACGTTTCGCTGCTGGTGAAGGCGGGCGAAGACCTGGAAAAGGAGAAGCCGACGACACCGCCTCCACGTCGCATCGGCTACCGCGTCGATTCGAAACCGATCATCGCCGCGATCAACGCGCCGGTTGCCGGCGGCGGCCTGGAACTGACGATGGGGATGGTGGTGCCGATCGACTTCCGTTTCATGTCACGGGCCGCTACCGTCGCCCAGCCGGAAGTAGGCGTCGGCATCCTTGCCGGCGGCGGTGGAACGCAACGGATGCCGCGTCTCATCGGCATTGCCAAGGCGCTGGAACTGCAGCTGACCGGCCGGCCGGTCTACGCCGACGAAGCGGAACGGATCGGCCTGGTGACACGGGCCTGCGACCCGGACCGATTGATGCCGGAGGCGATTGCCTTCGCCAAGGAACTGGCGATGCGTCCGCAACTGGCGGTACACCACATCCGGCGGGCAATCTACGAAGGAATGAGCCTGCCGCTCGACGATGGCCTGGCGCTGGAATCAGAGCTTATGCGTGAATTGATGGCCAGCGACGAGGCCCTGGAGAGAATGCGCGCCTACGTCGCCAGCGGCCAGCGCCAGTCGGCCACCGAGTGAACGGGCGTCGGCCGGCTGGGCCCGAGTTGCTCATCGGCTGAGGCGACACCGGCATGGAGACCCGCACCGGCAACAACTACAAGTGGCTGGCACTGCTGACGGTGTCGATCGGTACCTTCATGGGTACCCTCGACGCCAGCATAGTCATCATCGCGCTGCCGCGCCTCACCGAGGTCTTCAACACCGAGCCGTCGGTGGTGCTCTGGGTGACGATCGCCTACCTGCTGGCCAGCGTCAGCCTGATGCTGACGATCGGCAAGCTCGGCGACGTCTTCGGCAAGAAGCGCGTCTTCGTCACCGGATTCGCCCTGTTCACCCTCGGATTGACCCTGTGCGCCTTATCGCAGAGTGTCGTCCAACTGGTCCTGGCGCGAGTCGTCCAGGCGATCGGCCTGGCGATGGTGATCGCGCTGGGTAACGCAATCGTCACCGCTGCTTTCCCCAGGAAGGAACGCGGCAAGGGGCTGGGGATTGTCGGCGGAGTCGTCTCGGCCGGCCTGCTCAGCGGCCCGGTGATCGGCGGACTGCTGCTCGACGTCCTCGACTGGCAGTCCCTGTTCTATCTACGCATCCCGGTCGGCGTCATCGGCTTCTTCATGTCATGGCGGCTGCTCCGCGAGCCGCCGGGCGAGCGCAGCAGCAAGCAGTTCGACTGGGCCGGCGCGGCGACCCTGTTCGGCGGCCTCAGCTGCCTGCTGCTCTTCTTCAACCTCGGCGGGACAATGGGCTTCGCGGCGCCGCTGGTACTGGCCCTCGCCGCCGGCGCGGTGGTACTGCTCGTCTCATTCGTCAACATCGAACGCAGAGCGGCGGAGCCGATACTCGACCTGCCGCTCTTCCGTAGTCCCCTGTTCGCCCGGGGACTGGGCAGCATGGGAGCGATCTTCCTCGCCACCTCGGCCTACATTTTCCTGATGCCCTTCTATCTCCTGCAGGGAGTCGGAATGGAAACGTCGCAAGCCGGGCTGATGCTGGCGACGATGCCGGCGACCACCCTCATCGTCGGGCCGATCAGCGGCTGGCTCTCGGACAGAATCGGATCGAGGGTACTGTGTACCGCCGGCGCCGCAATCATCGGCGTCGGGATACTCCTCCTCAGCCAGCTTGACGCCGACTCGACCACGCTGGCAATAGTGTCGCGGTTGGCCATCGTCGGCTTCGGGCTGGGGCTGTTCTCCGCACCGAACAACAGCGCGATTATGGGAGCGGTGCCTCAAGCCCACCTCAGCACGGCTTCGGCAATGATCGCGACGACACGGCAGATCGGGATGTCCAGCGGAATGGCCATCGCCGGCGCCGTCTTTGCCGCCCGGCAGGTCTACCACAGCGCCCAACAGGCCGGCGAGAACCTCGCCCCGGCGGCGCTCGACCGGATCTCACTGGTCAACTCCTACCAGGACAGCCTCGCTCTGGCCGCCATTTTCTGCATTGTCGCCCTGGTGGCATCGTGGCTGCGGGGCAAAGCGCCAAAAGAGGTAAAGCCATGAGAGACCGCGACCACGTTGACCTGGTAGATATCCACCGCCAGCCGCATGAAGAGGGCCAGGAAGAGGTAATCATAGAAACCTCCGGCGGTGACATCCGCTCGATACTGCACTCCGCTGATGGTGCCGGGACCGGCGTCATCTGGGTGTGCGGCGCGGCCGGCGGTTTTGAAGGCCCCTCGCACGGCATCTACGTGGACCTGGCACGGGAGCTTGCCAGCCAGGGAATGGCCTCACTACGGCTGAATTACCGCGCCCCTGGTGACCTGACGATGTGCGTCATGGACGTGCTGCTGGGGAACACCTTCCTCATTCAGGAAGGCATCGAGCGGGTGGCGCTGGTCGGCCATTCATTCGGCGGGGCGGTGGTCATCATGGCCGGGGTGTTAAGCCGGTCGGTACGTGCGGTGGTCGGGCTATCCAGTCAGACCGTCGGGGCGCAACGCGTCGGCGAACTGGTGCCGACACCACTACTGCTCGTCCACGGGGAGCGTGACGAGCGACTCTCAGCCGATTGTTCGCGCAACATCTACGACTGGGCCGGGGAGCCCAAGGAACTGGTTCTCTTCCCGAAGGACGGCCACGGTCTCACCGAATCCCACGACGAACTCTTCACCCTCCTCAAGACGTGGCTCCCGGAGAAGCTGGCAAGCGCCTAGACGCACACCCATCAAACTCCCGTGGTTCACTTCTCATAGAAAATGATTTCAAAGCCGAGCCTCTCATCCCGGCGCACTTCCCGAAAGCCGTGCTTCTCATAGAGCCGCTGGGCCGCGACCATATGCCCGGTCGTGTCCAGGCAGAACTCCGTAAAGCCCCGCTCGGTGGCAAGTTCGAGCAGCCGCAGCAACATCGCCTCACCGAGGCCACGGCCCCGGTGAGCCGGGTCGACCCGCATCCGCTTGATTTCGGCACAGGTATCGGACACTTTACGGAAAGCGCCGATAGCGATGATGTCGCCACTCAGCGTTCCCACCAGGAAATCACCGCCGCTATTGATGTAGTGGTTCTCGATGTCGTGCATGTCCGCTTCCCAGGAACCATGCTCGATATCTATTCCAACCTGCTTTATTCCATTGGTATGTAACTCCCAGGCGGCCTCATAGTCAGCCGACCGGTATCTTCTCATCTCCATCAGGCTTTCTCCAGCAGCCGACTGACATTGTTGCATATCCTTTCGGTATCGACCAGCGCCCAGTCGTCGGTGTCCACCGTGATGAGATGTGCCCCCGGAATCAGCATCTCGTAAGTGCCTGATTCCAACCGCTGCCTGAAATCCCCGATGTGCGATGAGTCGGCATGACCGGGATGCCTGTCGTCAGCGGCCCGTTTCTGAAATCGCTCCACCAGAATGTCTCTAGCCGCCCGAAAGTCCACCTGGATAAGGTCACATTCATAGGTCTTCGATAGTTCCAGGAAGCGCGGCGTGGCGTAATCCTTGTGAAAGGCGTTCTCAACAACCACCGAGGCGCCCGCCTCAAGCATCTTTGCGGCAATGTCGTAAAGAAGCACCACACTGCCAACGCCGAGTTTCATTGACCAGACCCGGTCACTCCATCCCAACTGGTCAAAGAGAAGCTCCTTGATGTCGTCCTTGTTGAAGAAGGGCAGGTGGCACGCCCTGGCAATTGCTCTCCCAGCCATCGTCTTGCCACTACCAGGCGGGCCTGACACAATAATCAGTGTTGCTTCAGACACTGTGGTGACCTTCTCCCAAACAGTCTACCATCAACCAGTCGCCATCACGCTTTCTTCTTGTCGATAACGTGGGGGGTGAAACTTGAGTCTATCTCAGTCAAAGGGGAGAGTCAACGGGTGCCTGCCGGAGAAGTTGGGCGGCTAGGCAGAACGGCTGCCTGCATCCTTCAGCTTCCACTCGCGGATTCCTCCGCGTGAGTTGGGCACGAGGCCGGATTCCTCAGGGTCACGGACCACCCTCAGAATTGTCCGGGCGACTTCGCCAGGTGCCATATCCGTCGTGTCAATGTGTATCGCATCCCGGCCCCTGGCTGCGTCTGTGTACCAGGATTCTGGACTGGTCACGTTGTCTCGCTTGACGCTTCTAGCCTTGAGAGTGCTCCGCGAACAAGACAGCATGAAGAAGAGGAGGTCGTAGCCCTCCACTTCAATCGCGTTGAGAATACCATCGGCTATCGGCTTGACCGTAAGGACAACCGACGAGAAGATCACATAGTCGAATTGTGACTCAAGATAGGTGTTCAGTACGAAGGACATGTTCCTGTCACTGTTCCGAAGCCGCGGGTCCTCGACCGAAAAAGGATTGACATGCCAGACATCATCGCCATCCAGCCACGCTGAGTTCTCCAACGACGCAAACACTTCCCGCGCACAGGCTGTCTTGCCAACCCAAGGCGGGCCACCGATCATGATTAGAAGTTGCCTTCCTGATTTCATTGCATCTCTGATTGCATAGCCCTCCAGTCCTGCTCATGCTCCAAAGGATTGGTGGACCAGCGAGAATCCCAGCCGTCTGGCTATGCGGAGCGACGGTATGTTGTCCGCGTACGCGCCATACCAGGCGACTGCCCCCTGATCCAGAATCCATTCAGTTGCCGCTGAAACAACGGCAAGGCCATAACCTTGCGCCTGGAGCGCTTCTTCTGTTCCGACCCCGAAGGTCGCAATCTCCTCACTGCCGTTCCAGATCACGACTGCAACGGAAGCACAGCGAGGACCGAACTGAGCCAACTCCCCTGCAGGCACACTCGAATCGTCGTGGTAGCACGCAAATGCCCAAATGAAGTCTTCTGTCTCCGAAGGACGTCTCTCTGCTATTCGTAAGTCAAACTGCTCGGGCGGGATATCTTTCCTCTTGAGTGCTAATACCTCGTACCGGGATCTCGCAGGGCGGAAGTGCTCATGCTCAGCAAGAACGAAGTCCAGACCGTAGGCCTCGTCAAGACATTCTGCATCGGCTGGTGGCAGCAATCGTTTTATTTCCGCGAGACCGAGAGGTGAAAACAATTCCCAGCCAGTCATCGACTGCGCACAATCCGACACGGCTCTCACGACGCGTGGAATTCCCGTCATCAGCACGTCGTTCTTCCCGGCCACTTGCTGGGCGAGCAATCGGCTCTTAGGCTTATCCGCCCGGACATCGGACACACGAACGGATACGCCTTCGTCGGGAAACGTTTCGAGTGAGAACCCGGCGTCATTCTCGATCCGTTTACGTATTCTGTAGTCCAGTTTCATTGCACTAGGCTCGCCATCACGCTCTCTTCCTGCCGATGGTTGAGACTTGAGTCTAGCTCTCTTGTCGGGATGGTGTCAATGGGATCGTCGCAGCCAAAACGAGCCTGATTCTGCCATTTGTGCCCTTTGCCCCTTGATAATAGAACATTTGTTCTGATACAGTGGTGGTTACCCCTCCTTGGAGACCCGGGTTGGCAAAGCTCATTGGTGAACCGGTCAGGACACACACCGGTAAGGGCGCGCTACCAACCGCCTTTATCTGGCGGAAGCGTCTCTACCGCGTCGTTGAAGTCCTCGGCTGGTGGCGGGAACCGGGCGACTGGTGGGACGATAGCGCGATGCGTTTCTTCGTCCGCGTCAACGCCCGAAGCTCCAGCACAGGCACCTTTGAGCTTTGCCAGCTCGGGGATAACTGGTTCCTGGAGCGAGTCCTAGACTAGGGCCCGCGTACCGGCAACCGCCCCCCATCGCAGACCCTTGCATCACGCAAGCGTGGTCGTGCTATAATGACTGCCGTACCCTGATTAGCAAGACAAAAGGAGGTACCCCCATGACAGGCGATTCAATCATCACAGATGAAATGAAAGCCCAAATCGGCGTGGAATCAGGCCCGTCCACCTATGAAATCGAGCGCTCCTCGATTCGGCGCTGGGCGGAGGCAATCGGCGATACCAATCCCCTCTACCACGACGAGGAATACGCGAAGAGCAAGGGCTACCGCAGCATCATCGCACCCCCCGGCTTCGTCGGCCAGTATGCTTTCGCCGTCACCCCCTCCAGTTCCGTCGACTCCTCCAGTTCCGCCGGTGCGTCAAATAGCGCCTATCGCGGCGTCGCCAGTCCGTTCAGCCGCAACCTCAATGGCGGCAACGAGTATGAAATCTTGAAGACCGTTCAGGCCGGAGACACCCTGAAGATGACTACCATGATAGCCGACCTCCGCGAACGTGAAGGACGGATGGGCAAAATGCTCTTCGTCATCACGGAGACGACCTTCAAGAACCAGGACGGCGAGATCGTCGCCAAGGCCAGAAGCACTGGCATCAGCTACTAGCAACGCTGCCTGAGAGGAGAAAGACAATGGTGGAACAGATCTATTGGGACGACGTGCAGGAAGGCACTGAGGTAACACCGCTGAAGAAGAACGCCAGCACCCAGCAGCTGGTGAAATGGGCCGGAGCATCGGGAGACTTCTACCAGATTCACTACGACAAGGACTTCGCCCTCGCCAACGAATTGCCCGGCCTGATCGTGCATGGCGCCTTGAAGAGCGCCTGGCTGGGACAGATGATGGGCGACTGGGTCGGCGAGAAGGGTACCGTCAAGAGCTTCGGCTGCAGCTACCGCGGGATGGATGTTCCCAACGACGCCCTGACGTGCAAGGGCACCGTCACCAAGAAGTACGTCGAAGGCGGCGAAAACCTGGTGGCCTGCGATATCTGGCTGGAGAACTCGAAGGGCGAGAAGACGACGCCGGGTACGGCCGTCGTCGCGCTGCCTTCCAGGGGCTAGTCGGCACAGGACGAAGGCGACCGGCTAAAGAACGGCCGCGAGGTTGCCGGAGTGGCGTGGCGCAAAGCCCGCCGCCGACAACCTCGTTTCGTTTTGGAGGAGCCCTTGAGCGGCTAGAGGCGGTCGCTGAGGCTGCGACGACGCAGAAAGTGCCCCCAGTTCCCGGCGGTGGTGTGCATTTCCCTGACGCGAGGGAGATAGCGAATCACGGGAACGAGCATCAGCACCACTGAAAAGACGACTAACTGCCAACGGTCGTAGACCAGCCAGCCAACGAACGGGAAGGCAGCCAGCGCCAGGCTGTAGCTGAAAGTCGGGAAACGGGTGATCAGCAGCGCCAGCCCGAAGATACCGAGGCCGACGGGGATGCCCCACGGCATCGTCACGAAGAGGACGCCGATGCAAACGGCACCGCCCTTGCCTCCCCGGAAGCGGAGAAAGACCGGGAAACTGTGGCCGAGCACGGCGACGATCCCGGCGGCGAACCGGGCGACCTCGGGGATATCCAGCGCTAGAGCGAGCGCCATCGCCACCGCCCCCTTGCCGATGTCCATCGCCAGGACGAGGGCGCCCCAGCCGAAGCCGACGTTGTAGAAGACGTTCATCGCCCCCATGTTGCGGCTGCCGACCTGCCGGATGTCGATACCCTTCCGGAGACGTCCGACGATATACGCCGACGGGGTGGCCCCGAGAAGGTAGGCCGCCACCAGTGCCAGGGCGATAGTAAGACCGGTCATAGTATTGCCTCTGCGGCCTCAGGGGCGAGTCGTGCCGGCTGGGCACGCGCTATGAGAATAGACCATAGCCGATGCACTGTCAACATGAGGCCCGGTACCGGGGGTGGGTGACATCCGCCGTGGAATCGCAGCGAGTTGACGCCACCACCGCCCAAGTGGCACAATGCCTAACGTGGTAGAAATGATCAAGCATCGCCTGCGCCGCTGACGTTGGCTGCGGGAGTGACAACAAAGCAAGGGGCATTCCGCCCTATGACGACATGGAAGAAGCTGGCCGCCATCGGCGGGGCGTTGGCTGCGCTAGCACTGATTGGCGGCGCGGCCTGCACACCGCGCTACGCCGCTGAAGGCGACACCGTCAGCGTCCACTACACAGGGACGCAGGATGACGGCACCGAGTTCGATTCGTCCGAAGGCGGCGACCCAATCGAGTTCACTGTGGGAGCCACCCAGATGATTGCCGGCTTCGAGCAGGCCGTCTACGGGATGCAGGTCGGGGAAACGAAGACGGTGACAATACCGCCCGCCCAAGGCTACGGACTGAGGAACGAAAACCTGGTAGTGGAGATGGACCTCGACGAGTTCCCCGGGGGCAGCGCCACGGTCGGGCAGCAAATGCAGCTCACATTCTCGAATGGCCGCACCGCCGCCGCCGTCGTCACCGAAGTGAGCGAGGCGACGGTCACAGTTGATGCCAATCACTTCCTCGCCGGCAAGGACCTGACCTTCGAGATCAGGCTAGTTAGCATCCGCTAGCCGACGGCGGGAAGAGACTCACACATCTAGAACGAGAAAGAGGAAACGAATCGAGGGTAAGCAGGCGTGATTCGTTTCCAGGGTTATGTAAAGCACGCGCCAGTCTCTCGCCAGCCCGAAGGCCGGTCGGTGGCAAGGCCGGCACTGGCGTGGCCGTGGTGGTGGTTTGACAATGGAAAAGACAGGTGTTAGAATCGCCGCAAGTCGCGTAGTGTGTTTTACCCACGGCGGCCTGTGGGTGGCACAAGAGAGGATGGCTCATACGGGCCCACGGCGGCGTAGCGCGACACCCCGGATGGGAAGCGGCGACGCGGCGCGGGACCGGAGCTGGACGAGTTGAGGCGAGATGACAACAACAACTGAGGAAACCGTACTCGAAGTCAAAGGGTTGAAGACCTACTTCTACACCCAGGAAGGGGAAGTCAGGGCTGTCGACGGGCTGAACTACTACGTCCGCAGGGGTGAGAGTGTCGGTATCGTCGGTGAGAGTGCCTGCGGCAAGAGTGTCAGCGCGCTTTCGGTACTGCGGCTGATACCCTACCCGCCAGGGATCATCGTCGCCGGAGAGATCATCTTCCAGGGAGAGGACATCCTGAAGCTATCGGAAGCGGAGATGCGCAAGATCAGGGGCAACCGGATCGCGATAGTCTTCCAAGAGGCGATGACGTCGCTCAACCCGGTACTGTCAGTGAAGCGTCAGATAACGGAAGTGCTCGAGCTGCACCGCGGCCTCAACAAGGAAGAGTCTACGAAGGAGGCGATCCGTCTCCTGGAACTGGTCGGTATTCCGGACCCCGGCCAACGCGTCACCGAATACCCGTTCCAGTTCAGCGGCGGGATGCAGCAGCGCATCATGATCGCGATGGCGCTGAGTTGCGATCCCGAGTTGCTGATCGCCGACGAACCGACGACATCGCTGGACGTCACGGTTCAGGCCCAGCTCCTGGAAATCATCGACGACCTCAAGGTACGACTGGGGACGGCGGTCATCCTGATTACGCACAACCTCGGTGTCGTCGCCCGCTACGTCGACCGGGTGAACGTGATGTACGCCGGACGGCTGGTAGAGACGGCGCGCACCGACGACCTTTACGCAACCCCGAAGCACCCGTACACGATCGGGCTCCTGGCGGCGGTGCCGCGACTCGACAGCGAGCGCAGCACGGAGCTGAATGTCATCCCGGGGCTACCGCCCAACCTGTCGCGACTGCCCACAGGGTGCTCTTTCCATCCCCGCTGCGACTACGCATTCGACCGCTGCCGGGAGGAAGAACCAGAGCTCGTAGAGGTCGGTCCCGAACATTTTCGCGCCTGTTTCTATGACGCCGACAAGCTGGCCAAGAAAGACGTAGACATCGTAGGGTAGGACGAGTGAGAGGTCTCCGAGAATGAGCAAAAACGATCATCTGGTCGAAGTCGAAAACCTAGCAATGTATTTCCCGGTGACGGCCGGGATCCTCCAGAAGAGGATTGCCGACGTCAAAGCTGTCGACGGCGTCAGCTTCCACATCAAGAAGGGGGAGACCCTGGGGATGGTCGGTGAGAGCGGCTGCGGCAAGACGACGACGGGACGCTGCATCCTGCGACTTTACGATGACATCCAGGGCAACGTCTTCTTCGACGGCACCAGCCTGATGCAACTCAAGAACGAGCAGATGCGGCGGATGCGACGCCACATGCAGCTCATCTTCCAAGACCCGTTCGCCTCGCTCGACCCGCGGATGACGGCCGGCCAGATAATCGGTGAGCCGCTCCTGGTACACAACCTTGCCAAGGGCGCGGAGTACCGCGAGCAGGTCAACGAGCTGTTCCGGATGGTCGAACTCGAGCCGTACATGCAGGACCGCTACGCTCACGAGTTCAGCGGGGGCCAGCGGCAGCGGATCGGAATCGCCCGCGCCCTGGCAGTGAGACCGAGCTTCATCGTCTGCGACGAGCCGGTCTCGGCGCTCGACGTCTCGATTCAGGCGCAGATCATCATGCTACTGGAACGACTGCGTGCCGAACTGAACCTGACTTACCTGTTCATCGCCCACGACCTCTCGGTGGTGCGCAACATAAGCAACCGGGTGGCGGTGATGTACCTCGGCAAGATAGTCGAGATCACCGACTCCGACGAGTTGTACAAGAATCCGCTGCACCCCTACACGATCGCGCTTCTGTCGGCGGTACCGATTCCCGACCCGGTGGTCGACCGGACCCGGGAACGGATCATCCTGACGGGCGGCGTACCCAGCCCGATAAATCCGCCGCCGGGGTGCAGTTTCAACCCGAGATGCCAGATGGCGATCGACAGCTGCCGGGAAGGGACGCCGGAACTGAAGAACATGGGTGGGGAGCACTGGGTGGCGTGCTATCGGGTCTAGACCGTTCCGCCGGAAGACGATAGGCCCAATGCCGCCAAGACCGGTGCTGATGGTGGAATCCGGATATCCCGAATCGCCGCGACGCATGCACGATTTGCCGTAGCACCACGCGCCCGGGTAAAATAAGGATATCAGAGTTGGCTACCAGGAGACGGACCAGCAGGAAGCCGCCGGAAACGGTGGACGCCATCCTTGAAACCGGACAACAATCGGCACGGCGCCGACTGATTATCATCCTCGTGGTGGTGGCGGCTGCAATCGGCCTGGCGATCAGCCTCGGCATTTACTTCATTCAGGTCCGGCCGATGCAGCGGCTGATCCTCAAAGTGAACGGCAGCGAAATCTCGATCGGCTACCTGATCCGAAGGCTGGAAAGCGCCAACTCCGTTGAAATCGACGCCACGATGTGGGCCCTGGCCGACGAGGAACTCATCCGGCAAGGCGCGTCGCGACTGGGCATCGATGTCACGGACGAAGAGCTGGACGAAGCGCTCCACGACCTTGCCCGCGGTGCCAACGAGTCCATCTCCGAAGCCGAGTTCCAGAACTGGTACCGCCTGCAGCTCAACGAGAGCCGGTTGAACAAGACCGAATTCCAGGAACTGTGGCGCACGCGCCTCGCCGGTAGTCGCATCTATCAGATGGAAGCCGAAAGGGTGGCGACGGTGGCCGAGCAGATCCGCGTTTCCCTGATAGTGACCGATGCCTTCGAGGCCATCATGGAGGCCTATGAACGGCTGGAAGAGGGCGAGGCGTTTGCCGACGTGGTGGCTGATGTTTCGGAGGACCCGACGGTTGCCGAGAACGGGGGTGACCAGGGATGGTTCCCCAGGGCGGCACTGCCCGCCAATGCCCGATTCGTCTTCGATCTCGCCGTCGGCGAGCACAGTTCGCCGATATCTCTGGCCGAAGACGGCAGCGTCTACGTGATCTTCCTGCTGACCGACCGGGCGGCGTCACGCGATATTGACGAGGCCAATCTCAATGTCATCCGCATCAACGCCATGGACGAATGGCTGCTCCAGGAAAGAATCCAGAGTGAGATAACGTACCACGGCCTCGACTGGAGCGAGACATACGAAAGGTACAGCTACGGTAGCAAGACCCAGGCGTGGATTGCCTGGCAGCTGGCGAAGCGCGGGTCCGTCACCCTACCAACCGAGTAGTAGCTCCCCCCGGACAGGCAGCACTTCAGATGATCAAGGTAAAGAACCTGACCAAGTACTACGGCGAGCGCCTCGCCGTCGACGACATCAGCTTCAGCGTCGACGAGGGCGAGATCGTCGGCCTGCTCGGCCCCAACGGGGCGGGCAAGACGACGACGATGCGGATCATCACCGGGTTCCTGATGCCGACGCGAGGCGACATCTGGGTGGGTGACTGCAACATGGCAGAGGACTCGCTCGAGGGACGACGCCAGATCGGCTATCTCCCCGAGGCGATTCCGCTCTACACCGACATGCCGGTACGCGCCTACCTTGAGTTCGCCGCCCGCCTCCGCGGCCTCGACAAGGCGACGGCGCGGTCGCGAATCGACGACGTAGTCGATTTGTGCCACCTTGAAGAGTACGTCGACGTGATCATCGGCAAGCTGTCACGCGGCTTCCGCCAGCGTGTCGGCGTCGCCCAGGCCGTGATCCACGAGCCGAGCGTCCTGATCCTCGACGAGCCGACGCTCGGCATCGACCCGATTCAGGTAGCCCAGACGCGGCAACTGATCAAGGACCTGGGCAAGGAACGCACGATTCTGCTGTCGAGCCACATTCTACCGGAAGTCAGCATGATCTGCGACCGGGTGATTATCATCCACGAAGGCCGGATCGTCGCCGAGGACCGGATCGAGAACCTGGGAACGGCACTGCGCAGCACGAGCACCGTCCGCCTCGAAGTCCAGGGACCGGCGAGCAAGGTTACCGCCAAGCTGGAGCAGGTGGCCGGCGTCACGCAGGTGAGATATGACAGACCCTACCATGTCATCGAGTGCCCGCTCGACCAGGACCTTCGCGGCGCCATCATGGAGGCGATCGTCGAGGGCGGCTGGGTTATCCTCTCGATGACCTCAGAAAAGATGAGCCTGGAGGACATCTTCCTCGAGTTGACGACCGAGGAAGAAGGGGCAGACGCCGAGGCTGCGGCCTCTTCGGGCGACGAAGACGCGTCTTCATCGGACGAGGAACAGGCATGAGGACCACCTGGCTGATCGCCGGCAAGGAATTCCGTTCACACCTGACATCGCCGATGACGTATGTGGTCGTCGGTATCTTCCTGCTGCTGACCGGCTTCTTCTTCATCAACTACCTGAAGGATACGAATTATGGCGACACCTCGATACGCGGGTTTGTCAATCAGGGAAGCCTGCTGCTGCTGCTCTTCGCCGCGATGCTGACGATGCGGCTGATGGCCGAGGAGAAGAAACTGGGAACCTGGGAGTTGCTGCTGACGGCGCCGGTACGCGATACCGAGGTTGTCCTCGGCAAGTTCCTCGGTACGCTCGGTATAATGGTCGTGATGCTGGCCTTCACCCTCTACTACCCGCTGCTGCTGGTGATATTCGGCGACCCCGACATCGGGCCAATCATTACCAGCTACGTGGGACTCTTTCTCCTTGGCAGCGCCGCGCTGTCGGTCGGTATCTTCGCGTCTTCACTATCGTCCAACCAGATTGTCGCCGCGGTCGTCTCCGGGGCGTTGCTATTTGCCCTGTGGTTCGTGGGCATGGCGGCCAGTTACCTCCCCGAGGCACTCGGCGAAGTGATACAGAGCCTTTCACTGTCACACCACTTCGAGGATTTCTACCGTGGCATAATCGACACGCGGGCAATCGTCTACTACCTGAGTGTCACCGCCCTCTTCCTCTTCCTGACGATACGGTCGCTCGAAACCGGCAGGTGGAACTAGTGACGACCGGAGTGATAGCCCTGGTTGGACTGGTCATCCTCTTCATCGGCTGGATTGTCGGCCTGGTGATACCGGAACTCCGCTTTGTCTCGTGGAGCCTGCTGGCGGTCGGCGTTGTCTTCATCCTGGTGGCGGTGGTGCTCGACTATCGACGGGTCGGCCGCGCCCTGGTGAGCCGACGCGGGCGGTTCGGCACCGGGACGACGCTGATGGTCTCCGTCTTCATCGGAATAATCGTGCTGGCGAACGCCATCAGTACCGGCAACTACTATCGCTTCGACACGACGGGGCTGTCGCAGTACACGCTCGCTTCGCAGACGAAGGAAATGCTGACCAACCTGGAGCAGGATGTCAAGGTAATACAGTTCAACATCCCCGACGACGAATACGGAATCGGCGTCTACGCCGCCAGTCTCCTCGAGGAATACGAGAACTTCACGAACAAGCTGGACGTCAAGGTGATTGACCCCGACGAGCATCCCGACCAGGCGAGGCAGTACGGCATCACGGAGTACCAGACGGTTGTCTTCATCGGGGACGAGGGAGGGCAACGGCTCGTTTCGCCACTTGCGATTGTCCTCGAGGCGGAGCACGCCTTCACCAGCGCTATTCTCGAGGTTACCGGCACCGTCCAGCTACAGATCTATTTCATCACCGGGCACGGCGAAGCGGACATCTACGACCAATCCCCGGTGGGCTACTCGTCTGCCAGGGAGGGTCTGAAAGACAACCTCTTCAAGACTGCCACTCTCGACCTGCTGGAGACCGACAGCGTGCCGGAGGATACCGCCGCCCTGGTGCTGGCGGCCCCAAGGTCTGACCAGCCGCTCACCGACCGCGAGATGGAGTTGATTCTGAGGTACCTGATTGGCGGGGGACGCCTCCTGGTGCTCGCCAACCCGGACCGTCCTGACAACATCAATCTAATGCTAGCCGGGTGGGGAGTACTGGTTGACAGGCACACATTGATCGACCCCTCTTCGTACACTGCGCCCAATCTTGACACTCCCCGCGTTGAGCGGACGCAGAATGCCTTTGGGCTGGGGACCGTGTACTTCCCGGGGGCGACGGCGATAATTCCTCTCGACGCGGCTGTGCCATACGCACAAACGCAGCCCTTGCTGTGGACGAGCGAGGACGCTTATGTGGACGAGGATTATGACCCTGATGTGCCGTCCCAGTACGACGAGGAGACGGACGAGGCAGGGGTACGGATAATTGGTGCAATGGTTGCCATGGTACCGCCGGAGCCGGAAGACCCCGATGAGGAAGCGACAATACCAGACGACTACGCGGATACTCGCCTGATAGTGATCGGCGATTCCGACTTCGCCGCCAACAAGCACTTCTTCAACGGGAGCAACAGCGACCTCTTCCTGACCTCGATCAACTGGCTGACACTCGGCACCGAGTTAATCTCAATCGACCGCAAGTTCCTCCAGGAGAGACGGCTGATCCTCCGTCCCGAGGCGAAGTCATTCATCGACATCTCGAGCATGGCGCTGCTGCCGCTGCTCGTCTTCGCTGCCGGCGGCATCATCTGGTACCGGCGCAAGTAGCCGGGGCGCCAGGCCGCCGAGGACCGACACGTGAGATTACGAAACATCCTAATACTGGTTGCAGTGCTCGGCATCGCCGGCGCTGTCTACCTTGTCACCCGTCCCGAGGTCGTACCCGAAGCACGGCCGGAACCGCGGGAATTCGTCTGGGCGTTCGAGATGGACGAGATTACGGCGATTGTCATCGAACTGCCACGGGTGGGGATGAAGGAGTCATTCGCCAAGCACGAGGACCGACAGTTCTACTTCGACGACCCGCCGGGACCGAGAGTCGACCCGCAGAGATGGGGCGGCGGTATTCCTTTACTCCTCAGCGGTGCGGGGGCGGAGCGGTCAGGGGCAGATGCAGTGATCGCCGAAGACGCCAGCGACGAGCAACTGGAGATCTTCGGGTTTGACATCCCGTCTCTGGTAGCGACCGTCAGCCGGGGAAGGGCCGATACCGTCGTCATCGAGGTTGGAGATCCGACGCCCGACGGTGAGTCGCACTACATGCGCGTCGCCGATTCACGGGACATCTACACCGTCTACTTCGGCTGGCACGACGTGATGGCGGGGCTTGTCACCGATCCGCCCTACCCTACGCCCGACGAAGAAGAGAGCTAGCCACCGCCTCTGC
>SDBV01004356.1_pt1 | contig 20458 bp, 18 predicted proteins | sample 2277081 | NCBI WGS metagenome assembly SDBV01 (sample SAMN10402039, study PRJNA504765) | marine sediment metagenome | isolation source: marine sediment core GS10_PC15, 223 cmbsf | place: Arctic Ocean: Southern Knipovich Ridge | collected 2010 | reverse complement strand
GCCTTCTATTACTCTATATGGTTTGGATGAATTATTTTCAAATTTTTGTTTTAGAAATTCAAAATTCTCATGAAAGGCTTCAATAATAACAATTTCATCATATTTTGAATTTTCAAAATTTTCCAAAAAGTGCTGGCGTTTTTGATTTGCACCAATATATAACACAGAACGGTATTTACCTGAAAAGAGGTCTGAGATGTGTTTTTTAACACATTTTTCCCGTTCTTCTTGGATTAGATTTCTTTCCATTAACTAAATTATGATTATTTTAGTTGTTTTAAATTCTTATTTCAAAAACATAAACATAATTGTTTATACTTTATTGCTTAAATTACGGAAATAATTTTTTGATGGATTCTTCAAAGGGAGGTTTTGCTATCCCTTTTTCTGTAATTATACCAGATATTAAATCAGGAGGAGTCATATCAAATGCCGGATTGATAACATTGATTCCATCAGGAGCAGTTTTTCTATCACCAATTCCAGTCACTTCACTAGCTTTTCTCTGTTCAATGACCACATCATCAGGATTGTTTTCCATATCAAAGGACGAAAGAGGGGCTGCAACATAAAATGGGATTCCGTGTTTTTTTGCCATTGTAGCCACTTGGTAAGTACCAATTTTGTTAAAGACATGTCCTGTGCGCAAAATTCTGTCAGCGCCTACTATCACTTTATCCACCAAACCTTGGACCATTACATATCCCACCGCAGTATCTGGAATAAGGCTGACATCAATTCCATCATGCTTTAACTCAAATGCTGTTAGTCTTGATCCTTGTTGTACTGGTCTTGTTTCAGTTGCAATTACTTTGATGTTTTTTCCACTATCTTTTGTAGCTCTGATTACTCCAAGAGCAGTTCCATATGCTACAGTTGCTAAAGCACCAGCATTACAGTGTGTCATTATAGTATCATTATTATCAAATAATTCAGAGCCAAGTTTTCCCATGGTCATGTTAATTTGAATGTCTTCATCTGCCATTTTTTTTGCAATATTAACAACTGATTTTTTAATTTGGGATACATCATCTTCTTTTTTTGCTACTTTCATAATTTTTTCTAAACCCCACTTTAGATTTACTGCCGTAGGTCTTGTTTCAAAAAGAATCGTTCTTGCTTTTTCCATATCTTTTAACAATTCTTCCTTTGAAGATGCTGTACTTTGAAGAGCTGCCAATGCTAACCCAAAAGCTCCTGAAACTCCTATTGCAGGAGCTCCTCGAACTACCAATGTTCTAATAGCTTCTGCGACTTGATTATAATCAAAGTATTCTACAAAGACTAATTCGTTTGGTAATTTGGTTTGATCTATCATTATGACTTTATTATCTTTCCATTCTAAAGTTTTGAGAGAAGAATGGATTTTTGTTGTTTGATCTTCCATTTTATTCACCTAATCTAATTCTCAAGTAATTGTATTAACTTTAGTGAGTTGATATGTTTTTTTAGAACCTTAATCCATAAGTTAGAGTTTTCGAAATACCGTTTTCGTAGAATGTAGTTTATTCTACCAAGTAAGATATGTCGAAGATATTCTGAAAAGTGTTCATATTGATTCTCGTTGATGTCATTGTAGTACCTATATGTATCAACAAATTTTTGAATTTTATTTTTTATAACAGATAATTTCCTAGAATTCAAAGAAGCAAATCTAAAACTCGTAAATGCAATATCCTCAATTTTGTACCCGTTTCTTATGGAATTAAAATCTAATATTACGGAAACTTTTTTTCCATTAAAAATTACATTTTTAGTATGAAGATCGCTGTGAATCAATTGCTTTCGAAAATTTCTTTTGTAAAGGTCTTTTGTGACATGTAAATCATTCCAAATTAATTCATTTAAGAAATCTATATTACTAAGAATTAGTTTGTCGTTTGCATCTTTTGAAGGTTGTTTTTTAATAAGACCTATAATTTTTTTTAATTCTGCCTCTTCTAGAGTTTTGTATAAAGGTTTAATGTTATCTCGAAAAGGTATTCTATTTTTGGATAATGCTTTATGCAACAGGGCTAGATGTTTTGCTAGGTCAACAAGTTCATTTTGGTTTCCACTGAATGTCCTACCGGAATAAAATTTTGTAAGAAAAATGTTCTTTTTTTTATCGACATAATAATTTTTTTTGTGTTTGATTGGTTGTGGTACCTTAGCACCATTTTTTACACAGAAATTTAGAATTTGGCAAATTTTTTCGATCTTTAGTGGACTTGAACCGTCAACAAATTCTCTTAAGACAAATCTTCTATTAGAAATATGTACAAGGAAATTCAAACTGTTAATATTATCATGTCGCATTGGTTTAATCATCCCAATTTTTCCCAAGTTTGAATAATTGTTTACTAGATAATGCCTAATTTCTTTTTTATTCATCAACTCAATTACTATCCTTTTGCATTTCAATCTGTGTTCTAATTTTTCTTAAAGAATTTTCCAATGAAATTATTTGAGTTTTTAAAAATTTTTTTGACTTCTGATTTGAAAGTGAAGTGTTTTTGGGTCTTGGCGCAAATAATTTTGCATCCTCAATCAAACCTTTTTTAATTAAATTTGTATTGAAATCAAAAATTTCAGCAACCTTCCGGGCAAATTGATATTTACTAATTACTTCATCTCCTGAAACATGGATTATTCCTCTGAAATCATTTTTAGTAAATTCGTAAATCATTTTACTTAAGTTAGACACCTCAAGAGGGTTGAATATAACATCATCAAATCCAAAGAATGGATTATTTTCTCTAAGTGTTTGTAAAATCTTACTTATTAGATCTCTACCTTTTGGATCTATCCCATAAAAATTAGTCCTGATTATAACAAAGTTATCTGAATTTTCTGAGACAAATTTTTCTCCGAGTTTTTTTGATTTTCCGTAAATGTGAATAGGATTGGAGTCATCGTATTCCTTGTACATTCCTTTTGTACCATCAAAGACATTATCTGTTGAAATATGAATGAGGCGTATCTCATGATTTTTTGAGATCTGAGCCACATTCTTTGCACCTTCTGCATTGATAGAATAAGCAAGATCAGGATTCTTTTCGAGTTTGTCAATCTGGATATTGCCTGCACAATTAATTACACATTGAGGTTTAATTTCATTAATTATTTTTTCAATTGAATTTTTTTCTCTAATGTCTAGACTTAATTGGGTTTCCTCACAATCATTATAACAAGTCGAATAGACTTTTTCTGACGGTTCTAATTCCCTTTGAATATATCCTCCTAGGAAACCCCTCCCTATCACCAAAATTTTTTTGTTCAATAACCAGATTCCTATCTTGTAATTTTGTTTAAATGTGTATAATTTTTACCAAGATAATTATATTTAAAATAGTGATTTTTATCAGTGTTGAAAAAAATACTTTATTACGTTACAGATCATGGAAAGGGCCATGCCACAAGAACAATTGCCATTATAAGAGAATTAGAAAGGTTAGGAATCCAAACAATTGTTAGAAATTCAAACTCTTTAGATTTACTTCAAAAATCACTACCAAATTCAAAAATTATTCCTGGAATTACCGATGTTGGACCTGCAGTAAAAGAGGATGGTCTTACTATAGATGTTAACAAAGCAAAAATCGAAATGGGAAAATGGATAAATTCACTTGATGATTTTTCTGAAAAAGAAAAAAATACGATCTCAAAAATCCAACCGAATTTAATTATTAGTGATATATCTGCTATGCCGTTTTTGGCTTCGAAAAAAATGAAGATAAGTTCAATGGCAATTTCCAATTTTTCTTGGTATGATTGTATAGACTTTCTACCAACGCAAGATCTAGAAAAACTAAAAAATGCTTATGACTGCGCTGATTTTGCAATCCAATTGCCATTAGGAACAAAAATGGACAATTTTAAGGAAAAGTATCAATCAGGAATGGTAGCTAGAATCCCCCAAAGATCAAGAAACGAAATTAGGAATCAAATAGGATTAAAGGAAAAAGAATACGGAGTACTCTATGCAATGGGGGGATCGAATCAAGAAATTATTTGTAAAAATGAACAAAATGTAAAAATTATTACTATGAACAGTAGAATAAAGAGTACTGAAAAGGTGTTTAATTATTCTGAATGGATAGAGGGACAAGAATTGGTCTTGGCATCTGATCTTGTAATTTGTAAGTGTGGGTATGGAATAATATCGGAATGTCTTACAAATGGAATTCCCTTCCTTTATTTATCGGATGATAACCGATTAGAATTAAAACAAGTTTCAAAGGAACTTGAAAATCTTGGATTTTATAACAAAAAGACCTTTAATGAAATAAATAATATTGAATTTAATCAAAATTTTTTGGAATCCATCAATAAACCAAAAAAGCAAAATGTTGATAATGCAAAGGTTGCTAATTACATATCCGAAATTATTGAACGTTAGTATATAGAAAATATTCCTTTTAATTTTAATAATGTTTTAAATGAAATTCTAGAAGAGAACTAAATGACTATTGTTTCAATTCGACAACCGGGATATCTCCCATATATGGGATTTTTTAAAAAAATACAATCTAGTGATATTTTTGTTTTTTTAGACGATGTTCAATATGTAAGAGGTGAATGGGAAAATCGCAATAAGATACGCACTTCAGATGGAAGTATGTGGTTAACGGTTCCAGTTACACACAAATTCGGTGAAAAATTAAACGAGGTAAAAATAGAGAATCAACAAAATTGGTGTAAAAAACATCAAACCGCAATAAAATTAAACTATAGTAAATCCCCCTTTTTCAATAATTACTGGAAGGAAATTGAAACCATTTTGACAAAAAAATGGAATAAACTAATTGATCTAAATTTGGCTTTAATAGATTATTTTAGTTCTGAATTGAAGATCAAAACAAAACTTGTTAAATCTTCTGATTTGAAAATAGAATTTTCTGCAACTAAAAGATTAGTTGAGATTTGTAAGAAGCTCAATGCAGATGTATATCTTTCCGGGGCACAGGGTTCTAACTATCTTGACGAAAAATTATTTGATGATGCTGGGGTCAAAGTAGTATACGAAAATTTCAAACATCCATCTTATGAGCAGGTTTACAAAAAATTTGTCCCCAATATGTCCATAATAGATCTATTATTTAATGTGGGAGATAAGGCAAAAGAAATTATTGTAAACTCAGAAAATTTTGATAGAATTAATCTTCAATAATTCTTATTACTTCAAAAGCCTCGGCTGCTTTTTTGCCGCAAACCGTACCCCATTTTTTGGCTGAAACTTTAATTCCTTCAAGGGATCTAGGATGAGGAAATTTCTTTATTTCATTTTTATATTCATTCATGGAATCAAGTTTCTTCTGTAATTCTTTTTCAATATTTACGAAATAATTTGGACTGAATGTATTAAGAAAATTCCATTCTGTTGAGGAAGGAACATCGAAGCTATATACATCAGGAGTTTTTTTATTAATTGGTCTGCATGCAGTTAGAGTAGCATTAAAAACTATCCTATGGTCTATGTTAAGGTCGTTTTTGTGATGAGTGTAAATTCTATCTGGCTTAGTTTTTTCAATCTCCTTCTCAATGGTTTTAATAATTTTTAATAGTGATATAGAATCCATTTCATTATCAGGAAAATCATAAAATGAAATATCATTTACCTTAAGAGTTTTGCAAGCATTTTTAGCATCTTTACGTAGATTACCAATTTGTTGCTTCATAGTTTTGTCGAGTTTTTCTTCTGATTGATAATTTGAAACATTTTGATGGAATTTACCTCGACGAGAAGTGATTCCAGTAGCAAGATAGATTACCCTAATTTTATCCCCCATTTTCACATGTTTTAACATAGTACCTCCTACACCAAGAATTTCATCATCTGGATGGGCAACAATTACTAGAATTTTCATATTTTTACTCTAATGGGTACTCTTTACAGTTAAATTTCAATTTTCCTTATTTTTAAAGTGTTTAGAATAGTAACCACTTTTTACTTTCATTGGATTTCCATAAACTAATGAATATGGAGGGATTTTTTGTCCTTCCACCATGGAACCAGCGGCAATAACAGAATGATGTCCTATATTAGCTCCTCCTTTAATGACACAATGTGAACCAACAAAAACATTATTTTCTAAAATAATCTCTTTTCGTTCTATTTCAGAACTTAAACCTAAGCATCTTTTATGGGAATCAGCGCAATTAATAGCAACAAAGGAAGCAATGTCACAGTTATCTCCAATTACAACTCTTGAATTTTTTGCATTTACCTCTGACATACCACCTATATTCACATTTTTTCCTATTTCGGGTTCTCCCGAAATCCAAACTAATGGATGGAATTTGTTTTCTTTAAAATTGGTTAGTTCTGAAAATTTTTTTTGAAAATCAGAAAGTTCCACTATTCGTAATCACTCCGAGATAACAAACATCCCTTTTTTAAAGGTCTTAAAGCTTTTTTCCCAATAACTTCGATAAATAAGGCAGGTTCTAAACCTGTACCGGGTCTTTTTATACCCAAATTGTTTTCAGAAAATTCCTCTCCTTTTTTTATATCTTGAAGAGTAACTATACTTTTTCTTGCTAGTTTTCTCATTTCTAATTCTTCTATTGTTGGATTCAATAATGGTTCACCCAATAATTTATGAGAAATTTTTATGGAGGTTATCCAGTCTTTTAGTTCTTCAGGATCTGCTGAAAACCAATGATCAGGGCCAGGTAAATTATGATCTAATGTGAAATGTTTTTCGAATACACACGCACCTAATGCAATTGCCAATGAGGAAGCAAGTGGACCTTGAGTGTGGTCTGAAAAACCAAGAGGGATATCAGGAAAATGTTCAGATAGGGTTCTTAGTTTATGCAAATTTACATTTTCAGTAGATGTAGGATATTCTGAAGTTGTTAGAAGTAAAATCAATGGATATTTTTCCTCAACCCGTAAAACATTCATAGCTTCTAAAATCTCTGGAAGAGTAGCCATCCCGCAAGAAAAAATGATTGGTAGTTTTGTGGCTGAACAATGTTTTAAAAATGGCAAATTGGTTAAATCTCCTGATCCTAATTTTATTGCAGGCACGCCTAATTCTATTAAAAAATCTAAATCAGATTTGTTGAGTGGGGTAGATAAAAACATAATATTTTCTTCATCACATTTTTGTTTGATTTTTATCCAATCATCTTTGGAGAATTCATAACGTTTGAACATCTCCAACATTGATTCTGTTATTTTTTTGCCTTGAGAAGTGTAAGTGTATACTTGATTTGGATCAGAAACAAATTCTTCTGATTTGAAAGTTTGAAATTTTACTGCATAAGCACCACATGTTTTAGCAATCTTAATCATTTTCAAAGCTTTTTCCAATTCTCCATTATGGTTTATTCCAGCTTCAGCTATGATGAATGGTTCACTTTTTGGACTAATCTCAAAATTACCGATTTGTACGGAATCCATATTGTTTAATCAGATGTTTTCCTTGTAACATAAATTAGTTCTTTGCTTGCATCTAGATTTGATAGTAATGATGATTTATGAAAACAAAGATTTATGAAATAATACATGGCAGTGTTTTTGAAAAATGAAAAATATAATTAAGTTATTCGATCCAGTCATTGATTCTAGGGAAGAATTATCTCTTAAGAAAATCTTACGGAGTCATTTTTGGTCTTCTGGTTTAGGGCATGGTAATGTGTCGAAATTTGAGAGAGAATTTAAGAAATTTACTGCAAGTTGCGAATGTGTTGCTGTAAATAGCGGTTCAGCGGCTCTTCATTTGGCTCTATCATTATTAGAAATTAGAGGTAGGGAAGTGATTCTTCCGTCACTCACATTTGTCTCTACAGCTCATGCCATAATTTTGAATGGAGGCAAGCCTGTTTTTGTAGATATTGATCCTAATTCACTATGCATTGATCCAGAATTAATTAAGAAAAAAATATCAAAAAAAACCAAAGCAATTATTCCAGTACATTTTGGTGGAATGCCAGCCAATTTGAATGAAATTATAGAATTATGTAAAAACAATAAGGTCCAGATAGTTGAAGACGCTGCCCATGCTACAGGTACAATCTATAACAAAAAACCAATTGGAAGTCATAGTTTTGCTGTGTGTCATAGTTTTAATCCTACAAAAAATCTGGCTATGCCAAATGGTGGAGCTATTACACTCAATGCTACGAATTCAAAAAAACTCAAAACAAAACTAAATTCTAGAAGATGGTGTGGAATATCAAACCGAATAGGTACTAAATATGATGTTGAGGAAGAAGGTTGGAATTATTTTATGAATGAATTTTCAGCTACAATGGGCTTAATACAACTAAAAAAAATAAAAAAATTAATTTCAAAAAGAAGAAAAATTGCAAAAAGATATGCAAGTGAATTAAAAATTCCAAAAAGAATGAAATTTGATAAGAACTGTTCTTATCATCTTTATTGGGTACAAGTTAAAAAAAGAGAAGAGGTTATGAAAAGTTTATCAAAAAATAAAATCGAGACAGGAATTCATTTTCTACCAGTTCATCAAATGAAGTTATATCATGGAAAATTTAAGTTGCCAATTACAGAATATGTTGGAAAACAAATTGTTTCACTTCCTATGCATCCCAATTTAACTGAAAACCAAGTTACAAAAGTAATTCATTGTGCAAATAAGTATTCTTAATTTTTTTACAGATTGAAATTTTTGTTTTCTGTTAATTTTACGAGATCACTCCAGCCAAATACTTTTCCTTTAAATTTTAATAGTTTTAGATCATGTTTAATTTGAGGTTCAAAAGAAGAAAGGACAAAAATTATGTTAGGTTTTAGTCTATGAATCTCGGATGGCGGATAAATTTTCAAGTTAAGATAAATTGTGTTTTGTTTCTTCTTATCTTTATCAAAAAATCCAACAATATTAATTCTTTTGAGATTTGTGTTTAACAAAAATCTTTCAGCCCACCAACTTGCTGCATAAAAACCAATTTTTGCTCTTTTTCCTGCCTTTTTGATTATTTCTTCCATGATTTTATTAGTTCCATTTACACGAAACTTCTGATGATAGTTGATGGCTTTTTTTATTCCTGATTTTAATTCTTTAGGTTTTTTTCTAGCTATTACTCTTAAAGCTCTATCACTAATTGTCGCGTAATTTTCAGTAATAGAAAATTTTTGGCCTATTACAATTAAACCAGCTGAATCTAAAACACGCGATAAAGTTAATTGTGAAAAGTAGTTTACGTGTTCAAAAAGTAATGTATCATTGTGGTTATCTAAAAAGGTAAAATCTGGTACTTCGATAAAAATTACTCCATCATCTGAAAGATCTTTTTGAATTTTCAAAAGATATTGAATAGGATCGACTATATGTTCAAGAACATGTCGCATTATAATTACATCAAATTTTTTATTTTTACCTAGTGCTTTTTTTGATTTATGACCTTGAATATTTTCTAAAATATTAACTGCTTCAAAATTTAATTCATCAAAATATGTTTGACAGCTATAAAGTTTTTTGAGATGATTTAGAAGTTTACCAGTATTTGCTCCTATTTCTAAAACATTTTTATTTTTTAAAGAGAAATGATCATCAATAAATTTTGATTGAGAAGCATGGACAAATTCTTCAACTACATCTAAATCGGTACTACGAAGTTGAAAGTTTTTTTCGTAGTAATTTTTTATCGATTCGTCATCTAGTGGATTTAAACAAAAAAGAAAAGTGCAATTCTTACAAAATCCTAGTTTTGTCGTCATTGCTTTTTTAAATGGTCTTATGAAGTTCGTTTCATTAAGTTTTAGATCTTCTATTTTTTTTGATTTACAGATAGAACAATTTTTAAGAATTCTTTGATTTGGAACCAACTTTTAAAAAATTGTAAACAAGAGCTTATAAATTCAGTGAATGGAAGATCTCGTAATATGCGATATTGTGCTAGATGTTGTTATCCAGAAAATACCAAACCCTACATAATTTTCGATGAAGAAGGAGTTTGTAGTGGTTGCCGAACCTTTGAACGAAGGGATGAATTATCAGAAGAAGAGTGGGAAGCAAAACGAGAGGAATTAAAAAAAATACTAGAAGAAAATAAGAAAAAATCCCGAGAACTAGGTTCTCCTTATGATTGTATTTTACCTGTGGGGGGTGGCAAAGATAGTCATTGGCAGGCTTACTTACTAACTCAGGTCTTCAAAGTCAGGCCACTGCTAATAACGTATAATTCTGGATATAATTCAAAAATTGGAATTAGAAACCTAACAAATATTGTTGAAAAATTCGGGCTAGATTGTATTCGGTATAATACTAATCCTGTAAGTGCTAAAAGATTATCAAGATACATGTTAAAAAAGGTAGGTGATGTCACATGGCATTATCATGCTGGCATCGCATGTTTTGTAATGAAATCAGCAGTCAGATACAAAACACCTTTGGTAATTTGGGGTGAGCATGGAATGGCTATGATGTTTGGAATGCATAATTTTGATGATACCATAGAATATACCAACAAATTTCGACAAGAGCACCTAATGAGAGGATTCGATCCTGAAGATGTTTTGAATGATCCTGAAAACACTGAAGTTACAGAATATGATCTTGCTCCATTACATTATCCTAACAATGAAGAATTAGCAAAAGTAGGAGTTAGAGGAATTTTTATGGGAAATTATGATAAATGGGATGCGCACCAACACGTACAGTTAATGATGAAAAATTATGGTTTTGAAACCTTGCAGGAAAGAGATTCAACTTACAATCTATATGAAAAAATTGAAGATTATTTTAATGATACACATAATTATTTAAAATATTTAAAATTCGGTTATGGAAGATGTACTGATCATGTTTCCATGGATATTAGACACAGAAGGATTACTAGAGAAGAAGGAATAGAATTTATAAGAAAACATGAATATCAGAAAATTCCCAAAAATTTTTCAAAGTTTTTAGAATTCATGGATCTAACAGAAAAAGAATTTTTAGAAAGTATTGAACATCTAAGAGATACCAATATTTGGGAAAAAAATTCAAAAGGAGAATGGAATCAATTAGATTGGATTGGAAATCACATAAATGACCCAGAAGTTGAAAAAGCAAGATTACCTATTAAGGAAAAATTAGAAATTATTAAATCGCCAAAATATTCTAGTCCTCGTGATAATTCATCCGACGAAGAAATGGTATTTCTTTAGTGACAAGTAATGATTGCGATAATTGATTATGGTATGGGAAATGTCAAATCAATTTTTAATGCGTTTTATCTACTTGGAGAAGAACCTGAAATAATCAGCGAGCCTACGAAAATTTTAGAATGCGAAGCAGTAATTCTTCCTGGAGTAGGAGCTTTTTCCCAAGGAATGAAAAACTTGAAGCAAATGGGATTCATTAATGTACTTAAAGAACAGGTCCTTGAAAAGGGAAAACCCTACCTTGGAATTTGTCTAGGTTTAGAATTTCTTGCAGATATGAGTTTAGAAGGTGGGACTAATGAAGGCTTTGGGTGGATCCGAGGATCAGTTAAGAAAATTGAAACAGGAGATATATCATTAAAGGTTCCACATATGGGCTGGAATGATACTAGAATTTTAAAAACAAACGGTTTGTTCAATGAAATTGAAGATCCTTCATTTTATTTTCTACATAGTTATTATTTTGATGTGGATGAATCAGAAAAAAGTTTCGTCACATCAATTTGCGATTATGGAAAAACTCCAGTAACTGCATCTGTCCAAAAAGGAAACATCTATGCGGTTCAATTTCATCCTGAAAAAAGTCAATCAGTTGGAATAAAACTTCTTAAAAATTTTATTGATGATTTTAGAAATAATGTTAAAAAATAGATTAATTCCAAATATTATTTGTAATAATGGTAATGTAGTTCAAAGTGTTAATTTTAAGCATACAAATGTGGTAGGCAATGCTATAACTGCTGTTGATTTTTTCAATGCTTGGGCCGTTGATGAACTTCTAGTTTTAGATGTGAGTAGAGATATTTCTCAAAGAGAAAATTTTCATAAAATAATAAATGGTTTATCAAAAAGATGTTTTGTTCCATTAACTGTTGGTGGGTGGATCAAAGACATTGATGAGATTCAAAGATTTTTAAAAGAAGGAGCAGATAAAGTGACAATCAATTCGGAAGCGGTAAGAAACCCTGATTTTGTAAAAAAGGCATCTGAGGTTTTTGGTTCTCAATGCATTGTTGTTTCTATGGATGTTAGAAAAAACAAATCAAATGAATACGAAATTTATATTGACAGAGGGAGAGAAGGAACTCAATTAAATCCAGCTCTCTGGGCTAAAAAAGTTCATGATTTGGGAGCTGGAGAGATCTTGTTGACTTCAATTGATCGTGATGGTACTAAAAAAGGATATGATTTAGAATTGGTTAAAACTGTTTCAGAGAGTGTTTCTATTCCTGTTATCTCATTTGGCGGAGTTGGCAAATGGCAAGATTTAGTGGATGGGATTAATATTGGAAAAGCTGATGCAGTTTCAGCTGCAAACATTTTCCATCATTCTGAACAATCAACATACAATGCAAAGGAATACATGATAAAAAATGGATTAAATGTTAGGGTTCCTAAATTTTACAAAGTTCCTACTCCTAGGATGCCAAAATATCTAGACATTTACTAGTGATTTTCTTCATTGAAGCATGTTTTTTTGAAGAAAAGTCCCTTTAGGGATATCTAAGATAGCCGTTTTACCAATCACATTAAACCCTTCTGAGACTGAAATGCCCATGTTCCCGGGGCGTTGATAATCCAAATCACTTGTATTAATTATCTGTCCTTTCTTTATATCAAACTTAGCTACCAAACTTCTTCTGGTGTCTTCACTTACTCTAGATTTGAAAAGAATGTTTTCATCTCCCATAGCTTGTTCAACTGCCCTAACATTATTAACAAAAGATTTTAGCTCATTTAGTTCTAATGACATAAGATGTTCTACACGTTCGGTTTTTTTATCACTTGTAATTGTCTTCTCTAACATCTTTACACCAAATGATAATGCAGCATAATTCATTATATCATTAGGAGAATGGTCAGCAAAACCTACAGGGTAGTCATATTTATTTTTTATAGTGTTGATTGCATTTAAATGAACACCTGCATTTTCTGCTGGATAACCAGATGGACAATGCATAATAATTATTTGTTCATTTTTATTTTTTTTACAAATCTGAATTCCATGTTCTACATCTTCGAATTTTTCTCTTCCATCTAATATCACAGGTAAACCTAACTTGGAAACATAATCAATCAAGATAACATTATTAATATCACCTTTGGCAATTTTTATCGCGTCAACTCCAACTTTTTTCAAAAAATCTACCGTTTCAGGAAATACCGCCGTTGTTATGAAACTTAATCCTAATTTTTGAGCGTGTTTGATTAATTCATTCCATTTGTCTGGTGATAACTCTCTTCGTTTTAACGCATCAAGAACAGATTCTTTTTTCTTACCGTTCATAGTGGAAAATTCTACTTGAATGTCCTTATTTGCTATCATTCTTTCAGAATCACCAGGAAGAAATGTTTGAAATTTTACACCGTCTGCCCCTGCTGATGCTGCTGCTTCAATCATTTCTTTTGCATTTTCAAAAGATGTCCAAGTTCCTCCTGCTTCGAGTGAAATAAAACAGGGATCATCCTCACTGACAAATTTATTTCCTATTTTGACTTTAATCATATCCTAACCATCATTTTTACAAATTACAAATCAATATTCAATTCATTATTTAATTTTGTATGCATTTTGTTTATGTTTAATAATTCAGGATAGACCTCAAATAAGTCTAAAATCTCCTCTAATCCAAATCTTTTATTATCATAATAAAGTGATTCAAAAATTTTCGTGATTAGTTCGAAATCCTCTGGATAATCTAATGTTAGTCGAATATGAGAAAAATTCTTTGTATTTACTAAATCATAATTTATAAAAATTTTTTCTGTTAACATATATTTTGTGGGAGGAATGAAAGTTGAAAAAAACTCTTCTGTGTTTCCAATTTTTTTAAAATTATCATCCCATGCCTTTTTTAGAGAAGAGTTTTTGAATATTTCAAAATCTAAACCATGTGGGTGAGTTCTAATACGATTTACACTTAGAATGTCACAATTTTTTTCTAGGAAAATGTCAATTCCTTTGTTTATTAGGTTATAATCAATTAAAGGACAATCAGCAGTAATCCGAATAATAATGTCAGGGCTAAATTCTTTAGCAGCTTTATAAAAACGATCTAGAACATTTTCTTCACTACCACAAAAATATTGTAAATTTAATTTTTTTGCTTCTTCAACAAGTAATCTATTTTTAGATACTGATCCTGTAAGAAGAATAATTTTATCCACTTTTTTCACATTACTTAATCTTTCAAGTAAAAGTTCTATTACGGATTTTCCACAAATTTTTTTTAAAACTTTCCCAGGAAATCTTGTTGAATTTATTCTTGCTTGAAGATAAATATGGATTTTAATGGATGAGAATGATGTTTTTGTGTTTATGTACATACTAAAAATAATATGACTTTATACTTTTCTTTATTTTTAATTTTACATTAACTATAACTAAAGGTTTTTACATGATCATGAAAATGGAGTTTTAAATGTTTGAGGGGAAAAAATTTCTTGTTACCGGTGGGACTGGTTCATTAGGAAAAGCTGTAACTAAAAAATTATTAAAGACAGATGTGGATACAATTAGGATTTACAGTAGAGACGAATTAAAGCAAATTGAAATGGAGTCTGAACTCGATGATCATCGTGTAAGATTCCTTATCGGCGACATTAGGGAAAAAGAAAGATTGACTATGGCTTTAGAAGATATTGATGTTGTGATTCATGCTGCTGCCCTAAAACATGTTCCAATCGCAGAATATAATGCGTTTGAAGCAGTAAAAACAAATGTTTACGGTTCACAAAATTTAATCGAAGCTTGTCTAGCTAGAAATGTTCAAGTTGCTCTTGCAGCAGGTACTGATAAAGCTGTCTCGCCCCTTAATACTTACGGAGCAACTAAACTTTTGATGGAAAGATTGTTTACTTCTGCAAATTATTACAAAGGAGGACATAAAACCAAATTTCTTTGTGTTAGATATGGAAACGTATTGGGTAGTAGAGGGTCTATAGTACCTAAATTAATTCATCAGATACAAAATGGAAAAAAACTTACAATAACTGATCCAGAAATGACTAGATTTAATATCAGTATGGATGAATCGTCGAATTTGATTTTTAGAGCTTTAGAATATGGTACAGGGGGAGAAATTTTTATTCCTAAATTAAAAGCATATAGACTTGAGGATGTAAAGAATGCATTACTTGAACTTTTGAATGCAAAAAATGAAACAGAAATAATTTCGGTAAGGCCTGGAGAAAAATTCCATGAAATTCTAATAAACAAAGATGAATTAAGAAATACATATGAAACTGACAAAGACTATATAATTTTTGAAAAAGATATACAACAACATAACCTTTCTCCATCCCTTAATGAGATGAAAACAGAATTGGTTGATCAGTATTCGTCAGACAATGTTGAACTTTTGGATAAAGAGCAAATAAAGAAGATTCTAGTTAAAGAAAATTTACTTCCTATCTAAATTCATCGTATTTTATTAACATGCAATTAATCCAAAAAATTTCTAAATTAGAATTCTAATTTAAGGAATTTATTACTAATTTTGACTTTGTAATTTTTTAATTTTTTTTAAGTGCTCTTCAGCAAGCAAATCAAATTCATTCTTATGATCATTTAAAAATTTATTCATTTGTTGTTCTGAAATATGAATTTCTTTTGTCATACCATTGTATCCAGTCAAATGTATTGCGATTTCATGAAGTATATGAAGAAAGTCAAACTTAAACGAATTTTTATTTATTTGATTGATATAGTGAGTTAAGGATGAAAAATCATAATTGGTTTTTAAGCATGTTCTTATCATATTTGGAAGTTCCTCAATTTTTTTAATTCTGTGAACAAATGGTAAGTAAGAATAACTAACATCAGCAAAAACTATTGATGGTTTTTTATAGAATCCTGCTTCTAGTCCAGCCGTTCCTGTAATGGTTACCACCATAGAGCAATTTTTTAAAAGAATTTTAGGTTTTACAGTAGGATGAACAAGTTCAACGTTTGGCATTTCTAAAATTTCTTTGTAGAATGATCTTTTTCTCCATGCTTCAATTTTCATACTGTAATGTTCCTTTACAAAGAGTTTATGACTAACGGGTAGAGATTTTGCGATACTTCTAATAATTTCAATTTGATTAGTGAAAAAAGGAGAAAAAAATAACAATGATCTTTCAGGTTCCAATTGAAGCGGAAAGAAAACGAATGGTTGAGAGGAATCAATTTTCTTTGTGGCGTTTTTATCTAAAAATGTGCCTCTATACCATCTTTTGGCGATAAAAGGTAAAACAAAATCTTTCTTCGTTAAGAACTTAAGTCTTGTATGCCCCCAATTTTCATAAAATTTTCGATATTCATCATTGCATATAAAAATGAAAAATTTTAAATGTCTCATTAGTATATTCCAGATACTTAGTTGGAATTTTTTTTCTGAAAATTTTTTATCTATAAATTTCATCGTGAATTTGTGAGCGGTGTAAGTCTCAAGATATTCTTCTAGATTCTCTATTGGTGTAGTTTCAATTTCATGATTAGATTTATCATTTTTGTAAAAATCATCAAGTTTATCGTAACCATCAGAAATTGTAAGAAAATCTGGAAATCTAGTTGAATTTAATAAGAGTATTTTAATGCCCATTGCTTTACAAATTTCTCCAAATAAATAATTTCGATGTAAGTCTTTTCCCGCTATGATCATGAAATCAGGTTTTATTTCATCTAGTACTTGTTCATAAAACCTACACTGTTCTTCTGTGATTGAAAGAATTTCATCATGAGTAAATTTTCGGTATTCATTATAATGGTAAAATCGTCTTTCAGAGAAAGCTAAAGTCCATAGATTTATTTTATGTTTTTCTTCAAATTTTGTTAAGTAATCTATATTTGGTTTTTTTTGATAGGTTGATAAATAATCACGAAGGAACCAAATTTTTTTAAATTTAACTATTTTCTGGCTTCTAAAAAAATTTTGAGTTACGTAATTAATATCAAAAATTGCATAAAATTCAAGATTAGTTTTTTTTTGTAAAAAATTTGCCATACAATAAGGGATATATGCTTCATCAATCCAAAAAATTATTTTCCCAACCATATGCTTTCATTTAATTTATTGAAATTAGGTTATTAAGGCGTATTTAAAATTAAATTTTATGAATAACAAAAGAAATCTAGCGTTTATTTTCGAAGATAAAGGCTTAGAAGATTTTATTCATAAAATAGATTTGGAAAATGGGATTACCTTCGTTGCAGGTTCTGACGAAATCAAAGAAAAAGTACAAAATCTAGGGTATTCTTGCACAGTAATTTCTGACTACTCAGATGGTAAAAATTATAATCAGAAAGTGTTAGAATGGATAAAATCATGGCCAGATGCAATAATCGATGACAATAAAAGTTTGAAAGAATTATTGGTTTACAATAAAATTAGTATTTACTGGTATCTAGAATCTAGATTTTTTCTTTACAGAATTAGAGAGCTCCTTATTTTAATTGAACGTATTAAACAAATACTTTCTAAGGAAAAACCAGAAAAAATTTGGATTAAAGGTAATCAAGATGTTAAACAAATTATTTCAGAACTTTTACCTAATGTAATCCAAAAGTTTGAGTTACAAAATAAAACAAAAAGAGACATAACACAAAAAAGTTATCAAGGTTTTCCTACTTTGAAATTATTTTTATTAAAATTGTTAAGAGGTGTTGGATCTACTAAACAAAAAATTAATTCTAATTCTAATAAAATTTTAATTATTACCGAAACTAGTAACTGGCGAAAAGATTATGATTTTTCATTGGAAAAATATGTTAAAAAAGATATTTTTTTTCATGAAATAATAAAAAAATTAAAAGAATTATCTAATGAAGTCGTGGCTGTAGACTTTGAAAATAAACCAAGTAGGCTTTTAAAATCAAAATCTTTGAATGAAGAAAGAAGAAAAACTTTAGGTGTTAGAGTAGAACCATGGGAAAAATACATTACTTTAGAAATCATAAAAAAAAGTAAAGAACAAAGTAGAAAATTCTTAGAAAAATGGAATAGTCTAAAAAATTCAGATGATTTTAAAAAATCTCTTATTTATGAAGGAATTTCTTTGTATCAACTAATTAATGATGATATTGAACATTTGCTTAAAAGTTTCAAAGCATATACAACAATTACTTTTATAGAAACTGCAGAACGAATACTCGAAATTGAAAAACCTACAGTAATTGTAATGCATGACGAATATGGTGCTTTGCAATTATCTTTAATACATGCTGCAAAAAAACGTGGCATACCAACAATATCGCTTCAGCATGGTCTTATTTCTGATAATATTTTACCCTACTTTCATAAACCTGAACACATTAAAAATGAAAATCAGGGATTAATTTTTCCACTCCCTGATAAAATGTGTGTTTGGAGTGAGAATGCTAAAGAAAACTTGTTGAAGTTTGGGAATTTTCCATCATCAATTCCTATTATTACAGGAGATCCCAAAGTGGATTTTTTAAAAAAGGCTAGGGAATCTTTTGATTCTAATAAAATTAAACAAAAATACAAAATAAAAAAAGGAAGAAAAATAGTTTTGTTTGCTACTGAAAATCTTCCCAAAAAAGAAGAAAATCAAAAGTTAGCAAAAACTGTTATCAGTGCAATGAAAAAGATGGAAAATTGTCATCTAATAATAAAACCTCATCCCAATGAAACAGATCTTACTCTTTATACTAACTTAATTTCTAAATACAACCTATCTGAATCTTCTATTATTACGGAGGAAAATCTCTATGAATTATTATACATATCTAATTTAGTAATTTTATCTTATTCAACCGTTGGGGTTGAGGCTATGAGAATGGGGATACCGGTTATTTCACTTAATTTAATGGGCTTGCATGATGATGCATTGATTATTAGGAAAAATATGGCCGTTATTGTAAGAAATTCAGATGAACTTTTACCAACCATTGAAAAACATCTAGACCCAAAAAATACTCAAAAATTAGTTGAGGAGGGAAAAATTTTTGCAGAAAAAGAGTTAGGAGTTTTCGATGGAAAAGCTAATGACCGGATAATAGAACAAATTTTACAATTAAAAAATCAGAAATTAATGTCTTAAAGATTAAAAGCAAACCAAATTGGTCTATATCCTGATAGCTACAATTGGCCGAATTCTCTGATAAAGGAAATAAAATGATTATCTTAGGCGAAAATTATGATTCTAATATTATATCAAAAATTGAAAGAAAAGATGTCATCTTAGTCTTTCAAATGCTTTCTGAAGAAAAATTAGCAAGTAAGAGAGAAGGTCATGTGATCAATTTCCACCGATACGCGCAATCAACAGAAATCTGGGATTCAATAGTATACAAAGCTAGAAAATGGTTAGAAGATTGGCCTAAAAAGAAAATTCATAACGGCAAATCAGTAATTGAAAATTTTAAGTTTGAGGACACATCATTGTGGTGGTTTGTATATGACTCAATTTGGGAAACAAAAAATGGTATTTTTGATACGATTTATCATCTTATTGGGTTAGTCTCTCTTATAGAAAAATATCGACCTTCAATAATTGAAATTACTGGATGTTTTGATTATCCTATAAAAGATATTTTAACTTCATTAGATAAAAAATACCAATTTTCATTAAAAGAAATCAAATATAATGTAAAAGAAAAACCACCAAGTGAATTTGATCGCCCTTTAAGCAGATTCATGTTTCTAATTAGATTTTTCTTATTAAAAGTGGGGAAAGGACTTTCTAAAAGCGAACATAAGCCAATTACGATTTTCCTTAAACATGGCACTGCTGCAAGGAAAAAGAACCTGAATCATGTTCAAATTGTAAGTGACCATTACTTAGAAGGGCTAGACGACTACATGCTACAAAATAGAAAGAATATCAATTTTATTTCTCTAAATATGCCTCTGTTAAATTCATCCTTAACAAAAAATCTTCTAAATGACTTTTTGAGAACAGTTAAGGGCATCTACACTCCTTGGATAAGTTTTCATTCCTTTTCAGATTTACGTGAATTAAAAAATTTGGTCACATATTATAAAAAATTAATTTTTGATTTAGAAAAAGATCCTGATTTTAAAAAATCGTTCATATTAGATGATATTGATTTGTATCCATTTCTTAAGGAGATATTTAGAGGAAACATACCAAGGATTTTTGCTTATGTACAAATTCAATTAAAATTAGCAAGAAGATTTTTTGAAAAAGAAAATCCTAAAGTTGTTTTAAGTACTGACACAGTAAGCCCTGCTGGAAGAGCGTTATGTTTAGCGGGTAATACGCATAAAACTAAAATCCTCACTCCTCAGGGTGGTATAATTAGTCCAGAGATTCCAATTAATACAGGATTCTTAATTCAAGAGGGATTTGATATTAGATTATTACCAAATTATTTGGTATGGG
>SDBV01004355.1_pt1 | contig 20461 bp, 14 predicted proteins | sample 2277081 | NCBI WGS metagenome assembly SDBV01 (sample SAMN10402039, study PRJNA504765) | marine sediment metagenome | isolation source: marine sediment core GS10_PC15, 223 cmbsf | place: Arctic Ocean: Southern Knipovich Ridge | collected 2010 | reverse complement strand
GCATGCGAAACAGCGGATCATCTGTTTGAAATTGTTCAATGTGAAGCTTAACTTTGTAGTTGTCGCCATCGGGATACTGCTCCCAGCCGGTCCTGTAGCTTGGGGCACCGGTACCGTAGACCCATTGATCGAAAAACCAGCCCAAATCTTCTCCATAGACAGTTTCACAAATCCCTATAAAGTCATCTGTGGAAGCGTAAGAGCCTTCATAAGCGGCCCTGTACGCTGCGAGTATGTCAAAAAACACTTCGTCACCGACAACCCATCGAAGCATATGCAGCACCCATGCTCCCTTTTGGTAAACGTTTTTCAGGTCAAATATATTGTACACCGAAGATGCGTCGTAGACATAAACGCTTCCCGAACAATCCAGTTTACTGTTCCATGTGCCGTCAAACCCCGGCAGGTTTCGGTACATGTGTCCGATATAGTCATCGTAGCTTCCGCCCGGTTTTTTTTCCTTGTAGAGAGCTTCGGCGAATGTTGCAAATCCTTCACTGAGCCATATATCATTCCATGTTTTACAGGCTATCATATCGCCCCACCATTGATGCGCAAGTTCGTGGGCATTTAGCCATTCATCAAAAAACCCCTGGCTCGTCATCGTCTGGTGCTCAAGCCCTGCATGAAGGTTCCATTGTGCTATACCGTATTTTTCGGTGATGAAGGGATACTGGCCGAATACATTGGGGTCGCTGAATGTTTCGAGCATAGTTATTACATCAGCAACATCTTCCTGCATTTCTGAAAGTTTTTCAGGGTAGCTGTAGAACTCAACCGGCATCGAACCGCCGGGGTAGTTGTAGTATTCCGTCCACATAGAATAATTTGTGCAGGCCATTGAGACAAGGCTTGAAATTATCGGGTTATATACCTTCCAGTGGAATTTAACTTGTGTTGCGCTAACAGTGTCGACGCCTTGAAGCAAGCCATTGGAAGCCATTACCATGTCGTTGGGGACGGTAAGCCACATATCCATTGTGAACCTGTTCTTGACAGATTCTACACAGGGCCACCATGTGTGTGCGTTCCATGGCGAACTGGCCGAGGCGAATGCATGATGTCCGTTATGAGTGCTCCACTGAAACGAACCAAAATCACGAACTTGCGGTGTGCCGCTATAACGGACTTTAACATCAAAAGTTTCGCCGGTATTGTATGCACGGTCAAGGGTGATATTGATCTTGTGGGTGTCTCGTGTGTAGACGGCCAAAACATCATTTACCTTTACGCGGATTACATTCATGTTGCTCCTGAGATCTACAGTAAAGCTGTTTAGACCGTCAACCATGCTGGTTACTGTCAAAGTGTTGGAACCATCGAGCGTTTTGGCGGCCGGGTCTATTCTGAGTATCAGGAAACAGTGAGTGACATCGGCCTGTGATTGCATGTCCAGCGCCATTGAATAAGCTTTGGGCACACCGGCGGCCTGGGTTGCCTGTAATGCCTTTGCCGCATGAGAACAAAGACGATCTTTGCCCTCCGAATGAGCGGGGCGATTGAGAAGATCTTCCATAGTAAGATCTTCGGGCAGGTGAATGTTTTTCGAGGGATCTATGGGTGGAATTTGATTTAGTTCTGCCGAGAGGGCATCATTGAAACAGAATAAAACCAGAAAACAACTTAGTGCCAAATAGCCCTTACTTCTTGCTTTTACGGTCATATCCTTCCCTCTCCAACTAAATTGTACTTTTCAACACTTTTTCTCTTTTCAAGTAAGTGCGCACTAAGCTTAATGCAATACCAGCATCACATCCCGGCGATTTTCCAGTCGGTTCCTATCTGCACGAGGGTCGCATCCAGTTCGAACATGTCGCCGGGTTGGTAGATCGTCGAGTCGATAGAGAATTCTCTCTTTACGGTTGACAGCCACTTGACGCTCAGGCCGTTGGCTTCTTCGACTGTGCTAACAACCTCCACGGGCGGGCCGATGGATTCGAGCATCACTTTCGTCTCCAGATCCTCGGCATCCTGCGGGTCTTCCAGAACTCGGCGCAGATTTTCAACATCGTGTGCGCCTTCGACAAAACATTTGCTGATTTGACTTATATCGCCGATTGACAAAACGCGGACAAAGCTCGATACGGTTTGCTCGGGGCTGCTGAAGTTAAGTATATTTCTGCTGCCTCCGAACCCGCCTCCGAACCCGCCGAAGCCCATTCGGGGGGCTGTTGGTTGGGATGGTCCACCGGACGGCGGAGTATTTTGGGTTCTTGCGCCGCCTCCCGCAAAGCCACCCCTCGGTTGCTGTACATCCGGCGAATCGGCTGCTTTTTCGTCGACTACCTCTCCGAAGAACTCTTTCTCGAATTCTTCTTTGCTCACCTCGTTAGTGGAGTTGCCTCCGGCGCGGGGGACGGAAGTGCCTGCCGGACTTTGTGTGCCGCTGTCCTGGCGGACTGTGCCGACGGTTTCGGCGGGTTTGCTGCGGTTTGTTACGTGCTTGTATGTGATTACAGCGCCCGTGCCCGCTATCACAACCGCCGCCGCTGCCGTGATGATCTTGGCCTTTACGCCCGCCATCACCGCAGTGGTTGCCGCCTTGGCCGCGGTCGAACCGATTGCCGCCGATGCCGAGCCGGCGGCTGTCGCCGAAGCCGAGCCGACGAGAGCCATCTTGCCCAATTCACTCAGGACCGCGGCAGGCGCCGCTTCAACTGCGTTTGCGCCCAAAAGGCCCGTAAGTGCCGCTGCCGCGGCGATGATTCCGCGGTCTTTGAGTTTTTCGGCGAGTCTTTCGATTCGGCGCGATACGGTGGGCTGGGAGAGTTTCCCGGCCGCTGCGATTTCGGTCATGGTCCTGCCGTTGAAGAAGTGCCCTATCAGAATCAGGCGTGTTTCGGCGTCAAGCTCATCCAGTGCCTCATCGACATACGGCGAGATGTCCTGCCATTTCTGAGCATCGACTGTTCTGTCCGCAGCGTATTGAGCTTCCCGTTTTCTGCGGGAAGAATCCCTGCGTATTACATCGACCGCCTTTCGTGTCGCAACCCGGTGAAGCCATCCGGATACCGAGCCGGTGATTTCGGAGGCATTCTGCAACAATTGAAAGAAGGTCTCCTGTGTCGCGTCTGCTGCTCTGTCAGCGTCGGAAAGCACCCTCAGGGACGCTCCATAAACCATCCCCGCATGACGTCTGACAATCTCCGAAAAGGCCTCGGCGTCGCCGGTGGCGGCGAATCGCTGCAATAAAACGCTTTCACTTTCAAACATGTCAATATCTCCTTCAAAAATGACCCGATTACCTACAATTCATAATCAAGTCGCAGCGAAGGATTGAGATTATTCACTAATCCAGCCATTTTTTCAGTGAATTCGTCGGTGGACTATTCTATATTATCCTCGTTGTGATTGATATTGAAAAATGCTGTCTGGCGGTTGTTGATGTCCAGGGCAAGCTTGCTCAGCTTATGGACGGCAAGGAGTCTCTTTTTGCCAATATCGAAGTTCTTATCAAGGCCGCAAAGGCGCTTGCGATACCAATCCTGTGGTGTCAGCAGAATCCGCAGGCATTAGGGCCGACGGTGCCGCAATTGGCCAAACTCCTAACCGGTGTCGAACCGGTCGACAAAATGAGCTTCAGTTGCTGCGGCGATGCCAAATTCATCGAAAAGCTCAATGCCCTCAAACCCACCGATGTCATCCTGTGCGGCATCGAGGCCCATGTCTGCATCTATCAAACAGCGATGGATCTGTTAGACAGGGACCTCAACGTCCACCTCATTGCCGATGCCGTTTCTTCACGGACCGCCGCCAACAGGCAAATCGCCATCCGGCGACTAATCGCCGAAGGCACTGGCCTCAGTTGCACCGAAATGATCCTTTTCGAGTTGCTCAAGACCGCCGAACACCCCAAATTCAGGGAGCTTGTACAACTCATAAAGTAGTTGCGCCGCTACGTGAGTATTATCCGAGGCCGGCGGCAAGTCTTGTGAATGGCCGCCCTACTGGGCGAAAAGATGCGCCCGTTGAAAAAAAAGAGCATCCCCTCCAGAGACAAGATTCGGATAGTTGACATAAGCTCTTGTTAACACTTGACTTATCGCCACCAAAGACAGGCATCTCCTATTAATCCGCCTATGTTTTATGGTTTTATGGGAAAAATGCTGTTGATGGAAGCCGGGAGGGGCTATATAATGCCAAATGGTATTGCTCGTGCTGACTTCCATAGCGCGGAGGGATCCGCTTTCCGACGGGCGGTTTGTGAAAGGGAGGAATATGCGGTAGGCTGACAAAAAGGTTGGCTCCATCTGCTACGGCCGATTTTACGGCCTCTGCCACAATCATGAGAAAGGTGGGCCACAGGCTTTCTTCCCCCAGAGGATGTCGTTGGAATGCTTGCCGACCATCAGACTCGGCAGCCCGATGGTCAGGGGATATGAGGCTCCATCTTCCTGTTTTCATCGATTCTAAGGTGTTAGAATGTTTTTTTTGAACTTTTAGGGGTGGGCGTGTTACTTTAAGGATGACGCGACAATGGATGTGGAGCCGGACAAAACCCAATCTGGGTGGATTACGACCCTTGAAGCATATTATGCGAGGCATGGTCCACACATCCTGCGTTATCTGAATCGTCTGGTGGGCTCCAAGTATGCCGAGGACGTGCTTCAGGACACGTTTGTGCAGGCTCTTTTGCATATTGATAAACTCAGGGATCTTAACTCACCGAGGGGATGGCTGTTTCGCGTTGCCCACAATCTGGCAAAGAATGTGTTGCGGAAAAAAAAAATGGTTACGGATATCGCGTTGGACACGCTGATGCATTCAAGTCCGCAGGAAGATCCCCGATTGGCACTTATGCGGCGTGCGATCAGCGAACTGCCCGACAAACATCGCGAAACCGTCATGCTGCGATTGTATGACGGGCTCAGCTATGAAGAAATTGCACAGACTCTGGATATTTCCCTCGGCACCGTCCGCTCGCGGCTGCATCATTCGGTTGGCAAACTGAGAAAGCGGATGAATATGGAACCGGACGCCGATCCATAAACAAAAGAATGGAGCTTAACTCATGAACAGAGACTTTTTAGAAACATTATTGATGGATCGGGCGTTGAATGAATTGCCGCCGGAGACGACCAGATTACTGGATGCGTATCTCGCCGATCACCCGGAATTGCAGCCTCTTGACGAGTCGATACAGGAAACGGTTGCGATAGGCGAAAGAGCAGTTCATGCCGAATTGCCGACAGAGTTGCCGGCGTTTCCAAGAAAACGAATGCCTTCCCGCTCCCTATCTGCAGGTTGGAACACCGCAAACCTGTGGATGTCCGTTGCCGCCTCGCTATTGATCGGTATTGGCATTGGAATGTCTACGATGCGGTGGAAGGATGAGCCGCAGCAAAAGCACCCCGGCTTAATGGTTTCGCAAGTTCAACCACAGCCGAAATCCGATGGATTTGAGAGCGCCCGGGCGTTCTGGTCGAGTAAGACTTATATAGATCGCTATCAAAAGATCCGCAAGGATCGGACTCAAAGGAACGGGAATACGAAATTGCAGGAACAAATTCAAGAATATAAGAAAAGAGAACTCTTATGAGTAAGAGAGCAATAATTAATACCATGATTGTAGTAGTGACCTGCCTGTTGCTGTTCGGCTGTCATCCCAAACACATCAATTGGTCACCGAAGGGACAATGGGCGGCTTATTGCAATGATGTAGGGTTGTTCTTTATCAATGGCCAGGGCGAAATATCCAAGAAAATGTGTGAGCATGTTTACCGGGCCCAATGGTTTCCGGATGGAAAGCGACTGGCGATTGAACAATTTGCCAAACTGACAAGTTGGCAGGAGGTGGAAAACACAATCTCCAGGGAATATCAGGAGAAATATGTTCAGTATGCAGAGGGCTTGCTGTCGGTAAAAGATATTCAGGATTGGGACGAGCAGACCAAAAAGATAACGGACCTCGACCTCCTTAATAAGTATGATTTGAGGGCGGTTCAGTTATATATTCGAGATGTGGGTTCAAGCGGTTTTCCGAAGGAAGTGATTAAATCATGGGGTAGTTCCATTGAATTTCGTTACCAGTTTCTGCGAATCGGCACATGGGACGGCAAAAACTTTTCGATTGGAGAGCCGTTGTGGAGTTCGCCCGAGCGGATTTGGGATATGCGTGTGTCTGTAAAGGGCCGTGTCGTTGCTTTTACATCCGCTTACCCGGGGTTTTTTGAGGAGGGAGCCGTTTCTTCGCTTTGGGTCGTTGATGTTGAAACGCAAAAGGTCGAACTGCTGGACAAGAACACAACGCTGTATCCGGATTGGGATGCTTCCGGGGCAACGTTGTTTTATGTGCGTTCGATGGGAAGAGAAAGCTCCTATAGCCCGCTTGGAACGATGCTTAAACGGCGCCTCTGCGATGAAGACGGCCGGTTGCTGAGTGATTTTTCCCAGGTGGAATCTTTAGCCGGTCTGGTGGCCAGCGAATTTACAAAAATACGCTGTTTGTCGGATGGGCGGATCATATTCTCGTCGATGGAAGTCACGCTGCCGGTGATTGGCAAGGATATTCCCGAGCTGAAGCAGTTGTTTGTGCTGGACCCGCAACATCAGTCAACCATTGCCCGCCTGATACCACGAAGCACACAAAACCAGACACACGGCTATAACTTTGACTGTTTCGAGATCAGTCCGGATGAGACACAGATTTCAATCCCGGATGATGACGGGCGTGTGGCGACGTTGAGGATTGCCACAGGTGACTTTACTGTTCTGCAGGCACAGGGGACAGAAGGGATCCGGACGGTTCCGGTCTGGCGATATCCGAATGAGTTGTGTTATATCGATGAAATAGAGGGTGGTCTTACGGGCAGCAAGAAACGCAAGCAGATGATGCTTCGCCAGGTTGCATCGGACGACACATGGAGTCAGCCGCGTGTGATCAGTGAAAGTTGGCCCGAAGAAGCTCGCAAGATCGTATTACCATAGATTTCCCATGTAAGCCGTGACAAATGAACTGAATTTTGATAGTATAGAGCTTATGGAGACCGTTCAAGCCAGTTTTGACTGTTCTGATTTAGAGAACCCAGTTTGACAGAAACGAAAGGCGGCAAGGTGCTTCGTAAAGAGGAAACCGTTCATTCACATTCAGGTGAATCGAGGTGTGAGCTTATGGAGAAACTGGGAACGAAAAGAGCATTCACTTTGATTGAATTGCTGGTTGTTATTGCGATAATCGCGATGCTGCTGGCAATCATCATGCCGGCCCTGAAAAAGGCCAAGGAAGCGGCTCGGGAGATAATCTGCAAGTCAAATCTCAAGCAGTACGGTCTCTGTGGGATATTGTACCTTGACGACAATGACACCAAGTTCCCCTGGCCGTGGTGGATTATCTACGAGCAGTACGACACCTTGCCCACTAGCAGGTGTGCTTGGCATAATGATCAGTTGCACCCGGATGACCAGCCGGGTCAGTTATGGCCCTATCTGGAGAATAAGAAAGTCAATCTGTGTCCGGTGTTTGATTCTCTGGCGCGTTCCGGCAGGGCTGTGGGCCATGTCAATGAGACTATTCCCATGAAGCCGCAGTTCAGCTATAGTATGAACTCGTTTCTCGGCGGCGACCAAAAGAGAAACATCGGAAAGGGTCCCCAATACATAGGGGATGTAACAAAACAATCGGACATAAAGCGAAACCTCAGCCAGGTCGCTTTTTTTGGGGAAGAGAGCCTTTGGGACATCTATCTCAAAGACGGGGTAACGAGACTAAACATTGCCGGATTCAACGACAATGTTCTGCTTGTAAGAACTTCGGTGCCGGCTTTGGGAAGTGATCCCTGGAGTCCCACATATGCTGACTGCCTTGCGTCGTTTCACAAGACCAATGACCCGGATCGCCTTTACGGCAAAAGCAATGTCGTCTATGTGGACGGACATGTGGATATGGTTGCTCCGGTCAATTCGTTTCATGCGACATGGGTGAAGAAGGGCTCTTGGGTATCTGACCGGGAATAATCAGTGGGCCGTGGCGAGTTGAGGCCGATTCCGGAGAACTCAGTTAGGGGACCTGGGGCTCCATCTTCCTGAGTTCATCGATTCTAAGGCGTCAAAAATGTTTTTTTTGAACTTTTGGGGGTGGTTGTGTTACTTCAAGGGTGACACGACAGTGGATATGGAGCAAAACACAACACAATCTGGCAAAAATGTGTTGCGAAAAAAAAAGATGGTTACGGATATCGCGTTGGACACGCTGATGGATTCAAGTCCTGTGAATGGCTGCCCTATTTGGCGAAAAAATGCTTCCCGTTGAAAGAAAGAGCATCCCCTCCAGAGACAAGATTCGGATAGTTGGCTTAAGCTCTTGTTAGCACTTGGCTTAGCGTTGCCAGAGACAGATATCTCCGGTCGATTTGTCTACTCTATGGGAAAACAATGATTCATGCGATAAAAAATGTTGACAGAAGCCGGGAGAGGCTGGAGAGGCTATTATACTATTATAATGTTGATGGTGTCGGGCGGATAGCGTTGAGCCATCTGCTTGTCGGACTGAGGGTGTGTGAAAAATCAAGGAGGGATATGCGGTAGGGGACAAAAATACCGTTTTCATCTGCTACGGCCGATTGTACGACCTCTGCCACAATCAATGACTTTTTGCCACATCACATTTAGATGTTTCCCAAAAGAATCGTTACAGAATGAGTTGTCCTGTTGCAGTATTGTTGTCGTAAGCGGCTAAATAGAGAGATGATGTTGTCTATGGATTTGGAGGCATGAGACCATGAGAACAGTAAAGTATGGAGTGATGGCCGGCCTGGTCGTAATTGCAGTGCTGGCGGTAAACGTCCAGGCGGCGTTTATTGTGGAAACTGACAAAGGAATGATATGGGGTGGTGGGCCACCGCTTGCCCCTGATAATTACGTCGGTGATGGCATTGAGAGCACCTGGGGGACCAGCAGGAGTCTTGCCGTCGGGACGCAAGCGGGGAACGCTGTCTTTGGTGGAACCGGAGACAAGACTTACACGTTTTCGTACACGCCGAGTCCGGGCGATTGCCTGGACGTGGATAATGTTCCCTTCGTCGCCGGAACGGATCTGGGCAGAGAGTTAGCGTCGGGATTGGTGGGAGGCGGGGTAGGCTTGTACAATGTATATGCTACCTGGTGTGATTCTATCAACTTATTTGAGAACAACGCTAATTTCGTCACGACAAGCGAAGGTGACGATGTTTCTCTGCTAAACGTGCAACAGTTTGGAACGGGGCCAGGCAGTGACGACTGGTTGTTGATTGCCGAAAGGGTGCTTCTGGTGTCCGGAAGAACCTATACTGTTACCCAGACCGCCACCGACACTACAGATTACGTGGCAATACGCAACCATGGTGTTATGTGGGAGTTTGTCGAGGCCGCAGTTCCGGTAGCTGATGTTATTGCAGCCGGCGGGGTGGTCAGCGTTGAAGAGGGAGGCGGCAGCGACCAGTACACCGTCGTATTAAAGGAGCAGCCGCCCGAGTCGATTGTCGTAACCGCGATGGTTTGCGAGCCAAACCAGATCACACTCGACGGCCAGGACACGTTGGAACTTACGTTCACACCACAGAACTGGAATGTTGAGCAGGTCGTAGACGTTGCGGCGGTTGAAGATACGGTGCCGGAGCCCGTCAGTTCGCTGTGGATTCTGCATACGACGTATCCGGCGGATGCAAACGACGTCGATCCCAATTCAGTATGGACCGACGGTTATGCCGGGCTGATTACTGTCGATATCAGGGATTTTGACGTGCCCGGCGTACGAATAACCGAAACCGACGGAGCAACCGAGGTGAGCGAGGAAGGACCCACTTCTGACAGCTATATGGTCAGGCTGTTGTTTGCCCCGACGGACAATGTGAAAGTTGTAATCACAACCGACGGTCAGACCCTTGTCGATACCGGTTCGGGCGCGGCTGAGACCGCAGAGCTTCTGTTTGGGCTCGGTGACTGGTCTGACGACCAGCCGGTAACGGTAACTGCGGTCGACGACGATGTGCTCGAACCCGCTCAATCATCGCAGATAACACATGTCTGCGAGAGTCTCGACGGCGGCTACGACGGCCTTACAGGTCGCGACGTGGTAGTGCTGGTGGGTGACAACGAGTGCGGGTTGTGGGGTTACTCCTATTATGACCGCGACGAAGATTGTGTTGTCGGTCTAAGCGACTTTGCCGAATTTGCCGCCGTCTGGCTGGAATGCACGCAGCCCTTTGGCGACAACTGTGTGGATCTGCGGTAGATCCCCAGGACTGAAAAGGAAACTGTTGATTAAGTAAAGGAAAGTAGTTTGTCCTTAATTATGTAACTTTTATTTTTTTCGGAGGAACATGTGATGAAAATGAGAACAGTTCAAGTAGTTGCGCTGTTGGTGGTGATTGCGTTGATCACTGCCAGCGTGCAGGCGGCGTTTATTGTCGAGCCGCTGTCGGATGGGAAGGCTTTCGCAAACTTTTCCGGGACGCCCAGGGCCAGTGTGACACCCAGCGCGGCAATAGGATTAGGCTCGTCAGGCAGCGCTTATGGCAGCACGGTGGCCGAGATCAACGATACGTATGTATTCACATATACGTTGGGTACCGACGCGGACAATACCGTCTATGCGGCCGGCGAGGATCTGGGCAACAATCTGGCATCCGGTTTGGTCGGCGGTGGTACGGGTAAGTACAATGCTTATGCGACCTGGCCGCAATCGACGAGTCTAGGAATCGGAGCGACCTATACGATTACCAATGACGGGGCCGCTGTCGTCACCGCGCATATCGACCAGCAAACCGGACAGAGCGGATCCCCGGGTGGAACTGACGCATGGCTTCTGATTGCTGCGGATGTCGACTTGACTAATGGCAATTCGTATACGATAACCCAGGTTGCCAATGGTAGCGGCTGGACGTCGATGCGAAGCGCTGGCGTGATGTGGGAGGCGGTTCCTGAGCCTGCTACGATGGCGCTTCTTGGCTTTGGTGGACTCCTGCTTCGTTCGCGACGTCGTCGCTAAGCGGTCCTTTGCGATAAATATGTGTTGAAGGTGATATACCTTTAGGCGCAGCTGAGAAGGGATGGAGAGAGTGTGTTTTCGATCCATCCCTTTTTTTGTCTGATGGATGCGTGGAGATTCCTTTTTCGTGTAGAAAACTTAAGAGCGGGTTTTGAGTGCATGTGAGTGTTTTGCCGTCAAGTATCCAGCTTTTGTCTGTCTTTTCCGGAGGTGTGGCAAAATGAAAAAGTTTCAAGTAGTTGCGTTACTGGTGATGATTGCGTTGGTCACTGCCGGGGCGCAGGCGGCGTTTATGGTGGAAACCTGGGCAGGGTCTGTCGGTTACCCCGTGCCTGGGCTTGCCAATGCAAATTACAGCGGCGACGGGCGCCCCAGCAGCGATACGTATCCCAGCCCAAGTCGTGCCGTCGGGGTGACGGCGGCAAGCGCTGTTTTCGGTGGAACCGGAGACCACATTTACACGTTTTCGTATACGCCGACTCTTACGGGCGCCGACCAGGACAATGTGACACTGGCGGCAGGCACCGATCTGGGCAACGGCAATACTGCCAGTGGTCTGCTCGGCGGCGGAACCGGCCTTTACAATGTGTATGCTACATGGCGCACTTCGACGAATGTCAGTACGGCAGGCTGCTACTTTACGGTGACTGATGACGGTGGCCAGACAGTGACAGGTACTATCAACCAGAACGCGCCGTCGGAAGGGACCGACAAGTGGATGCTGATCGCAGAGGGCGTGCCTCTTACCGAAGGCGTGACCTATACGATTACTCAGACGGCTAATTCCACAGGTTATGTATCCATGCGGAATCATGGTGTGATGTGGGAGGCGGTTTCTGAGTCGCCAACACTGCTGACACTACTGTCGCAGTTTGCGGACCAGTGGCTTGACGAGGGGCTGCCGTATCCGCCGGAACCGGGAAGCGCAGACCTCAATTGGGACGGGCGCGTCGATTTTAAGGATTTTGCGATCCTGGTGAATAACGGGCTCCGCATAGACGGCGCGGGGGAGTACCGCTGCATCTGGGTGGATATCTGGTCTCCCTTCATTCTGAATGCAACCGAGTGTAAGACGTTGGTGGACAGGTGCAGAGCCAACAATATTAATACGATTATACCCGAGATCCGTGCCTACGGAGACGCTTATTACGAGTCCGACTTGGAACCGCGCGGCCATCTACTGCCAAATAATGGATTTGACCCGCTGGGTTATCTTATCGATCTTGCCCACGACACATCGGGCGGAAAGAAGTATATCGAGGTCCATGCGTGGTTCGTGATGCAGCGCGTATCGTCGTCCACCTCGTTGCATCCGGACCATGTTCTTTCGCAACATTGGGAATATGTGATGAGAAATAGCTCCGGTAATACCGGCACTGCCTACTATCTTGATCCGGGTCACCCGGGTGCGCTGGACCACAACGTCGCCGTTATTCTGGACTGCCTGAGCAATTACGATATCGACGGGATAAACCTGGACTACATTCGATATCCCGGTGCAGCGTGGGGATACAATCAGACCAGTATCGACCGGTTCAACGCCTTTAAGAGCGAAGAACCGTCTGCGGACTGGTCCGACTGGCGGCGAGAGTGTACGACGCACCAGGTAAAGAAGGTGTACGTCAAGTCATTGATGATCGATCCGGATGTGGTCATCACAGCCGACACCGTCAACTGGGGATCGAATTATAGTGCAGGTAATTATACGTCCTCCAGCGCCTATGCCGGTGTCTTTCAGGATTGGGTAGGCTGGCTCCAGGAGGGCATTATCGATTACAACGCCTTTATGAACTACGTAGAAGGCGGCAGTAATACTCGTTACAACGGCTGGACCGATCTGTCCCTGGCGAATGATGACAAGCGGGGCAGCATAATCGGGATCGGAGCGTATATGCAAACCAGCGTACAAGACGCCATGGACCAGTTGCTCTATGCCCGAGATCAGGGTGCCGCGGGTCTGAATATCTATGACTGGGGCGGTGAGGCTAATGCTACAAGTGAAACGGAAGCTGATTTCTACCGGGAACTGAAGGCCCAGGTTTATCCGGAGTGGGTCTATCCGCCGGTTCATAAGTGGAAGGTTCGGCCTACGAAGGGTATGTTCGAGGGTAACGTCAGCGCTTTCGGCGTACCTGTCGATCATGCGGCAGTCGAAATCGAAGGCGATCCCTCTACACTGGTGTACACGGACGGAAGCGGGTGGTATGCGATCCTGGAGATTCCACCGGGAGAGCATAGGTTGCGGTTTTCCAAGCCGGGTTATAGTGATGTGGTCAGTGCGCCTACTGTGCTCACTGCAGGGCAAATCAAGACTGTTGACGCTGACCTTTGAGGACTGAAAACACAAACGAGAGTACATGTCAGATAGGGTTCTCCTGTCCTGTGGGAAGCTGAGAGCGAGCAATGAAACAGAGCGTATTTGACTGGCTGATCGTTTTCTTGTGTGTTGTTTGTAGCTCGTGCGGGGGTCCTGCCTGCGCCAATGACAGGTGTCCTGTGGGGGATTTGAATCAGGACTGCCAGGTCGATTTCTCGGATTTGATGAGGTTGGCAGACCAGTGGCTCGACGGCTGGCGGGGTCCTCAACATGGTCTGGAAGCTCACTGGAAACTCGATGAGGGTGCCGGGCTGTTTGCCGCCGACAGTACGCCCAACGATTACACGGGCGAACTTCGAAACGGTCCCCTGTGGAAGCCAACGGGCGGCATGCTCGGTGGCGCGCTGCAGTTTGACGGTGTCGATGATTTTGTCACTGCACCTTTTGTCCTGAATCCCGCTGAGGGACCATTAAGTGTCTTTGCGTGGGTCAACGGCGGCGACGACCGGGAAGTCATCATTACTCAGACCAATGACGCCGGCGGCGGTGTGGGCAGGGAATGGCTCCAGATTGACACCGCTGATGGCACACTTGTTACCCGGCTGACCGACGGCATGTCGAAACTTGGCTGCGACGTGGTGATCACCGACGGCCTGTGGCATCATGTCGGCGTTGTCTGGGATGGGTCGCTTCGATACCTCTATGTCGACGGCTACGAGGTCGCCAGGGACTCATCACCCCTCAGTCATCTCCAGGCCTGTGATGGTTCGATGTACATCGGCATCGGCAAGACCCTGATGGCCAATACCTGCTGGTCGGGGCTGATCGATGATGTGCGAATCTACGCGCGGGCGGTGGGCCCTGATGAGATTGCGGCAATAGCCCAACCGCCGGAGACCCCGGGACCCGATGACGCAAACCTCAACGGACGCGACGGTGTGGACTTTGCCGATTTTGCTATCCTGGCCTACAACTGGATGACCGGTCCGCCGGGTGAGTACCGCAGTATCTGGGTTGATTCCTGGTATTGGAATCGGAGCTTCGTGTCTGAAGACGAAGCGGACCAGTTGCTCCGGTACTGCCGCCAGTACAACATCAACACGGTCATCGTCGAAGTCCGGAAGATCGGTGATGCCTGTTACTACTCAAACATAGAGCCGCGGATCGAAAAATGGATGACCCCCCCATCCTTTGATCCCTTAGGTTATCTGATCAATGAAGCTCATGACACCTCCGGGGGCAAAAAGTACATCGAGGTCCATGCATGGTTTTGTGCTCAGCGGATATACAGAGAAGGGTCTAAAATCCCCACCTTGGCAGAAATGCCGGACCATGTTCTTTCAAAGCATCCGGATTATGTCATGGAGGACATCAACGGCAATGAGATCACGAGCGATTCTCGTTTTCTGGATCCGGGTCATCCCGGGGCGGTTGATTGGAATGTCGACGTAATTGTCGATTGTCTGCGGAACTATGACATCGACGGAATCAACCTGGACTACATTCGATATCCCGGTGCCGCTTGGGGATACAATCCGGTCAGCGTTGCTCGATTCAATGCCTTCCGCAACAGATCAGGTAAGCCGGCGGCATCGGATGCGCTTTGGTCCGACTGGCGACGCGAATGTCTAACTCAACAGGTAAAGAAGATATACGTCAAGTCATTGATGGTCGATCCGGATGTGGTGGTGACTACTGATACCGTTGCGTGGGCAGGGGGTGGTGAGTGGCGGGACTTTAAGACTTCACGTCCATACACGGACGTGTTTCAGGACTGGGTGGGCTGGCTGCGGGCAGGCATCATCGACTACAATGCCCTGATGGGATATTACCAGAAGGCCGACCCCAGATACCAAGGGTACCACGAAGGCTGGTGCAAATTGTCTCTTGACAACGATGACAAGCGAGGCAGCATTCTGTGCACCGCGGCATACAAGCAGATCATGGTGCAGCATTCCATGGATCAACTTCTGGACATCCGAAGCTGGGGCGCTGCAGGCCTGAACATTTATGACTGGTACAGTGAGGTTAATGCCAGCCAGAGCGGGGAATCCAGGGTGGATTTCTACCGCGAACTTAAGGCTCAGGTATACCCCGAGTGGGTTGACCCGCCCGTCCATAAGTGGAAGGTTCGTCCGACGACGGGCATATTCGAGGGGAAGCTGACCGACGCCGGCTCGCCCGTGGACCATGGCACAGTCGAAATCGAAGGGTATCCCTCCACACGGGTGTACACCGACGGCAGCGGCTGGTATGCGATCATGGAGGTTGTCCGGGGCGAGCATGTGCTGCGGTTCTCGACGCCCGGGTATCCCGATATTCTCGTTGGCGCTGATATGCCCCGAGCAGGTGAGATTGTCAGTGTGAATGCTGACCTTTGAGCCCTGAAAATACAAACTATAGTACACGTCTGATAGGGTAAGAGTGTATCGGCCCTTCGTTTTTTTTCTCCGGTCTGTCAAACCCCGACCCGTTTCCGCGCTTCGTGCGTATAAATAATTAAAGGTGAGCGCGACCTGTGTTGTAAACGAAAGAGGCCAAATGAGCCCGGCAATTAAAGGTCAGACGATTTGAAAGGGTTGAAAGATGACACTCGTAAGTCCCAAGAAAGCACACAAGTATTTCAAGGCCAAAATGGAGTTTACCACGGGGCCCGTGGAGTTGGACCGGATGATCAAGGAGCACGAAAACGTCAATATCATCGACGTTCGCAGCCCCGACGACTACGCCCTGGAGCATATTCCCGGCGCGATCAACCTTCCCAAAGGCAGGTGGGAGAGTTGCTCGGGCCTGAGCAGGGAAGCGATCAACGTCGTCTACTGCTACTCCGAAGATTGTCACCTCGCCGCCACCGCCGCGATGGAATTCACCGGTCAGGGATTCAGCGTGATAGAGCTGGAGGGCGGTTTCGAGGGGTGGAAGGATCATAATCTGCCTATCGAAGTTACAAGCTGAGAACATGCCTTCAGGGCATGACGCGGCACGCAGGGATGCAAAGAACCGATTGCGGCATTTACGGTTCAAACAATCGGTGCTTACCCCGGCGCTCGAATGAAGGCGCATTTTCGCGGGCGCCGGCTTTTTTTGTGGCTGCCGATCGTAGCCTTGCTCAGGTCAGTTATCGTTTCCGACGGCGACGATGTGGTGTCTGGTCCGCAAATACAGGCGACCCTGCGATATTGCCGGTGTTGCCATGCAGGTCTCGTTCATTTTGTTTATGCTGAGCAACTTAAACTCGCGTCCCGCTCCTACTACGTAAACGCCCCCTTTTTCGCTGGTGAAGTAGATCTTGCCGTCGGCGGCAACAGGGGAAGCGCTGAAGCCGGTCCTGGCGGAACTGAGACTCTCGCGATAGAGCAGTTTTCCGGTCTTTGCCTCGAAACAACTGAGTCTGCCCGTATCGTGACAACAGTAGAGCAGATCGCCGTAGACAAGCGGCGTGGTCATGTAGTTTCCGCCCCGGCTTATGCTCCAGGCGATGTGTTCGTTGGTTGATTGGTCCTTGTCCAGCGTGATATCGCCTGTCGCCGAGGGCTTTATTGCGTAGATCGGCGACATCCGGCCGTGGGCGTTGGTGATGAAGATCAGATCGTGCGCGACGATGGGCGTGGGGACGGGAATATCTCCGCCGCCGGTCATTTTCCATATTTGGCGACCCGTCTCTATGTCGTAGCCGCCGATATGTTTGTAGCCGTTTACAATGATCTGCGGATGTTTGCCCGTGTAGACTGTCGGCGTGCCCCACGTGGGGACCTCGTCTCTGGGCGTCTTCCATATCTGCGAACCGTCTTTGAGGTTGTAAGCGGCGATGAACGAATTCTTCTGGACGTCACATTGAATGATCACCATCTCTTTGTAGATGACCGGCGAACTGCCGCCTCCCCATTGAGCCGAGACAGCGCGATAGTAGCCCCAATCAAGGACCCCCAGGTCCTTCTTCCAGACGAGTTTGCCTTTGAGGTCATAGCAGTAGAGACCCTCGGAGCCGAAAAACGCAACAACATAACTGCCGTTCGTGCACGGCGTGGCGTTGGCGTGGCTGGATTTGGGATGTCTCTTTACCTTCGGCTTGCCGGTATGTGCGGTTTGCTCCCAGAGGACTCGGCCGGTTTTCCTGTCGAGGCAGAGAAGGACCCATGTAAACATGTCGTCCTCGGCGGCGGACTTGATATCTCCGTAAAGGCCTACCTTCAGATCGGACTTGCCCCCGGCCTTAACCGCCGTGGTTACAAAGATGTAATCCTCCCATATCGCAGGACTGGAATGCCCCAGACCGGCGATGGGAGTTTTCCACAGGATATTCTCGGAGGTTTCGACATTCCATTCGGCGGGCGCGGCAAAACCCTTTGCAACGCCGCCGGCCAGGGGCCCTCGGTAAGAAGACCACTCCTGCTGCCCCGAGGCATGTGCGGTCGCAGCCAATACCATCAACAGAAAACGATTGATTTGCAAAACGAGGGCAGCTTTCCCGCACTGGGGTGATTTTGTAGCCGCATAATTCATTTGTACTCCTTTAAGACAAGACTTTAAGACCTCTCGACCGCCCCCGATGCATGGGGTCGCCTTATCGTATGCAACGGCAATCCCCACCGTGTCAGGCAAGGCCGAAAACATTATCGCATTCCGGTTGTCCCGGATCAATACATAAATGCATCGCAGAGATCGGCTGCCAATTTCTCCGTTGAGCCGAAATCTCGCAAAAACCGCTTCTTGAAAACGCTGCTTGATTGTTCAAGGCGGGTTTAGTAGGATTATTGATGGTGTACAGAGACAGTCTTATTCAGGTGGGGTTATATGAAAAAACGGGCGGATTTGTGGAATGATCTTAAGCGCGACAACTCGTGCGAGGTCCTGATCCTGGGTGGTGGGGTCAACGGTACCGGCCTTATGCGCGATCTGGCTTTGCAGGGTGTAAGCTGTATCCTGGTGGACAAAGACGACTTCACCGCCGGTGCCAGCTCAAAATCGTCCCGGATGATCCACGGCGGCCTGCGTTATCTCGAAAATGCCGAGTTCAAACTCGTCAGAGAGGCCGTTGCCGAGCGAAACGAGCTGCTCGGATGTGCCGGCCACTTTGTCAAGCCGCTCAAGACCAGCATCCCGATCGATTCGTGGTTTGCGGGCCTGATCAAATCGCCGATGATTTTTTTCGGTCTGCCGGTATCCGTCGGCGGCAGGGGTGGGTTGATCGTCAAGATAGGACTGTCTTTTTACGATTTCATCACGCGAAAACACCGCCGGACGCCGCGCCACTACCTGCTGTCAAAGGCCAAATCGCTCAAGGAAATCCCGGGCCTTAGAACCAATATCGTGTGTACGGCCAACTATTGGGATGCCTGGGTCAGCCAGGCCGAACGCCTGTGCATAGAGATGATCGAAGAATCCTGCCGCCAAAACCCGGACTGCCGGGCGATAAACTATGTTACGGCCGTCAAGAGCGGAAAAGACACAGTCGTTCTTACCGATCAGGCCACCGGCGAAGAAGTGGCCGTTAAGCCCGGGATTGTCGTAAACGCCACCGGCGCCTGGGTGGATTTCGCCAATAAATCGCTTGGCGTCGAGTCGCACTTTATGGGCGGTACGAAGGGCTCTCACCTTGTGATCGACAACAAAGAGTTGTACGATGCTTTGGGGGACAGGATGGTGTTTTACGAGCACACCGACGGTCGTATCTGTATCGTGTTTCGCTTTATGGACAAGGTCATCATGGGCTCGACCGACATACGAATCGACAACCCGGACGACGCCGAATGTGACGCTAATGAAGTCGATTACATGATGACCACGCTCCAAGGCGTTTTCCCGAATCTGACCGTATCAAAAGACGATATCGTGTTCACATTCTGCGGGGTCCGCCCTCTGCCGGCGTCCGGCCTGGATTACACCAGCCGTGTGTCAAGATCGCACCGCTTCGAGATTCTGGAACCGGATGCCGAGCGAAGTTTCACGATCTACAGCATGATAGGCGGCAAGCTCACCACCTTCCGCGCATTTGCAGAGCAGGCCACCGACAAGATCCTCGCAGAGCTTGGAAGAACGCGGAACGTTTCCACCCTTCAACGAACCTACCTCGGCGCAAAAGGCTATCCCGCGGATGAGCCTGCAAAACAGAACTGGATCGATAGAGTCGCCGGGGCAAACGATCTGGCGCCCGAACGCGTCGCCGATCTGCTCGACCGTTACGGCGCCCTGGCCGAAGAAATCGCATCCCGAAAGGACTCAGCAAAACGTGTCCCATTAGTCAACCTGCCCGATTACTCTGTTGGCGAGATCGAATACATCGCTGAAAACGAATGTATCCGGCGCCTGTCAGACCTGGTGCGGCGGCGCAGTATTATAACCATCCTCGGCAGGGCCGGCGAAGCAGCGCTCAAAGAGCTTGCCGATATTGTCGGCGGCGTACTCGGCTGGGACCGGCAGCGGCAAGAAGCCGAAGTCCAACTGGCACTGAAAGAAGCAAACGACGGAAGATAATCCTATCTGTCCCGGATTTCCCAAGTAAACCGTGACAAATGAACAGGATTCTGATAGTATAGAACTTACGGAGACCATTCAAGCCAGTTTCGACCATCTGATACTGGAGAACCTTGGGTTATGAATGCCGATGGCTCAGATCAGCACGTACTCGTATCTAATCTCAGAGTCATCCCCATGCGCACTTCGTGGCAGCCTGTGTTTTCGGTTGAGTCGTCTAACAAGACGCATTCAGGCCAATAGACACTCGGAGATAATTTTATGTCATTGAAAAACGATATTAAGAAATTTGCAGTCTCCCAAGGTGCTCAATTGGTTGCAATGGCTAGCGTCGAACCCTACGCCGATTATTTGGCTGAGGTTGAAAAGCGTTTGCAGGATACCGGCGCACAACTGCAAGATTACATGGCTTCTCCAGTGCTAAACATGCCGGGTTCGCGGGAAATGTCGTTCTTTACTCATCTTTCAGACGCGCGAAAGACCCTACCGACTGTAAAAACTATAATCATACTTGGCGTATATGCTTATGATGAAGCTGCGGTCTATAAAAATACGCGTCAAGAACTCCGAGCCAAAACGGCAAGGATATACAGCTACTATCCGGTGGTCAGACAAATTGCCGAGCATGTAGTAAGTTTTCTTGGAGAGCATGGACATAAAGCAATCCAGGGTCAAAACATTCCTTTGAAATATGTTGCCGACCGTAT
>SDBV01004354.1_pt1 | contig 20463 bp, 17 predicted proteins | sample 2277081 | NCBI WGS metagenome assembly SDBV01 (sample SAMN10402039, study PRJNA504765) | marine sediment metagenome | isolation source: marine sediment core GS10_PC15, 223 cmbsf | place: Arctic Ocean: Southern Knipovich Ridge | collected 2010 | reverse complement strand
TGAAAGCATAGATGAAGATGAGATGCGCAGCTTTGGTTTCAGTAAGGACCAAAAAAGCCAATGCGTGCAAGTAGTATATTGCCTCGTGGTTAACAAAGAGGGCCTTCCGCTAGCTTATGAAGCGTACAGAGACAATACGGCAGAAGTGAACACCTTATAAGCAGATGGGTATGAGAACTCAAGGAAAATTAAGATTGAAAGACGGAAGGAAAGAAATTATTTAAGCTAAATTTGTGTCCAAAAAATAGGGGGCGGTACACAGAAAACAGGCTCGAAGGTAGCACTTTGGCTACCATCTTCGCTTGATTGTTTGCCAAATCTCATCAAAAATCCAGCAGCCTACGAGAGCACTTATCCAAAACTCGCGTTAAGAAATATATTCTTATATAAGTTTTTCTGAAACATGGGCTAAAATATTCGAGTACTAGTGTTCCTCCTGTTCTATGGAAGAGTCCAGAATATCTTTGTGTCCATTCTCTAATGCTAAGTCATAAGCTGTTTTGTTTGCTTGATTCAGCCAGGTCTTATAGGTAGGGTTGTGGCTCCGTTCAAGCAGATCTGCGGCTACCTCGGTATGCCCATTTTGAGCTGCTATATGAAGGAAGGATCTGTGAATATTATCTGTGGAATAAAGAGAGACACCTTGATTTAAAAGCTCATTGAGCTTTTGTAAGTCTCCTTTTTCAGCTGCTTGAAAAGCCAAAGATTGTAGATCGGAATTTCGACGAATTTTTGGAATAAATTCGTGGCCAAAATTACTTGTATAATATCTGTTATTAAAAGAAAGAGAGAGTGTTGTAAGAGTTTGGTTTTCTTTGAGAGCTTCATCAAGAGCAGATGTAAGAGGATTTAAGTCGTTATAGCAAATTTCAGAGTATTCAAGATGGAGTGTGAATGTTGTAAGAGTTCGGTTTACTTTGAGAGCTTTTGCTAAGATTTCTGGACCGGTAGAGTTTCGGGGAAATTTAGAGGAGGACACGAGGTTGAGTGTGAATGTTGTAAGAGTTTGGTTCACTTCTAAGGCCTTAGCAAAAGCATCTTGGCCCCAAGAGCTACTATATTGTGAGGGCCTCAGAGTGATTGTGAATGTTGTAAGAGTCTGGTTGACTTTGAGAGCTTTAGCAAGAGCAGATGCGCCTTTATAAGAAATTCCTTCGAGCTGGGGGAGAGTGAGAGTTGTGAGAGTTTGGTTGGCTTTAAGAGCTTCAGCAAGAGCAGATGCGCCTTTATCACCAATTCTTCCGAGCTCGAGAGTGAGTGTTGTGAGAGTTTGGTTGGCTTTAAGAGCTTCAGCAAAAGCAGATGCGCCTTCATCACCAATTCTTTCGAGCCGGAGAGTGAGAGTTGTGAGAGTTTGGTTGGCTTTAAAAGCTTCAGCAAGAGCAGATGCGCCTTTATCACCAATTCCTTCGAGCTGGAGAGTGAGTATTGTGAGAGTTTGGTTGGCTTTAAGAGCTTCAGCAAAAGCAGATGCGCCTTCATCGCTAATTTTAGGGAAGTGGATAGTGAATGTTGTAAGAGTCTGGTTGACTCTGAGAGCTTCAGCAAGAGCAGATGCGCCTTCACTGTTAGGGCAGTAGATAGCGAATGTTGTAAGAGTTCGGTTTACTTTGAGAGCTTCAGCAAGAACAGACGCACCATTATCAGAAATTACTGTGTAGTTGAGATTGAATGTTGTGAGAGTTTGGTTCGCTTCTAAGAACTTAGCAAAAGCAGATGCGCTTTCATCGTTAATTTGAGAGCAATTGATAGTGAATGTTGTGAGAGTTTGGTTCACTTTAAGGGCCTTGTACAAAAAATCCATGTTGTACGAAAGTTTTGTATCACCCATCATATTTAGATCTAGATGTGTCACAACATGATTGCATCTGAGAAGGGTACAGAGTGTTTGGAACTCTGTAGTTGTTGGATGATGGCTAAGTTTTTGAATCAATTCTGCTTCTGCTATTTGCCTATCATGCTCTTTTTGTTTATGTTGTTGTAACTCGGCTTTATGTTGTTGTAACTCGGCTTCTAGTTTTTGCACTTTGGAGGTGAGTTCTTGGTTTTGGATATGAAGAGAGAGAAGGTTTTTTTGGCTGAGAAAGTGGATTTTTTGATTCATGCTTAGATGTTCTAGACGAGGATCAACTGTGTCGATTCTTTCCCCACAAATCAGAAAGCGTTCTGTGTTTGCATCCACTAGGGCGTCTATGGAAGCTTGGTAGTACATCTGCACGGCTTCTTGGTATTTTCTCTTTTTTGCAAGTATTGTTGCCAGAGCAAAGGTTTCTGTGAATCCGTGAAATTTTTCGACTGCTTTACGATAGGTCTTTTCAGCTAAATCGAATTGCTGGTTTTGGCAGTAGGCTTTACCAAGTTTTTTCCAAAGGTCATGAAGTTTATGCCCTTGCCAGTAGGTGTACACTTCTTCTAATTTCTTATAGGTGGAAATCTTCAGATGTTTCTCACAAGCATCTACAAAGTCGAGCGATTCGAGTGCGAACCTCTCGGCTTTTTCCCACATATCATGCTCTATAAGTTGTGAAAGGTAAACAAGGGACCATTTCGTATATTTTTCATGTTTGTCAAGTTCTCGGTAGATGGATACGATTTCCTTACAAAACTCCAGCCGTTTTTCCGCTTGGTAGAGAAGCTTGTAGGCTCTTAACCGATCTTGAGATTCTGTTAGGATCTTTGCTGTAGTCTCAAGAATACTAAATATTTCTCCTTCTTGTGCAAGCTCTAAATTGATGATTTCATCGATAAATGTTTTTTTCTCTTGTTGGAAGCTTGCCTTTTGGATGAGGTCGCGTGCGTTCTCACGATCTCCCATATTTAAGGCATGAATTCCCCCTTTTAGCAAAATATGTACTTTCTCTTCAGTAGATGTGGTGAGTTGAGCGAGGGGAGAATACAGTGAGATATGATTCGGATCGTTTTGCAATATTTCTCGATACAACTGAACCGCTAGCTCAGGATTGTGATTCGAGATTGCATTTGCTGTTTTTAAAGAAAGTTCTTGTTCTTTTGTAGAGTTCCCTAAAAAACGGTAGAGCGTAACCAAAGCTAGCTGCTTATAAAGAGTTTCTGATGAGTCGTTTTCTAAAGTTTTAACAGCCTCTTGTGTCTCTCCCTCTTGTAGTTGGTACTGTGCCAGATAAAGGGAAGCAAGAGTTGCTTTTTCAGTCTCTCTCATTTTCGTAAAAAGAGAAGGGATGTTTCGGTAATTTTTCCAACTTCTGGTGTATTGAAAAGCTTTTGCGTAGCTCTCAAGAGCTTCGTCGTATTCTTTTTCTTTTTCATAAGTCTTCGCCATGTTGAGATTGGAGTCCGCCAGATTAGGGTTTTCCTTCTTGAAGAGGGAAAAATTCGGAATAGGATCTTGCTCTTGCCACTCTTCAATGGTCTGTTGCACAAGTCGATTCCGGGTAAGAGAGAGGATCGGCTCTCTGCTTATGGGACAATCCTTGGTGTGCTCAAGGTGATTTTCGATGGCGCTTTTTTCAAATGTATGGCCGTGGTTATCTATCACAGGTTCTTGAAATACTTCCAAAGATATAGGGCAAGTGAGTTTTTCTAGTTCTTTAGTCTCTACCGCAATAGTTGGTTTATGTTTAGAGATGGCCTGCTCTACTTTGTGAATTACTTTCTCCAGTGTGATTGACTTTGCATCACTAGGGACATACTGTGCTGGGAGCTTTCCTAAAATTTCATTAAAATCCCGACTATTACCGTTTTCTTCAATTGTTGTTTGAAATAAATTTTTGTGAAAAATATCAAGTATTTTTACCGAAACCTTATTGTCCGATTCAGGAGTAAATACGTAAATGTTTTCAAATGAACGATACTGCCAAGGTAAGATCATTTTTCACCTCCTTTTAGGAAAAAATAAATTTATACGCTTATCAAGATTGTAGTCAAGCTATTTATTTCAAATTTCTCAAATTGTGTACCGCATTTATTTTTTGAAAAACTTCTGGCGAGCTTAGATGTTAACTAACGTGAACCCAGGCCCAAACGATCTCCTTCTTTGTGCATGAGTGAGGTAATGGTGATTATTATTCTGTTCGTAGTCGAACTCAGGATAAACCCTCAAGAGAGCTTAGAGAGATCGAGGAGGGAGTCGGCAAGGTCGCGGATATGGGTCAACAAAGCGAGGCGGTTTTGGCGTAAAACAGGATCGTCAGCCACAACCTTCACTTCGATGAAGAAGTCGGCAAGCGGTTTCTGGAGAGCTGCCAGAAGGGTGAAGGCTTCTGTGTAGTCGTGATTCTCTAAGGCTTGCCTAAGCTCTTTTTTGCTTTTTTCGAGTTGGGTATAGAGGGCTTTTTCTGAAGGAGCCTCAAGGCGGGTTGGGTCGATGGTGGGAGAGGAGATCTTTTCCGTGAGGAGGAGCTTGCGGGCGCGGGTGTGGACTTCGCTTAAGTTCGCAAAAAGGGTTGGTTTCTCTTTGCGGAGCTTGTGGAGGGCTTCGACTTTTTGGAAGGCGAGGTAGGGATCGGAAAAACCGGCTGCAAGGACCGCCTCGACCTCTTCTTTCGGGAAGGGGACATCGTAGAGGATCGTCCGAAGACGGTTTTGGAGGAAGGTGTCGATCTCTTTTAAGATCTCTTCTTCCCTTTTTTGCATCCCATCTAGGAATTTGGGTGTGAGCTCCGGAGCTTGCAGGTAGAGACCAAAGGCTCTTTGGAAGAGGTCTGGAAGTGAGAGGGAGAGCTTTTTCTGGATCAGAGTTTTGAGTAGGCCTAAGGCTTGCCGTCTTAAAGCGTAGGGATCCTTCGAGGAGGTGGGCTTTAGGCCAAGGGCAAAGCAGCTGAGGAGGTTGTCGATCTTGTCGGCAAAGCTCACGAGAATCCCGCAAGGGGAGTCGGGGAGGGGGGCTTTCTCTCCTCTTGGGCGCCAGTGCTCTTCGATGGCATCGGCAACGGGAGGCTTTTCCCCTTGGTGAAGGGCATAGAGTTTCCCTACGGCCCCTTGGAGCTTTGGGAACTCTCTGACAAGCTCGGAGGCAAGATCGGCTTTGCAAAGGGTAGCAGCTCTTTTGGCTTCTGAGACTTCGCAGATAGGGAGGTAGCTGTGGAGTAGTTCTGTGAAGGAGAGAATCCGGGCGGTTTTGGCAAAAACGCTTCCCAACTCTTTTTGGAAGGTCATCCGTTTCAGTTTTTCGACAAAGGTGTCGAGAGGGACTTTTCGATCTTCCTCGTAGAGGAATTTCCCATCTGCTAAGCGTGGGGTGAGGGCTTTTTCGTTCCCAGCTTTGATTAAGGGAGTGGGGCGGTTGTTGCAGACAATGGCAAAGTGGGGGAGGAGGTTCCCATTCTTATCTGCCAGGGGAAAGTACTTTTGGTGTTCGACCATTTCCGAGATAAGTACCTCTTGAGGGATCTGTAGATAGGTTTTGTCGAAGTCTCCTTGGAGGAGGAAGGGCCATTCGACAAGGTGGAGGACTTGGCTCATCACTTCCTCAAAAGCAAGAGGGGAGGCATCGAGGGGTTTTGCAAGTGCTCTAAGCTCATCTTGAATGGTCTTTTTTCGCTCCTCGATATCGGCCATCACGAAGTGGGAGCGGAGAGTTGTGAGGTAGTCGCGCGGGTGGTCGATGGAAAAGGACTCGGGATTGAGTTGTCTATGGCCGTAGCTCGTATTTCCCGAGACAAGAGAGCCGACACGGAAGGGGAGTACCTCGTTTCCATAGAGGGCTACAACCCAACGTAACGGGCGGGCATACTCGATCTCTTCGTCTCCCCAACGCATTTTTTTCGGAAAATCGAGTCCCAAAATGAGGGAGGGGAGATGGGTTGTGAGGGCCTCTCTTGTTGAAATCCCTTCTTGCTCAACCGTGGCAATGAGGTAGTCGACCCCTTTGAAAGGTTCGATCGAAAGGTTCGGGTGACTGTCGACCTGGTCTCGAGAAACAGGAGGGATGGAGAGGGAGCGCAAGAACCCTTGTCCCACTTTTGTCGGTTCCCCGCTCTCATCAAAAACAGCTGAGAGAGGCGGCCCCGTGCGAGAGAGAGTTGTCCTCTGAGTCCCCCCTACAAGGCCTTTCACGAAAGCAGCAAGCCTGCGAGGAGTTCCATACACCTCAATCTTCTCATAGGAGAGCTCTCGTTCTTTTAAGAACTGCTCCACAGCATTCCGCACGTTTCGGACTCCGATGGGAACAAAAGTCGCCGGGAGCTCTTCGGAACCGATCTCGAGGAGAAAATCTTCTCTCTCTTCTGGGTTGCAGGCAGAGGAGCTACGAGGCACGGGGGGGAGAGGTTTCTCCACTCTTTTTTTCAGGAGAGGATAGGACTGTTCTTCTCGGCTTTTGAGGTAGCAGAGGGCGAGTTTTTTCGATAGATCGCGGATTCTTCCGATGTAGCCGGTTCTCTCTGTTACCGAAATGGCACCTCTTGCATCGAGCATGTTGAAGGCGTGAGAGGCTTTCATCACAAAATCGTAGGCAGGAATCGGAAGAGAGTTTTCGATCAGGCGGCTTGCTTCATTTTCAAAATCATCGAAATGAGAGCGCCACATCTCGACTTTTGCCTCTATGAAATTGTAATGGCTCCACTCCCACTCGCTCCTTTTATAGAGGTCTCCATAAAGGACCGAGTCGTTCCATTTGAGGTCGAAAAACGAGTCGACCCCTTGGATGTAAAGAGCTAGCCTCTCCAACCCGTAGGTGATCTCTCCACTGACAGGTTTTACCGGGATTCCGCCCACCGCTTGGAAATAGGTGAATTGGGTCACTTCCATCCCATCGGCCCAAACTTCCCATCCAAGACCCCACGCCCCGATCGTCGGGTTTTCCCAGTCGTCGTGTACAAAACGGATGTCGTGAGCAGAAAGGTCGAGGCCGATCGCTTTGAGTGATTGGAGATACAACTCCTGGAGGTTCGGAGGAGAGGGCTTGATCAAGACTTGCATCTGGTGGTAGAACTGGACTCGGTTGGGATTCTCACCATACCGCCCATCGCTTGGGCGGCGAGAGGGCTCGACATAGACGGCAGCGTATGGCTCAGGTCCCTGGGCACGGAGGAAGGTGGCTGGGTTAAAGGTGCCAGCTCCCACTTCGAGATCATACCCTTGCTGAACCAAACACCCTTGTTCGGCCCAAAACTGGGTAAGCTTTGCAATCATTTCTTGAAAGGTTAACATAAGGGGAAACTATAAAGGACATCATCCCTCATGAGCAATCAGAAAAAACCAAGAGAGAAGAAAAAAAGTCATGAAATCGAGGAGGCGCTGGCTCCCTTTCTCCCCAAAGAAGAGAAAATAGAGATCCCACTCACGGTGATTATCCCCGTCTACAACTGCTCTGAGATTCTCGGGCAAACTTTGGAGAGTTTAGAGAGCCAAGGGTATCCTACCCTTGAAGTGATCCTAGTCGATGCGGGCTCAACTGACAGAACTCTTGAAGTAGCCAGCGGATTTTCCGATCTCATCACGCGGATTTATACTGTTTCTAAGGAGAACGTATCCGATATGCTCAATAGGGGTATTGCCCTTGCCTCGGGCGATTACTGCACCTTTCTTTTTCCCGGGACTTTCTATCTTTCTCCCCTAACCTACCAGACTTTTGCCCAAGAGCTCGTCTCCCATGATTTTCCTGATCTTCTCTATTGCGGAAGCTTGCAGAGGGAAATCCGTAGAGACGTGCGGAAGATCTTCCTCCCTTTTGACCTTGAAATTTTACAAGAGGGGAATCACCCTGCCACTCTCCCGGCTTGTTGGATGAAAGGTGACCTTTTCGAGCGGCTTGGGAAATTCGACCCTGACTACTCCTTACGCCCAGAATACGAATTTTTCTGCCGTTTTTCCCTCCGAGAAGACTTGCACGCCACCTCATTTGACCGGGTCTTTGTCGATTACGACTACGGCCGCTTTTCCTACGGCAAGATCCTCCGCTATGCAGGGGAGACATGGACTGCGATCTATACATGCTTTGGTTTTGCTAAAGCTTTTAGGTGGGCTCTTACACTCAACCCACGCATCCTGGCCAAAAGCCTCTGGCGCCGCCTCAAACACTCCCTCTTCACCTAACAATCGTCCCCGATTTTCTTTTTAGGGTTTATTGAGTCATGGCAGGCCATGAGCGGTAATTGTAAAGGATTTATAGTTTCTGAAGACAGTTCCTAGCGATGGTGCTTGAAAAGGTATCCCTGGTTCTTGAGCGCAGATTTATTGAGGAAAAAGATTGATCCCGAGGGGGTTAGAGGGTTAGCTATTGCCCAAAATAATTGCAGTTCTTATTTAAAAATAGATTTGCTATTTCGCGAGAAATTTTCTGGAGCAGCGGGAGCGGCTGGCTTAACTTGTCACATCTTGACAAAAAATCAGAATTATTGTACTTTTAAGAGAAAGGAGTGATTTTTATGGATTCACAAATCTTAGGAAAAAAAATCAAGCAGCTCCGTAAAGAAATTTTTATGGATCTACAAATCTTAGGAAAAAAAATCAAGCTGCTCCGTAAAAAAAGTGGTTTAACCCAAGATGAAGTTGAAAAGGCTGTGGCTCTTCCGCAAAAAGCCCTTACCCACATTGAAAGTGGAGCACGCAAGGTCTCAACTCTGGAATTGGCTAAACTTTCAAAATTATTTCACGTCCCTATTGCGGGTTTCTTTTTTCAAGAAATGCAGGAGGAAGATGTACTGGTGGCTTTGCACCGTATCGCTCCAGGATTGGAATCAGATCCCAAAATACATGATCAGGTAGCAAAGTACGTGCAAGTATGTAGGGAGGGAGCCTTTCTGAAAGACGTGTTAGGTATTTCTCGTCAGAAATCCATCCGTACTTATTCCAGCCCCATTCCCAAGAATGTTCAAGAGGCTCAAAGACAAGGTGAAGAGGTTGCAAGAGAAGAACGGCGTAGTTTTGAGTTAGGTGATGCGCCTATTTATGATATTGCTGACCTCTTGTCTTCTCAGGGGATATGGACTGCCCAGACTTTGCTTCCCAATGAAATGTCAGGATTGTTTTTGCACCATTCTTCTTTAGGAATGGCAATTATAATAAACGCTGCTCATGTATATGTACGCCAATGCTTCTCCTATGCTCATGAGTATGCTCATGCTCTATTCGATGCTAATCATACTGTTTCCATTTCTAATGCGGAAAATGCAAAGGACCTAATTGAAGTAAGAGCGAATGCTTTTGCTTCTGCCTTCCTCATGCCTGAACAGGGCATTGCTAGTCTGTTACGTTCCATGGGAAAAGGGGAAGGAGGTCGGAGAGAATCAGTAATATACGATGTCTCTACAGAACGTGCTATAGAGAATCAACACCGACAAGTAGCGCGTTTTCAAAAAATCACAGCTCAAACAGTAGCATGGATTACCTACCATTTTGGAGTGAGTTATCAAGCAACAGTCTACCGGCTTCAAAATTTAGGCTATTTCAATGCAAAAGCAAGAATTGCTTTATTGAAAGATGAATTTAAGGGGAGAGAATTTCTTCGTATACTATCTCTACAAGACAAAGAACCCCCAAATAAACAAGCCTATCAGAATCGAGAGTTGAAAGCTCAAGTCGCAGCACTAGCTATTGAAGCCTTTCAAAGAGAAGATATTTCAAGAGGCCGGCTACTAGATTTAAGCGAACTTCTCGAATTGCCAGGCAACGAGTTGCTTAAATTTGCTGAGGGCGAAAAGGCCATGTAGGACACATGACGGATATTATAGTTAGTGACACCTCTGTTTTAATCAATTTCTTGAATATTGATCGTCTAGATTTGCTTGGGAAGTGCTCTCTTAGATGTTTTGTGACAAACCACGTTAGAGAAGAGGTTATAGATAATTTTTCGGATCAGTTCCAACGTTTTCAAAGGGGCTTAGATCAACAAATTATTCAGGAAATCAATGTCTGTGATCCAAGTGAAATAGAATTGTTTTCAACTCTATCTCAAAAAGGTAGATTAGGGGTTGGAGAATGTTCTGCTATCTCAGTCGCGATTCATCGGAAGTTTTCTCTCGCCATTGATGACAATTTAGCTATCAAATCGGCCCGTTCGTTATCTCCTCATCTGTCAATTTTGCGTACACAAGACATTATGGTAAAAATGATTCAAGAAGGGGTTTTAAAAATATCCGAAGCAGATGCAATACTTCAAGATTGGGGAGACAACTATCGTTTCAAACTAAAATTTAGTACTTTTAAAGATCTAGTTTGAGCTCAAATCGATCTGAAACTCCTCTAGGAACTGCTTTGTTTTCCCTTCTTCCTGTTCCAATCGTTCTAGAATTGTCTCGACAAACCATTGTTTTTTGGAGTAACTAGTTCGGAATTTCCTGTTGATAGTAGCTTGAATCTGTTTGGTTCAATCGCTCTACTTATACCTAGAATGGAGGTGGTTTTTGTGTGGAAGGGTGTGTGTTTTACCTAAAATCTAGGTAGATTGTGGGATCTTGTCTTGGGTTTTGGGTTGCAAATGGGTTGTTTTTAGGATGAAATCTCTTTTCTTTATCGCAACGGAGAGAAGAGATGGGAATTTCAAAAGAGGAGATTCAAGAGGTCTACACAAGGCCTCTTTTCTCGCTTGTGTCGCAAGCCCACCATGTCCACTGTCAACATCATCGAGTAGGGGAAGTGCAGATCTGCTCTCTCCTTTCCTACAAGACGGGAGGGTGCACCGAAGATTGTAAGTATTGCGCCCAGTCGTCGCGCTACCAAACCTCTGTATCTCCTCTCCCTCTCCTGCAGAAAAAGGCGATGCTTGCGTGTGCAGAAAGGGCGATCGAGAAGGGAGCCTCGCGGATCTGTATCGGAGCTGCATGGAGGGAGGTGCGAGAAGGGAAAGCATTTGAGACAATCCTAGAGGTAGTCGAAGAGCTGGCAGAGAAGGGGATTGAGGTTTGTGTGACGCTTGGGATGTTGACCGAGGCCCAAGCGAAGCGGCTTGCCGACGCAGGCTTGTTTGCCTACAACCACAATCTCGATACTTCTCCTGAATATTATGAGAAGATCATCTCCACCCGAAACTTCTCTGACCGTCTAAAAACTTTAGAAGCTGTAGGCAAAGCGGGTGTCCAAATCTGTACGGGGGGGATTTTGGGGATGGGAGAGACCGAAGAAGACCGGATTTCCCTTCTTCATGCCCTCGTCAATCTCCCCATTCCTCCCGAATCGGTTCCACTCAACTTTCTGATGCCGATCCCCGGCACTCCTCTAGAAGACCAACCCCCTCTTCCCATCTGGGAGATGGTCCGGATGATTGCTGCAGCAAGACTTTTCCTCCCAACAGCGACCATCCGCTTGGCTGCCGGGCGGATTGCCTGTAGCCAGGAGAGCCAAGCTCTCTGTTTTTTTGCGGGAGCCAACTCGCTCTTCTCTGGCGAAATTCTCTTAACAGAACCTAACCCTAGTTTTTCCGATGACGACAAACTCTTTACTCTTCTCGGCCTCACCCCCCGCGGCTAACCTACTCTCCTCTCCTCTACTTGAGGAGGAGAAAAGGGTTCTTCGTGTCATGGAGAATCGGATCGATTTTGCCTCTAATGACTACCTCGGGTTTGCATCCTCGCTTGAGCTACGGGACGCTATTGCGAAAAAAGTCTCTCAGTTGGAGAAAGTCGGATCGACAGGCTCTCGCCTTTTGACTGGAAATTCGGTTGTTTACGAGGATTTGGAGAGAGAAATCGCCGCCTTTCACGGAGCGGAAGCGGGCCTGCTCTTCTCGTCGGGGTATGCAGCTAATCTCGGGCTCCTCTCAGCCGTTGCCCATCGAGATGACACGATCTTCTACGACCAAAGAGTCCACGCATCGATACGGGATGGGATCACCCTCTCGCGCGCCAGGAACTATCCATTTCACCATAATTGTTGCTCCGATTTGGAGCGGTTGTTGCAGAAGGGTGGAAGAGGGAAGCGGTTTGTCGTTGTCGAATCGGTCTACTCGACAACCGGGGCGCTGGCTCCTCTTCAAGAGATCGCAGCTCTTGGTGAAGCTTATGGAGTGATTCTGCTTGTCGATGAGGCCCACGCAACGGGGGTATTTGGAGCGGGGAGAGTAACTCAGGAGGAGATTGAGCCGTTTGCAAGAGTCCACACCTTTGGAAAAGCCCTTGGAGTTTCGGGGGGGATCATCTTGGGAAGCTCCTCTCTTCGAGACTACCTTATCAGCCACTGCCGCCCTTTTATCTACACAACGGCCCTCTCTTCGCTTCAGCTCATTGCGATCGAAGCGGCCTATGACCTTTTGGAAAGAACCTCACACACTCTTCTGGAGGCGTGCCGAGATTTTGGGTTGGAGAGCCCAATCGATTTCATCTCTTTTGGGAATCCAGAGAGGGCAAAAAAGGTAGCGGCTTCCATACAGCAGGAGGGATTTGATGTACGTCCGCTTTTGTATCCCACTGTCCTTCGTGGAGAAGAGGGGCTCCGGATCTGTTTCCATACCTACAATACCAAAGAAGAAGGAGAGAGACTCTATGCCAGCTTGGATCGTTACCGGGATTGATACAGATGTGGGAAAAACTCTCGTTTCGTCTATTCTAACCGAAATGCTTTGTGGGGAATACTGGAAGCCGATTGAGGCAGGTGGAAGAGATACAGAAACGGTCCAGGGGTGGATAGAGTGCCCCATCCACCCTCCTGCCTATCGGTTCCAAAACCCCCTCTCACCCCACCATGCTGCTGCACTAGAGGGAAGGGAGATCGAAGAGGCTTATCTTCAGTTGCCAAAGACCGATTCTCCTCTCATTGTCGAGGGGGTGGGAGGGATTTTGGCTCCTTTGCGCCAAGATCTTCTCTTTGGCGATTTGCTTCTTGAGTGGAATGCTCCTTGTGTGGTTGTTGTCCGCTTCTACCTTGGGAGTCTGAACCACACCCTTCTAACCCTCTCATGGCTTAAAGAGAGAGAGATCCCCATTGCGGGTCTTATTTTTAATGGAAAAGCCTATCCAGAAGGAGAGGAGCTCCTCTTGCGCTACTCCTCTCTTCCCTGTTTAGGAAAAATCTCATGGGAACCGTATCTAAATAGGAGAAAAATCCAATGGTATGCAAAACAATTTCTCCCCTTGTGGGAAGAGATCTTCAATCTGTCTGGCACCCCTTTGTCCAACGGTTGACAGATCCAGACCCTCTCCCGATCGTCAGGGGAGAAGGGACCTATCTTTACACGGAAGAGGGAGAAAAGTATCTCGATGCGATCTCCTCTTGGTGGGTCACTCTCCACGGTCACGCCCACCCCAAAATTGCTGAGGCGATTGGAAGGCAAGCGAAGACTCTAGAACAGGTGATCTTTACCGACTTCACCCATCCAGGCGCCGTTTCTGTAGCCGAAGAGCTCCTTGAGCTCCTCCCCGAGCATTTCACGAAGGTCTTTTTTACCGACAACGGTTCAACTGCGGTAGAAGTGGCCCTTAAAATGGCTCTTCAGTGGTGGAAAAACCGGAAGATCGAACGGAAAACAGTGGTTACCTTTCGAGGAGGGTATCACGGAGACACTTTTGGGACGATGAGCATGGCCGGCAAAAACTCTTTCAATACCCCCTTTTGGTCCTACCTTTTTGAGGTGCAGCAAATCGATCCCCCTTTTCCTGGACGAGAGGAGGTCTCTCTTAACCAACTCAAAGAGATTATGGAAAAAGACCGAGTAGCAGCCTTTCTCTTTGAGCCTTTGATCCAGGGGGCAACCGGGATGCGGATCTACTCACAAGAGGGTCTAGAGACTCTTCTCGGGGTTCTTCGGGCAGACGGGGCTTTTCTCATTGCAGACGAGGTGATGACCGGTTTTGGAAGGACAGGTCCTCTATTTGTCTCCTCTCACTTGAAGGTTACGCCCGATATCCTAGCCCTCTCAAAGGGGATCACGGGTGGGTTTTTACCGCTCGGGGCAACTGTGACAACCGAAAGGATCTACGACGCTTTTCTCTCCTCTCGGAGGGAGGAGGCCCTTTTACATGGTCATTCGTATACGGCAAATCCTCTTGCGTGTGCTGCCACTCTTGCCAGCCTCTCTCTCTTAAGAGAAAAAAGTTGCCAGCAAAAGCGGGAATGGATTGGAAAAGCACATAAAGCCTTTTGCAAAAAGTTGGAGGGGACTTCGAGACTCAAACGGATCGAGTCTCTTGGCACGATATTAGTTGCCGAATTTGCGGGAGATGGGGGGTATTTCTCCACTCTTCGTAAAAGCCTTATCTCCCATTTTATGAAACACAAGATCATCGTACGCCCTCTCGGAAATGTCCTCTACTTTATGCCTCCATACTGCATTGAAGAGGAAGATCTCGCTCATCTCTACCAAACATTGGAGTCCTTTTTATGAAAAACATCTTATCGAAAATCATCCAAAACCCTACCCTTCACGGCAAGTGGCTCAACACCCTCTCCTATCTGGAAAATTGTGGAGCGAGGAAAATCGCCGCAACCGAGCACCCCCTTCTTGTAGAAGAGGAGAAGCTCAAACATGCAGCTGAAGAGTTTCGCCACGCCCACTATCTCAAAGAGCAAATCCCAAAAGTAGCCTCACTTCCCTTTCCCAACTATGCCCTTCCCTCTCTCCTTGGGAGTTGGAAGACCAAGCACTACCTCGACAGACTTGAGGTAGAGATCTCTCGTATTCTTAAGCAGCACGCTTATGTTTTTGTTACTTATGCCATTGAAAAACGGGCCGAAAAGCTCTATCCTCTCTACCATATCCTGTTGCAAGCTGCGAGCTCTCCGGTGCGGGTCAAATCGATTCTTTTAGAGGAAGAAGAGCATCTCGCTGAAATGGAGAGAGAGATCGAAAAGATCTCTTGTGGAGAAGAGTTGAAAAAAAGAGCTCTCCAGATAGAGGAGAAGCTATTTCAAAACTGGAAAGAGGCCCTTTGGAAAAGTCTGGGAGAAACGCACTTGGCACTTTCGTAAGGCTCTTCCTTGCGATCCTCCTTTTAGGTGGATTTCTCTATAGCTATATCCGGAAGCAAAATACGATCACTGAGCTCCGCCTCCAGATTCCCATCGTGGCCAAAAAGCTCCATGAAATCGAGCAAGAGAATATCCACCTCCAATTCCAAGTCGAAGCTTTCGAGGATCCAGCCCATCTCCTCGACCTGCTTAGCGAGCCCGAATACAGCCACCTCAAGTTCCCCCGCAACGACGATGTCCTCATCATCCCTTCCTCTGTAAGCGTTCACGGGGTTTATCTCTCTCAAAAAGCCACCCGTGAACACTTACTCGCCACTTTTCCGTGATTTTTTTTTCTTTTTCCCTTAGAATCTAGGTAAAGATGGCAAGAGATGTTGAATTTTTCTGCAAAGCGTTTGATCGAAAAGAACTGAGGAGACAAAAACCTGCATGAAGAGGCGTCTTGTTGGGTTATCTCTTGTGTTGTTTGCCCTCTTTTCTGTGGTGATGGTTCAGTATTACCTGATTCAGATAGTCGATGGGGAGAAGTGGAGCAAGCTAGCGCAGAGGCAGCATGAGATCCTCGTCAAGGTTCCATTTAAGCGAGGGATCTTCTTTTCCAATCCGAGCCTTCGATCTGGCCATCTTGCCGATCCAGAACCTCTTGTACTAGACCTTGCCAAGTTCCACCTCTATGCCGATCCTTTCTCCATTCCCGAAAAGTACAAACAGGAGGTGGGTGAGCAGCTCATTGAGATCGCCTCTCTACCTGAAAAGACACTCGATGAGGTCTATAAAAAGAGCCGCAGTCGAAAGTTGGCGATGTGGCTCGACCGTGAAATACAAGAGAGAGTTCTCACTTGGTGGAAGCCGTATGCAAGGGCGCGAAAAATCCCCCCCAATGCCCTCTACTTTGTCTCCGATTACAAACGTTCTTATCCCCATGGGAAGTTGCTTGGGCAAGTGCTCCATACGATCCGAGAGGTGAAAGAGGAGACGACAGAGGAGGGACTCCCCACAGGGGGCCTTGAATCCTACTTCAACGAGGTTTTGAAAGGGAAGCTGGGGAAAAGGAAACTCCTCCGCTCGCCCCTTAACCAACTCGAGATTGATTCTGTGATCGAGCCCCCTGAGGATGGGGCCGATCTCTACCTCACGATCGACTCAACGATTCAGGCAATTGTAGAAGGAGAGCTCGAAAAGGGGGTGGTTGCTGCAAAGGCCAAGGGGGGATGGGCGGTGATGATGGATCCTCACAGCGGAGAGATTCTGGCCTTGGCCCAATACCCTTTCTTCGATCCAAGCCGCTACCGGGACTATTTCAACGACCCTACGAAAATAGAAGATACGAAAGTAAAAGCGATCACCGATCCTTTTGAGGTTGGATCGATCATGAAGCCGATCACAATTGCCATCGGGTTGCAAGCTAATGACGAGCTCGCGGCGCAAGGGAAACCACCCCTATTTGATCCTGAAGAGAAGATCGATGTGACGAGGCAGATCTTCCCTGGGAGAGCCAGTCGCCCCCTCCATGATACCCCTCCCCAACTAGCGCTCAATCTCGACATGGCGATCTATAAATCTTCGAACATTTACATGGCCCAAGTGATCGAGCAGGTGATTGCGACCTTTGGGAATGAGTGGTACCGGAAGAAGTTAGTGGAGGGGTTTGGGTTTGGTACGAAAACAGGTATTGAGCTTCCTGCCGAGACTGTGGGGATGGTCCCCACGCCTGGCAAGCTCCACCCGAATGGGGCACTCGAATGGTCCACCCCCACCCCCTTTTCTCTTGCCATTGGGTACAATATCCTTGCTACGAGCACCCAGATGGCCCGCGCTTTTGCAGTCCTAGCAAATGGGGGGTATCTCGTGGAACCGACTCTTGTAAAAAAGATCGTAAGAGATGGGGAAGTACTCGAAGAGAATCCCCCCTCTCCCTCTTTCCCAAGGGTGTTAGAAGAGACTGTCGTGAAACGAGTTGTGCGAGCCTTGAAATTTTCTACCCAAGCTGGAGGGTGGGGGAGAAGAGGGGCGATTGGAGGCTACACAGAAGCAGCAAAGACAGGGACGGCAGAGAAGATCCAAGACGGAGTATACAACAAAAAACAACATATTTCTTCCTTTGTTGGGTTTACCCCAGTTGAGAAGAGCCGTTTTGTCCTCATCGTCACCTTAGACGAACCGGCTCCGATTGTCTTGGAAGATGGGGTAAAAAATTTCATGGGGGGGAGGTGCGCAGCCCCCGTATTTGCCACAATAGCGACTCGTACCTTAGACTATCTTGGTGTAACGCCGGATGACCCTTTTGGATACCCCGTAGGAGATCCACGCTACGATCCGGAGAAGGCCGACTATGGCGAGGAGATCCGCAAGTTGCAAAGTCTCTATAACGAATGGAATAAGAAATGAAACTCAAAAAGCTGATCGAAACTCTTCCTATCTCCCTCTACAAGGGAGGGAAAGAGACGGAGATCACAGGCCTTTGTTCCGACTCTAGGCAAGCTGCTTTCGGGGATCTCTTTATCGCCAAAAAAGGGAGTACAGAAGCTGGCGTTGTCCACATTGAGGAGGCTTTGGCAAGTGGGGCTGCTGCGATCCTCACCGACACTCCCAATCCCTTTCTCCAAGAAGTAGCCCAGCTGTTAACGCCAGATATTGCAGCAGTAGAACCCCTTTTAGCAAAACGTTTCTACCAAGACCCTTCCCATTCTCTTTCACTTGTTGGCGTAACGGGAACCAATGGGAAGACAACCACCAGCTATCTCATCCAGTTTCTTCTAGAGAAGCTTGGGGTGCCTACAGGTCTTGTCGGAACAATCGAATACCGGTGGCAAGAAGTGCGAATTGAAGCGGAGAGGACAACGCCTGATGTGATCACAAACCACAAACTTTTGCGAGAGATGGTTCGGAGCAGGTGCGATGCTGCTGTGGTGGAAGTCTCTTCGCACGGTCTTGCCCAAGGGCGCGTCGATGAGCTAGCTTTTCAGGTCGGGATCTTCACAAACCTCTCCCACGACCATCTCGACTACCATAAGACGATGGAGGCCTATGCAGCGGAGAAGGCAAAACTCTTCTCCAAGATTCGGCAAGAGGGGCGTGTCATCCTCAATCTCGATTCTCCTTGGATAGAAGTGATGGAAAAAAGTTGCTCTGCCCCCGTTTTGACCTATGGGATCGAATCGGATGCCGACCTCAAAGCCGAGAATTTGCACCTGACCCCTCTTGGATCGACCTTTACGGTCTCCTTTGAGGGGGAAACGGTCCCCTTCACCTCTCTTCAGATTGGAAGATTCAATGTGTCGAATACTCTGGCGGCAATTGGAGCTTGCTTGGCTCTTGGGTTTACCCTAGAGGAGTTGGCCTCCGTCCTTCCCGCTTTCCCCTCTGCTCCTGGAAGATTAGAGCGGGTAGAGAATAGCAAGGGGTTCCCGATCTTTGTCGACTACGCCCACACTCCTGACGCTTTGGAGAAGGTCCTCTCTTCCTTAAGAGAGCTCACCCGGGGAAAAATCTATACGATCATCGGCTGTGGAGGCGATCGGGACTTTGAGAAACGTCCTCTTATGGGAAGGATCGCCTCAAAATATAGCGATTTTGCCTTCCTCACCTCTGATAATCCCCGCTCCGAGGATCCCTTTCTTATCTGTGAGCAGATGGCAGCGGGGATTGCGACAGATAATTACATGATCCAGACAGATAGAAGGGAGGCGATCCGTGAGACCCTTTCACGGTCAAGTGAAGAAGACTTGATCTTAATTGCCGGAAAAGGGCACGAAACTTACCAAACATTTGCCCATCAGACGGTTCCCTTTGACGACCGTCAAGTAGTCAAACAGCTGACAACATGAAAACATATATTCCTTTTTTTCTCCTTCTTACCCTCATCGCCACCTCATGCGGGCGCTACATCGATCCAAACGACTACTCCTACCGACCCAAGAAACACGAACTCATCGTGGTTGATGCAGGGCATGGAGGGAAAGACCCAGGTTGTACGAGTAAAAAAGATCGCTACGAAGAAAAAGAACTTACTCTGAGTACCGCCCACATTCTCAAAAACGCTCTTGAGCAGCTTGGATATACCGTGGTCCTCACCCGCCACCACGACACCTATCTCCCTCTCGATACACGCGCTGAGATCGCCAACGCTATAGGCGCCGATCTTTTCGTCAGCATCCACTACAACTACTCGCCCAATCAAGAGGCGCGTGGGGCAGAGGTCTACTCCTACAAAGAAGGGAAAACCCCTCCCTCCAAGAGAATTGCCTCTTCAAAACAACTCGCCCAGCACGTCATCAAGGGGATCGAAGAGCAAACAAAAGCCCCTTCCAGAGGACTGAAAGAGGCTAATTTTTGCGTGATACGCGAGACCAAGATGCCCGCGATTCTAGTGGAGGGGGGCTTTCTCTCTAACCCCCAAGAGCGAGAGAAGCTTCGCGATCCCCAATACAGGACCCGCCTCGCCTGGGCCATCGCCCAAGGGGTCGACACCTACCTCAATTATTCATCGATTTCGTTTCGTTAGATTTTTTGCAGGCGTCCTGTATCTTGTTTGTGATTAATACAGAGACATCTGCGAGGATAAACGCTCCTGAGATTCCAATCATCGAGTAGGCAGCCGCCGGGGACATGGTGATAACAGAGGTGGCCCCTAAAATCCCTACAACCAAGAGGGAGATCGCAGCAAGTGCATCAAATCCCACGGACCCAACCATAATAACCCAAGTTTTGCTCTCACCAATTAATCCACCGGGGCGCCAACTATCTGAGAGCAACCCACAGCAGAACCTATTTTTAACTGGGCAGAAAGCTGAGTAAGCTATGGCAGCAAAAGTCATTTTTTTCCCCTTTTTTAGAAGAGTTATTGTGTTAACACAACCATTATCGCATGCCTCAATATTAAGATAAAGTGAATTCTTGGATCATGCTCCCTCTACTAGGTGACAAAAAGGATTTTCGCATGAGTATCGCGGGAACGCTGCAGATTGTTAATCCCGCGCGAAGCCACGTCCCATCAGGGGCGAGCGGAACGTGGGGTAAGACAGGGAGGCTCCGGCGTCCCCAATACAGGATCCGCCTCGCCTGGGCCATCGCCCAAGGGGTCGATACCTACCTCAATTATTCGTTGATTTCTCTTGGTTGGGATTTTTTGCAGGCGTCCTCTATCCCTTTTCTGATGAATACAGAGGCATCTGCGAGGATAAACGCTCCTGAGATTCCAATCATCGAGTAGGCAGCCGCCGGGGACATGGTGATAACAGAGGTGGCCCCTAAAATCCCTACAACCAAGAGGGAGATCGCAGCAAGCGCATCAAATCCAAAGGACCCAACAATAATAATCCCAGTTTTGCTCTCACCAATTAATCCACCGGTGCGCATACCATCTGAGAGCAACCCACAGCAGAACCCATTTTTAACTGGGCATAAACCTAAGTAAGCTATGGCAGAATAAGTCATTTTTTTCTCCTTTTTTAGAAGAGTTATTGTGTTAACACAACCATTATCGCATGCCTCAATATTAAGATAAAGTGAATTCTTGGATCAATGCTCCCTCTACTAGGTGACAAAAAGGATTTTCGCATGAGCATCGCGGGAACGCTGCAGATTGTTAATCCCGCGCGGAAGCCACGTCCCATCAGGGGCGAGCGGAACGTGGGGTAAGACAGG
>SDBV01004353.1_pt1 | contig 20464 bp, 26 predicted proteins | sample 2277081 | NCBI WGS metagenome assembly SDBV01 (sample SAMN10402039, study PRJNA504765) | marine sediment metagenome | isolation source: marine sediment core GS10_PC15, 223 cmbsf | place: Arctic Ocean: Southern Knipovich Ridge | collected 2010 | reverse complement strand
GGCGGATACCTATGTCACTGAAGTTGATCTGTTCGGCCTCTCCGAGACGCCGACCGATCGTTGGCGCATTAAACCCCCTGCCGATTCCGATTTCACGGGACGCGTTCGTGCCAGCCCCAACCGTAGTTGCCTGCACGCCGCCGACGCGGTCTCCTATCTTATGGGTTGCTATATGCTGCTCGGTGCCCTTGCGCGCCCGGAGCAGCCCTGAAAGAACATAATCACCGTCGCCGTTTAAGGTCGCGGTTTTGAACTGTAAAACCTCGGCACCGATTATGCATCCATTCGACCCATTTAGCACGTTGATTTCCGTCGTGCTAGTAAGAACGCCCCCCGAAAGCCTTACGGTGACCGTGTTCGTTTCATCAAAGATCGTTGTCGGACCACTGCCCAGAACCGTAACGGCTTCACCTATGGGGGTTTCGGTGAAGATGGGAAGCATTTGGTTGAAAGATACGCCGCCATCGAGGGATCTGAACAGAACGGCCCCTGGCCAAAGGGTAGTGAACCCACGCGCCGCCATATAAAAGCCGGGATGGTCATCGGCATCCCTTAACAACGGAATGTCCATTAGGGCCATCAGAGTTGATCCTACCAGACCGGGTGGCGTTTTCGTTGGATCGGAAGCACCCCCAGTTGCACCCGAAGAGAACACGGTTGCGCTTTGGTCTAAACACCGAAGCTGCAAAATTCCCGGTTCACCGAACGACTGGTCAATTATTCTCAGCACGAAGGTTGCGGAAGCCGTTGTGACAGTGATCACTTCGGACGGGTCCAAAAACAGATACTTTCTTGAAACTTGTATCGTTCTATCCTGCCTGGAAACCCATGCTTCAAACAACAAAACGTCAGCAAGTTGCCTGGCATCGTTATCGGTCATCGCCACCGGAACTTCGACGGACCGAACAAGATCCGATTTCGTAATTAAACGCGTCGCACGCTGCTCTCCCTGTTGATAATCGTTGCCACTATTCGGATATACCACGTTAACTTCCCTTGGCAGTTCCTTCTCGTTCAACCGATTCGTCGTTATCAGATCTGGTATGGGGCTGCTCGGTTTACGAGCGGCGAGTTCGGCTTCCGCTATCGTTTCGACCGATGTATTATTGCGCTTTGAAAATTTTATTTTCCCATCCGATTCAAAACCATCAAAGCTGAAAGCCGTTTGAAGGGGGGCCAGCATGGTCCTGACGTTGATCTCCCTGGCAATCGCGTAGCCCGAGACGTTATCCGAAGCCAGTGCGCTAACGTCTAAATCGCCGGTGACAAGTCCAGCTCGTGTACAAAGATTAGAAACGACTGTCGATAGTGGAATGGCATTAGCGGTGAGTGAGCTGCTGATTAAAAAGACCATACCCGCAGTAACCGATTTCCCTCCCGCCGCATATAACATTAAGGACCCCTGGACTATAAAACCTTTCCATGCTTCTTCGTTTCCCTCGAAGCCCTTCGACATGTTCATTATTCCCGTGATGTCAGTTATAGTTGCCGTGGCTCCGTCAATTTCAATCTTCCAGACTCTTATTTGACTCGCGGAGGAATTTTGATCCGCGGCAAACATAAGTGTATCGCTGTGAACATCTAGGATTCCTATAAGGGGAACAGATATCGGCCAAGTGAAAGTAGCATCTACACTGAGATCACTTTTCTTTAAGCGGCGAAGCGTGCCGTTGCCTGTCTGTTCAAGGAGCCAAAAGAAATTATCAGAAATGCCCACATCAACAACAGTCGCAGAATATGTGGTTGCCTGAATAAAATTCCCTCCGCTTGTAAAGTGGTCCAAGACTACGTTGCTGCCGCATAAAACGTCACCTTCCCTTTGTGCAAAGAAACTTATTTGTGTCGTCTCAAATCTTGTCCATGTTTGAGTGTCCCAATGGGCCTGCCATACAGAGCCACCAGCGCTAGCGGTGTAAACTGTATAACCCGGATGATCCATGTGCATTCTAGACGGAGCGTTGGCACCGGCGGCAATATCCAGATTAGAACCTGGTATGGCTGGCACTTTCGGCACGTTAACCAGCGTCGTCCCTATCAGCCTCATGATTTTAAACCTTGGGCCTGCGTAAGACGCATCTCCACCGCCCGAGAATCGCGACGCCAGTAGAATTGCTTCGCCGTTCGCATCAAGAAATGCTAGGTTGACGTTAGTATAAATTGTGCTGTCAGAATCAGGAATATCTGCCCGTCCAAGTTCCGATGTAATCGAGGCTCCCGAAAATACGACTTCGAATGAAAAATTCGGAATCCGGTTGCCAAAGTTCCGAAGTTGGAAGTCATCAAAGACGACATAAGCAATGCCACGATAGGCGGGCACTTGCCCCGTTCCCTTGTCGCTTTCGATTAAAGGGTCAGGCTCTTGCGTTTCGTTGCCAACATAGACGGTCATTGCTCCCAAGTTTCCCTGAGCCTCTAAGCCAAGGTTACTTGAGCTCGCAAGCTGCGCATCGAAAGTTGCCGTATCCGATACGTCGTAAATCAATTTAGTGTCTGCCCAGACTTTTCTGATACCGAGAATCGGCCCTTCGCAAATTGCCACTGACAGATCCACAGAATAAAGAAATGTCACTTGCGTGCCTCCGCCACCCCCGCCTTTTCCCCCAACTTTCTCTTCGACCTTTCTTTCTCTGATTTGAGCCGACCAGATAACATTGCCGGAAAGCCTGAACGTACCGAAGACCACAGCAATAGGTAAGCCCGCTTCAGACGCTTGAATTTGCAGGTCAGCAAGCCGTGGGCCTTCAACGATAGGGCCTTCTTGTGGAAAGGCCAAACCTCCCACCACGCCACCCACAAGGAATCCGACCTTCGCACCTAATAATGTGCCAACGCCCGGTACCAAGGAACCAATAAGGCCGCCAAGGATGGCACCACCTATTGCTAAACCTCCTCTAGCCATTATGGCTCCACTCCCGGCACGCGGTACACGGCGATTATTCGCCGCCGCCAGCGATCGTTCAGGATGTGCTCGATGCATCGCCCCATCTTGCCGTAGGCTTGTCTAGCGGCCGTGGTATTGTCCGCATGAATGATGGTGTTTTTTTCAGTGAAAATCGCCAAATGCTGTGGTTCCATGTAGCGCAAAAACAAAACGTCGCCTGGCCGCATTTCAGAGGTGGGGACTTTGATCCCGTGCTCGTCCAGCAGGGCTTGCATTAACTTCGGGAAGGCTTGGTCGCTGTAGCCATTGTAATCGTCTTCCGTCATCTGCAACTCGTGCGCGACTCCTATGACAAGCCCAACACAATCAACGCCAACCCCTTTCTTCCTCCCCTGGTGCTGAAACGGTGTGCCAACCCAATTCCTCGCTTCGTCGATGAACTGTTTGGCGGTGATCTTTTTTCCGTTCGCGTTAATGTTCCGCTGGTTTAGCGATTGCCTCTCCATCGAGCAGGGCCTCCCAATCATTGGTCACTGCCATAATTTCGTCGTCCCAAATCTGGATCGACAGGAAGATGGATGGAATGGTACCTGTTTTACCCCCGTGCCAGTCTAACCGACTGATCGGTATCAACCGATTCTCCCTGTCGAGGTCAACTTGTTTAAAAGTCGTGTTGTTGATAACAATTAGACCTTCCCCGGATAAAAAGTATTCGAAAGTATCGGCATGGGGATGTCTGTGCATAGAAATATCACAGTGTGGATCCACCGTGGCCCTCTCGATCTGAAAGGGTCGGTCGACGAACAGACACTCTAATTGCCAGTTGTCGCCCCGTTTGATCCTTTGTGGCGCTGCGACGAGGAGCTGTTCCAGCACGTCCGGTTTCGTCATCTTCCTCGCGAATCGGTATAACTTCCGCATGTTATTTGGCATCCGGGTATCTCAATATGTGATCTTGACCTGGAATATAGGGCTGGCCACGAAAATTTTTTACGTTGTCAAATTTGGTTATGCAAGTAGCCAGCAGCTTGTCGCAGCCCGCGTGAACCTCATAGGTGTCTCCAACTTGAATTACGAATGGCATTGCTACATATAGCTCGAAGGACCCGGTTGAAAGAGTATAATTTTTGACCTCTAGCGCAATACCGATATTGTTTCCGGTGGTAAATGTGAGCAAGCCGAACGTCCAAAAATCATCCGCCTCAGTTCGACTAGTGTCTGCAAAATTCCTGTTATCTGTCGCGCCCGTTAGAGCTCCAGTCAGCGTCAATCCTTGAATTGTCTCCCAAGTCACGGTCCCATCAGCCGTGGTACCACCTATGGTCAGATTCCAACCCGGCTCGCCTCCGGCAGAAGTCCCGGCCACGGTGCACTTGAAATGCCGACCATTTTCCGTCGTCGGGCTCACCACAGATCCAAGTTTCGCATCTCCGGCCGGCCTAACCGTGAAGGCCGTTGTCGCCGTCCAAACAGGAGGTTCAAGCCTCACACCGCATTCAGAATCCCTCAATTCAACGCGGCAAGTCACCGAGTATCGTTTCACGCGGGTTTGCTGCAAGAAATCGGTCATGCCCCTCAATTCGCCGACGAATTGGTCGCGCTGAGTTGTAATCTCCCCCACATTGCCCTTGCGCAGAATCATCTCGCCGTCTGCGAGCGCGTTATAATTGAACAGAGCAATTTCGATCTCCGCGAAATCAAATCGGCCCGCATCAATGTCGGAGTCTAGAATCGTAGTCGAATCCAGAACCCCGATCACGTCAAGATTATCCACCGACAGATCGGATCCAGATTTGATGTCGCTTCCGGTATAAGCCAGGGCCGATTCATAGGTGATGTTGCCGATCGTGACATCCTTTGAATTTGTTGTGAAACCGAGAATCTTTTGTGCAACGCCGCCCGAACTATACGGCGTATCACTTGAGGTGTCCCTGTTGATCTCGAAGGTCGTCGTGGTCAAGACGGTGATCTTGAAATCAAGATCATTCACTTCCGTCATGCCCACCACATCGACGATTCTCACGGGATCGTTTGTAGCGTAACCATGCGCCCACTTCGTGGTAACGACGCCGGGGTTGGCTAGCGTGATGTTCCCAATCTTCGGCTGGTGCTGAGTCAACGTAACCTTCCACCGTTGGGCAATCGTTGTTGTTTCGCCCGCAAGGTGCGTTTTCAAGTTCGCGCTTATCGTCTTGCCCATGTTTAGAGCCTGAGCTCCCGAACCGGAATTGCGGGCAGTTCCCTTGCTTCAAAAGCAGTCAAGGAAATTTCGAGGTTGTCTATGTCAAACCGCACTGGCACGTCATATTCGTAGCCAGCCTTGACGACAACGCCAACGCCGGGTGCTGCTGTGAAAGTAATGGTGCCGAGGTTGTGATCGATCGTGAAACCAGAGACCTGCTCAACATCGTCGAACGAGACTTTGACCGTCCCGGTTACCAGCTTCTTGAGTGTTTTGACCTGTGTCAACGTCCCCGTCGTGTAGTTTTTGATTACCTGATATACGGTCTTAATGCCGTCGCCGGTCCCAAGCGTTTGATCGCTAATTCCCACGGGTAGCTCAGGCGAGACGCTTCTGAAGTCGGTGAAGTCCTTAAAGCGGAAACCGTGCGTGCGGCCCTGCATGGCTTGAAAATACAGAATAAGCGTGTTCATATCAGCCTCGGTCTTGATGCCCGCCGATACGTCCCAACGCCTGAGGGGTTCGGACCAATTCGCGTTTCTTTTTTCAAAACCGCTACTGAGGATTACAACGGAAGTGCTGAAAAGTGGCCCACCCGAAGAACCGAACGCTATGCTTTCTGGAAATCTGGGAGTTTCAATAAAGGCCATTACAAGTTACGTCTCGCCCTGGAGATCGTGCGCGCTATTTGCGCCGTTATTTGCCCCTCAGAGCGTTGGAATGCGCCGACGTCGGGTGTTGCTATGTTGACGTTGATAGTCATGGGCCCCGTCTGCTGTTCCACCTTTCCTGCGGGTATCACTTGCTCGCCTCTATGCAGGATGGCCGGGAACTCGTTTGGACCAAGGCCGGCAATGCCTCCAAATTGCATCCGGGGGGCTTTTGCAAATGCATGGGCGGGAACTAGTTTGGTTGGGAATTTTGTTTGTCCGACGACACCTCCCGACTTTGCAAACAGTGAACCGATGAAACCTAGAAATCCGCCGCCACCTTTTTTACCTCCAAGCCCTGAGGCTATTCCTGCCAACTTCTTTCCCAATTTATCCAGGAGACTGTTAAGCACACGGCTTTGAAGTTTGAGAATAAAATTCTGAGCCAAATTTTTGAACGCATCACTGAGCGAAGTTGTGCCTCGAATAATCCCGTCAATCGAAGTGGTGATCGTATCTTTGATGTCAGTAAAAATGTTTTTGAGGCCTTCTGCAGCCGTGCCCGCCGCCATTTCAAGGTCTTTCATCTTAACGGCCAAATCTTTCATTTTCTCGATGGCTGCCGGTGTGCCGATTTCGGCGAGCTCTTCTATGGCAGTGCGATATTCGGCAATTTTCTCGGCGTTAATATCAAAGCTGGTACCGAGCACATCGCCTAGCCGCGTAATGACCTTGAATCGTTCTTCGAGCGCCTTGGTGATTTCGAGTATCGCTGGATCAATAACCGGTGCGGCGGGTTTGCCGGGGAGTCCAGTCGGAAATGGTTTAATTGTAATTTCTTCAAGGGGACGTGCTGCAAATCGACGGCTGGCTTCATTTCTGATCTTTTGCCGTTCAATCAAGAGATCATTAATTTTTTTCTCTAATCTGGCTACTTCCTCCGCCTTTTGTCTTTCAGCGTCGGCCAGGGGGATCATGGGATTGAGTATCGCTTCCCTCTGTTTGATTAATTCAAGATTAGTCTTGACCAACTCGGCGGTGATTTCACCGAGCGCGGCTTTAAGATTTCCCTTGGTGTAATCCTTTAAGGCTGCACCAGCGGCACGTGCTGAATCTTTCGCCTTGTCAAACAGACCGGACACTTTAGCAATCGCAACGGCCAGCAAGGCAAGACCGGTAAGAATAAGTCCAGTCGGAGTCAATAAGAATCCGAGACTACCGAAAACTGCTAATAGCACGCCAGCAGACTTTATAATCAAGCCAATTGCCAAAAGAAGCGGACCTAAAGCTGCCGCCAAAACGACTATGCCGGCGATAATTTTCTGTGTTGATTTATCCAGTGCTGCAAAACCACGGCCGATTTTTGTAATAGCCTGAGTGACCTTTGTGATCCCGGGCAGCAACGTCTCGACAAAGGCCAGGCCTGCACCTTCTATGGCGGAGGTAAGTTCAAGGAGTCTTCCCCTGAGTCCCGCCATTTGCAATTCGGAAATACGTTTAGCTGTCCCTCCGGACTCCTCTAAATCCTTGGTTAACTTTCGTAGAGCAACGGAGCCGCGTGCAATAAGAGCGGCCATAGCAGGACCGCCACGTACACCAAAGATTTCCATCAAGGCGGAGGTTTGTGCGGTTTGCCCACCTAGTGTCTTTAGTCCTTTTTCAAGTTGAGCAACGATATCAGCCATTGGAAGAATTTTTCCGTTGGCATCAGCAATCTCAATCCCCATCTGATTGAGAATTTTCTTAGCTTTTGCCGATGGAGATAATAGGCGAACAATGGAGTTACGAAGCGAGGTGCCCGCCAGGCTTCCTTGAAAACCAGCATCGCCCATCAATCCGATGGCCGCTGCGGTTTCCTCGAATTGCAGGCCAGCTTGTTTGGCAATCGGGCCAGCGAGTTTAAATGATTCACCTAAACTGATTAGGGTGGTGTTGGTACTGGTAATGGTTTTAATGAATACATCGTTGATGCGGCCGCTTTGATCGACGGCAAGACCAAATCCCCTTAGTACCTTAGCCGAAATGTCAGCAGCACTTCCTAAATCGACTGCGCCCGCTGCCGCCAATTGCAAAACACCAGGCAGGGCGCCAAGTGTTTCTTGGGCGTTGAACCCGGCAATGGAGAGAAACCCCATAGCTTGGGCCGCTTGCGTGGCAGTGAACTGGGTTTTGATACCGAGTTCTTTTGCCACGGCGGTCATTTTCTTGAAGGCCTCGCCAGTGCTTCCGGTGACCGCTGCAACCCGCCGCATTTGAAAATCGAAATTGGCGAAGTTTCTGATGGCAACGCCGCCAAGAATCGTCAGTGGTAAAGTCAGCCTGGTAGAGAGAGTGGAGCCGGCATTGGTTACACTTTTGCCAAAGGATCTTAGCCGAGTGCTCGCCGTGCGCAGAGCTCTATTGAGGCTGCTGGCATCCCCTGTGAGCCTTACGCGTACGTCACCAACCTGTGCGATTGAAACCACCCCCCATCTGAAATAGAATTAGCCGATGAAAAAATGCAGCAAATGTGGAGAGATGAAATCTTTGGATAGATTCAGTCGCTTCAAATATCATCCACATCGTTTTCAGTCCTGGTGTCACGACTGCATTCATAACAATGCGACACCAGAGCAAAAAAAACGACATCGCCAAACGGATTACATGAGGCATAAAAAAGCGATCTTGCATAAGAACCGCAAGTGGAGAAAGGCCAATCCAGAAAAGATGAGATCCTATGGCAGAAAATGGGCCGAATCCGATCCTGTCAGATGGCATTTGTTGAAGGCCCTCAGAGAAGGAAAAAGGCGAGCCTCTAAAAACGGTAACGTAGTATCCAAAGTTGATTTGGATAACCTGTTGAAACGCCATGGCATGAAATGTCACATCTGCAAAAGAAGGACCACTAGAAAAACTCTTTCTTTCGATCACTTTATTCCACTTTCCAAGGGTGGACCGCACACCATCAAAAACCTGCGCCCAGCGCACATATTGTGTAACGTCAAAAAGGGCACAAATTGAATTACACTCAGCCACGGCGTAAATCCTTTCCACCGAACATAGCGTTTATGATTTCGACCTTTTTAAGGAGCTCGTCGGAGGCTTTGGCTTTAAACTTGGGGGGAGTTGTTTTGAAAGGATTAAAATCCTGGGCTTTTAATAGAGGTTGTCCCTTACCTCTGTAGGCATTGGCGAGAATGGATGCTATTGTCCCCATTCGATGAAACTCTGCTTCTTGTTCTTGCCGCCATCGTTCTAATAGAGCGGCGAACTCTTTGGGCGTAAGGCGCCAAAATTCTTCATTGGAAAGCCCTAGATCGTATAAACCGATAGCCCAAAGAGAAATCCAATCTAGGGCTTCTGAGGGTCCGCGGTTTCCTCTCCTTCGTTTGCAGCTGCTTGGTCCCTGAAAGCCTCTTCCACCTTAGCGGCTACATATTCAATGTTGTTTAAGTGGAGAAGCACGCTAATTTGATCCAAGGTTAATGATGGATCTTCGTGTACCAAGGCCGCCCACAGCAGGGTAGTTAGATCGGTAACCGTGATGTCAGGACCCAGGACCTTGGTGACAGAGATCTTTTCTCCCCAATCGGAGAAGATTTGTTTTTCAGCGATCCGCAGGGCCTTGAAATCGAAAAGTAAGTGGCGGACCTTATCCAACTTAATTTCGACAACATTGATCGGGCCGGGTTCAGGCCCGGCCCCATTGCTAGCCATTATTTACTCCTTATCCGGCGAGGGTCGGCTGGTCGGTCAGCTTGATTGTTACGTCCATCGTCGTCGCTCCGGTCACCGGCATCTGAGGTGTCACGTTGGTCACGTAGCCGGCAAAAGTCCAGGTCGTGTTTCCTGAATCCGTGAACACGAGCTGGAAGTTCCTCTTCGTCCGGTTCTTGAAGTCGAAGATCAGACCTGCCGACTGGCTGTGAGTCGCGTTGACCGGAAGGAAGTTCACCGGGAACGTCACCTCGCCGGACCGAAGAATGGTCGGTAAGGATTCTTCCCATTTCCCCGCCGAGCTCATGTTGGTGATGTCCACCAGATCCGAGGTCATCCCCGGACCGCTGATGTCCAACACTTCAGCAATGGTCGTGAAGGCTTCGGGCGCACCTCCGTCTCCGATTTTCAGTAAGGTCCCAATTCCAGCAGTTGCAGCACTAGCCATTTATTTATCCTCCCTATGGAATACGAACAACGGCAAATTCGATGTTCACGTTGTCCGCCTCGAAATAAAGGTTGCCATCTGTTTGAATCCAACCCGTGAGTTTGAAGGGTCCAAACATTGCAAATTCGTTCAATCCCAAAGAATAATTGGTGACGTTTTCTGATCGATTGAACGTGTCGTCAACGCTGGTGATGGTTATGTTGTGAGCCCCGGCTCCATCAACATTGCGCACCAGCAGGATTTCCTGCCCGGTTAGTTTTGTCTGCTCTTTGTTCGCTACGTCCGCAGCCAGATAGGTATAATCCGCAGCGTTAGCGACGGAATAATCGCCATAGGCCCCTTTTAAAACTTGCGCTGTGTGCGTCTGTCTTGGCATTTATTCCCTTTCCTTCTCTTCAACGGGCGCCGAAGGTTCCACTAGATTCACTGGATTACCGAATCGGTCCACCCTGATTATTCTCGAAGGCGGAGGTGGTAGTGGCGGAGGCGGTGCATGTTTATCGTTCCAGTGCTGCTTTGCCACCTCCTTGTCCAAGGTCGCATGCGGGCAGAACAGACATTCGTAGTTATCGTAAATCTTCCACTTGGTGATTTTGAAAGTTTGTTCTTCTTCCATGTTACGGTGCTTTCACAACCTCGTAATTACAAACAATCTGCGCTCGGTGGTCCTTGTCCCTCCCTATCGAGAAGGGGTTCTGCCTGGGCCTGACGCTCAGGTACCAGGTGCTGCTCAGGGCCACATTGGTCAGCTTGGCGAGCGCGTTGAATATGTCGTGCGCCTTCGTGCTGGCCGCGGTGTAGGTTCGCGCCCTCGAGTACACCTGAAAGGTCGGCTGGTGGTATGCCGGCCCGTCGATCCCGTGGACGTATAGCGGCGCCAGCCCGGAGGTCTCGAAGACCCCCACGAAGGCGTCCGGAGCGTCCTGCGGCGCGTCTCCGACGAACAGGTCCGTCGCCTGGATGCCGAACCCTTGACCCTCGAGGAATGTTCCTATTTCTTCCAACATGCCCATTGCCTACCTGAGAGACGGTGCGACCTTTCGAATATGCAATGCCACCTTGGAGTCCAGTCCCACGAGCGCCGCGTTAAATGGATCCTCAAGGTATTTCGCCTTTTGCCCGGGAGTGTGGCGAAAGACTAAATTTTCGTGCTGGATCAAAGCATAAGGTGCGGCTGGTCCACCAAAGAAAATTTCAACAAAGGTACCTTGCGGAGTCGTGACGGGTAGCGCCACGTTCCCAGATGTTTTAAGGGGAGATTGATCGACTGGTACCTGATCTTTGGCATTGGCCAGGATTTCAGTCTCAGCGATTGTGAACAAAGCGGATTCCAATGCCTTGGTGCCTTTAGGACCCAAACCTCTCAGCGCCCTATTGGTTTCTTTTAAACCGCGAACTTTTATGTCTATGAATTTGCCCATTTACTTGAAAAACACCACCTGGTGGTGGGGCCCAGCCTCGTCCGGAAACTGGCTGACCGCCAGGATCTCCGGAGTCGATCCGTCCGGCAGCGTCAGCTGGTCCTTGGTTAAGGGGACCGGAGAAACCACCTCGCCCAGGTAGACCTTCCCCCTCGATATGGCCGTCTCCCCGCCTTCTATGGCGATCCTCTCCTGCTTGTTGACCACCCTGGCTGCCACGACTTTCGGCGTTCCTCCGTAGGTAGGCTCCCCGTACTTGTCGCTGCTCGTGAAAGGTGTGAGGGTCACCGTTTGGGACATACAGTCGAGGAATTCGTTCACACCCATTTTACTTTGCCTCTTCGGTTTCCTCGTTTACATCAACATTGTCGTGCATATCTTTGGTAAAAACGGGTTCCACCCAATCCGTATCTTCCCTAAGTGCTTTCTTATCGTCCTTCGACTGCGCGGGCATGCTCGGGATCTCGTACTGGGCCCTACCCTTGTTCCGCAGCCGGATGACCCGCTCCTTAGCGTCCTTCAGGTCAAAGCTGATGGAGAAGTCCCCGACCTTCTTCGAGGATATTCCAGCCAGGCGGTGGATGATCGAGTCCAGGACGGAGGCCGCAGCCGTGTAGACGTTGTGTTCCTGAGTCAATGCCCAGGCAATTTCTTCATCTGTTGCCAACTGCCGGTTAGTGTCAGTGTCTTGAACAAGAAACCTAACGGTCGCCGTAGTGTTGGCAGCTGGATCACCTGCATAAGTCCAGGTCATTTAGATCCCGTGTTACTCTTCATTCTTAGCCGCCACCTCAGGCCCAGATCCGGTAACAGTTTCCGTTGGTGGTTGCGTTTCAGTCTCTGGTTTAGGGTTGGGATCCGGTTGCACATCAGGCTTGGCCTCTGGATCCTCTAGGGGTTTACCAATCCAGCCCTCATCCTCCTTCTTTTTTTCATCGACAACCGCTTCCTCCGCGAGCTCCACCACTTCGGATTCATTAAAAACCTGAACATGGCCGCTCTGGATAAAAGACTCGGCAATTTTGTCAGGAAGGTCCAAGACATCTCCCGGCGACATTTTATATTTCGCCGCGTGCCGCCGTCCTTCGCCAATGCATTTTACCTTCATCAATACCTCCTTCTAATAAACTCTCCGCTTACAGAGAACGTGAAACTGACGTTGGAACCGGTGGGATCCACGACAATCCATTTGACTCTAAGTTGATCCCCTAATTGACCTCCCTGAACAACCCCAGCGGCGATTGCGACATCTTGTGGGGCTCCCTGCTCGGTCTCAGGCGCGTCCTCTCTCGACCACTCGGCGACAAATTGTTTGGCTCCACCGTTCCCGAGGACTTCGGTGAAATGAGCCACATCTTGCCATACGCCGTTGCGACGAGTTTGAATAAAAGCGTTTAGAGTATCGTCAACGTCCGTTGCGGCGACCGTGACGTCTAATAGAAAGGATGCGTGCTCGACAGTCTCCGGATGCGGGAGTTGGGCAAGGTTCCCGCTATCTCCGGAGGCTGTTCTGGCGGCTGAGGCAAGAAGTGTGAGCATTGATTCATCGCCTTATGGCTTATGCACGAAGACCCCAAGTGGCAAAACGCTTAATGTCCACCTGCTTGATGGCAGTCGCATTCGATTCGACGTAAAACGATGGGGAAACCTCTTCGGTTATTAACGAAGCTGCGGCGATACGAGTTTTTTGTACCTTGTCGATGAAGCAGGTCATCACGCCGGCCGCGCTGATTTCCACTCTCCATCGAGTATAAGTTCCGGCCGCTGGCATGGTCGAAGAAAGATCGACGCCCGTTGCGGTAGTAGCGATGGTTGCCGCTTCATTGGCTTTGTTGTGGGGAGCAAAGATCCCATCGGCATCGGTTAGGCCCGAATCCATAAACATGCCCTGTAAATCGTTAAGCACCAAAGTCAAAACGGTGGTCGCCCCGGTTATTGCCGGATCTAATGCATCGGCAGCCGCTCCTATGAATCCGGCAAAAACCGCTCTTGCAGTGATGGCCGTGTTGTTGGTGAACTCAACATCGATGACTATTGGCCCGTGGGTGTCCGGTTGAAAAACCAGGGCTGTAGTACCCACACCAAGGGCAGCCAAATGGGCCGCCTCATTGGTTGTTAAAAGAGAAGCTATGGAGCCGAGCTCGGCGGTATATGCGATAGTCAATCCGGAATCGGTATCGGCAATTCCTTGTCCGTGGACCCTGACCCCGCTTGCCAGGATCACGGTTGCCCCCACGTCGGCCACGGCCTTACCTACGGCATCTCTAAAATCGGTATGCCAGGCTCTAAGACCCGGTTGGTCGAAAGAAACCGGCGTCCAGTAGGGAGACGTTCTGGTTCCTTCATTGTAATAAACGACACCGCTTGTCGAATGAAGATAAAGGGAACCTGCTGGAGCGTTTTTGGGTGTGCCTTGAAGACCGCTTAAAGGAGCGGTTGAACCTGAGATTAATTGCCCACCGCCGAAGAGTGCCAGGCGGCCAACAATACCAACGCCCCTGGTAATGAGGTTGTCCATGATCTAATCCTCCTGTGCGCGTTGTCTCGCGCTATTTTATTTTCGACTGGCCGCAGTCTTATCGAGTTTCAGAGGAGCGATTTCGTTTTCTCTTTCTATGATCCTCTCAAACACCTGATCCTGTGGCGTAGTCTGTGGAGTAAAACCAACATCGTTGGGACCATAGGTCCCGGTTTTTTTCAATAAATTTTGCCGCTCTTTTTCTGTGAGTTCTTGGACCGTCCTCTCTCGAGCGAGAAGAATATCCTTGTGGTTGCGTTCAAAATGGCCGTTGCGTTCCTCATCTCCGATGAATTGCGCATGGCATGGACCGCATTCGCTAGGGACCACAAAGCTAGGATCAATGATTTCTTCGATATATCCGAGCCTCAATAATTGCTGATCCTTGGCGAATCCCTGCATTCTTAAAAGGCGTCCACGTTCTAACGCGATTTTTCCATAGCTGGCCCCTGGAAGTGTCCGCCTCACCATGAAAAGCTTTTCGGTTCTAGGAATGTCAACGCGCTTTTTAATGGCATCGACAACCCTCTTTTTCTTTTTAGCTGCCATTAGCCCTTCCTATAAATTTAGTCCTGGGTCTAAATTTAGGCGACGGCGGCTGAGATAAAGAGACCCGCGTTCGCGACGGTTACTTTCTGATCGAAATAGCTATTGCCTTCGATGATATCCACCTCCCGCTCTTCGTCGCGCATTCTCTTCATGTACTGAGCCGCGTTGGCGACACGGTTCCAAATGAAGCTGTAGCCGGCCGCTGGGGTTAAGAGGCTCGGTCTCTCGGGCACGAAGAGCATCAACATGTTCTTTCCCCAGATCCTGGTATAGGTCACGGATGCCTCGGCAACCCCTTCATTGTCCGTGGTCTGAATCGACCGACCGATCATCAACCGGTCGAACTCCAGCAGCGCGGCAGCCAGATCTACAGTCATCTGGGCCCGTTGTGTGTATTTGATCGTGTCGATAAGATCCGGATGCCATTTTAATTGGATCCAAACTTGCTTCCCCATGGCGGCAACGCGCGGTTCACGGCCGATGAGGGCTTCCACATCGTCTTTATACCCGGTGACATCGACGAGAGGGCTTGATCCGCCATAATCGCTCCATTGGACAAAGTCGGTGATACCAACCTTATCGGTTCCCCAAACGGTGGTCTTGAAAAAGTCGGTAGCGAAGGCGACTTCCCGGCGCATCATCATCTTATCGGTGACGAATTCCGCACCGTCGCGGTCCACGTTGAAGGGTTGATCCTGATTATCCCGGAGCTCATCTGGGATCTCGAATCGGAAGCTGAACCGATCTGAGAAATAGGTCCCTGTGGTAGTAACCTTGTAGCCACCCCCAGTCGATTTGGTTCCCGGGGCCCTGATAACCGCCTGGTCACGGAACCAATGCGATTGATTGTATTCCGGGATCTTGTCCGACTGCTTTCTTACAGGCACGATAGGGAAAAGCGTATCGGCGATGTATGATGGGTTCCGATATGCAAGCGAGACCTGGGTGAGCAGTCCATCTACATGGAGATCACCGATTTGTGGATTGTTAGGCATGATTCATTTCCTCCTGGGTTAGCTGTTATCAACCGCCAGTAAAACCTTACGCGTGGATTCGGGTTGGACCGATCATCAAGACCGAAATTTCATCCCCATCGACAGTCGATGCTTCGAGCGCCTCGGCATAGGCGATGTCCCCAGCGGTATCTGCCACCACACCTTTTCCGGCAGAATCCGCGGTGATTTTACTTCCAATGACAATCGCGGTGGCGTTGCCATCGACCACGTGCCTTGAAATACCGAGGTGACGCACCTCAGCACCCCGGCCAATAGCTGCCGGTTTGTTTTGAAGGATCCCAACGCCGACCCCTGCACCGGCCAGGGCGACTCGGTTTGCTGTGGAATCCAATTTAACCGCGAAATATTGCTTGGCACTCAGATCCGCGGCGGCTTCATAACTCTCGGAATAAACATCGACTTCGCGTGTGGGCATTGTTCGCCTCCTAATTCAATTTCAATTAATGATTGGGGACTAAACCTACACCTTGAATGTGTTTTCTTGCCTGTACTGACTGTAATATTCCGGGTGCTCATTCAGCACTTTGGCGATGGCATCGGCTTCTGTCAGCTTGGCATCCTTATCGCTCTTCTCGATGAGACCCTTCGCCAACTGTTGAACCTTCGCAGTGGCTGAATCCGGGAGAGGACCATCGTGCCTTGAACCCAACTCGCCAAACAGATTTCCTTTTTCGATGACTTCCTTATTGGACTTGAGCATCTTGATATGCTTTTCCGCTGCCTCGTGATCTGAGGCATCCAGCCTCATCAAGCTATCGGCGAGTTCATCAACATTGACACCTGGCAGGTCTTTGAATTCCTCGGCCTTGGTGATCCATTCCTTACGGATCTTTTCCTTTTCGGCCTTCTCGATCTTCTCCTTGGCCGTTTTTAGCTCTGTCTCGCTGTCTTGCTTACCCTTCCAAAGGGCTTGCACGACAGGGCGCATGTTCTCAGGGACCTGTTCTAAATCGAGCGTGCCATCTGCCTTGATAATTATGCCGTCTTTGTTCTTGTTCGGGTCTTCCTTGCCGTTAAAGGCGAGTGTGAATTTTGCGGGATCGATGCCGAGGGCTTTGGCGATTGCCTCTCGGCCTTCTGGCTTGGCGGCCTTGAGAAATTCGACGGTCACGGCCGATTTGTCAACCTGCTCAGGTTTCTTCTGCCCGGGCAATACGATCTGAACACCCGATTTGGCCACCTTGTCGGTCACCGAATTGAAAAGCCTGATGGCACCCTTGACGATTGAGATCTCGCCTTCGGAGAGATCATGCTTTTTCAACTCCTTTTCCAGATCCTCCTCGCCATCAAATTTCTTGGTTGCTTCAAGTAAATCTTTAATGAGCTCTTCCATATTACCCTCCTCGGATTTGAAAAGCAGAAAGCGTTTTCGGTTGGCGCCTTTTCCAACAAGGCTAACTTCGTCGGTTTGGATTTCAGAGAGTTGGGTGGTCATATAAAAAAAAAGAGGCGGCCCAGTCTCGAAAGACCAGGCCGCCTCCACATAAACCTCGGGCGAATGAGCGTAACCTATTTTTCTAAGTCATTACGGCAAATTAAAAACCTTGTCAACCCCTAACCTGATACCAGATCAGTTTCTGCCTCCGTTCTGAACGATACCTTGAAGGGCTTTCCTTTGCTCAATCGAACAATCACGGCCACCGAGCTAGATCCGGTCCAATAGGCAGCATCCAACTGCTTTCGATTGTTTTGGATGGCAGCTATAACCGCTTTCATAATCGCGTCCGTCTTGGTTCCGTTCTCACTCATGCAGCTTTGGCCTTGGACCAATCAACCTCGATAACCTCTGTTGGTTTAGGAACTTGCCCCTTATCGATTTCACTCCGGGCTCCATGACCACCAATCGAATAGGCACCGAGCTCACCGCTTTTGACCAGCTTCCAGGTCGCATCGTCATTGACCTTCGTCCCCAGGACCCAGGACCCCGAGTGCACGAAGCCCGAACCGAATTTGAACTTGTAGACCTTGTGCGGATCGTTTTTCATGGCCTTGCTGTAATCTTCGTCGGACGGATAGGGCATCAAAAAGGATTCTACAGGGACCGCATCAGCTTCCTTGCGGTGACCCAGGCCAATGGTTCGAGAATTCTCCATCCAGCCGTGCGCGGTCTTTTCAACCTCGGAAGGCGGCGACCAATCGCCCTGCGTATCCACGATATAGGGATCAAGCACGACACCATAAACGATCCTCTTTTCTTCATCGACCTTGAGGATGGGAATTTCCTTTTCCATACGTGGCTTTTTACGCTTCCGCTTGCCAGGTGTGTACTCCTTCATCATCTTGTCAATTTCCTCATCGATGTCTTCCTGGGTCAAGCCGGTGTCTGCTTTTTCTATCGGTCCACCGAAAGCCAACACACTGCATGATTCAAGATTGGGAGCTGCACCGGATGGCGTCAAACAGGTAGGACGGATCCTGGCGAACTGACCTGGGGATTGCTGCCTGAACCTATAGGAATTTGTCGTCTCATCGACGGCCGGCGTCTTGAAATCGTGCTCGCTGAGCCAACGCCTGGCTCTCGCAAGGGTCCATTTGCTTTTAGGGAACACGATTGTCTGGATTTCAAAGCCTTGCTTCTGGATCGTAGAAGACAGGGAAAAGGCTGCCTCCATTTCCGCCGAGATCTGCAAGGCACAGGTACCAAACCAGGCAATGGTTCCCATCACCACCTGGCAGCCGCCGAATTCATCATTGATGCCTGGATATCTCAAATAGAACCTGCACGCGCCACAGGAAAGAACAGGATCGGTTGTCGGTTGTTCGTATACTACCTCTGTTTTGCTAAACGGCTCACCTCTGATCGTTCGCTGGGCTATAACTTCGGCCGCCGTGTTGCCCCTGGAGTTCATCGGTGCAACCTGCTTATTGAGATCTCGCCACCGTGCAGCGCCACCGCTTCTAGGAAAGGCAATCTTGTGCAAGCCTTTCCAGACCCAATCTGGCAAGTGCTGCTTGGCCGCTTGGAAAATACCTTCGATATATTCCTTGGAATGTTCCATTGATTTACCTTTCCAGTGGGAAAATCCTATCGGCGATATATGTATCGTTTCGATACGATTTGGATACCTGGGTCAACAAGAAATCGAAATGCTTGACCATGCGTTTATGCTGCCAGCACTCGATCAATTTAGACCACTTGACTGCCGCCCTCTTGCACCGGTGGCCCTTGCGGTTCGTGTGGTTGCACCTTCTTTTCATCTTTCTTCGTTCCTAAAACTTTCTGGGCTAATTCAGGGCCGTTGCCTTCACCTAACCAGATTGTTTTCCCGTCGAATTGGGCCCAATTGGTTTCATCGGCATATTGCCTGAGTATAAAGGCAGCCGATTGTAGAGCTCTCAAGGCCTTTCTTAATTTCTCGTGGTGGTTGACCTGGCGCGTGCCGGCTTCCCTTTGGAATTTTCTGGTGAAACTACCCATCTTAAAATCTCTTCCATTGCCCTGGTGGTGGTGTTGCCGGACGAGGGGTAATTGGAGGCTTATTCAATCCACCTTTTTTTATCTTTCCTTCTTTAATTTCAAGTGATGGATGATCTTTACAATAATCCATATCAGGACCAACAGGCCGTGAATCATTGGAGCAAAGCGGGGCATCGCAAGTTTCACCGGGCCCCACAGGGAAATCACAAAAGATCGTAGAAAATGCCTGGCAAAATCTACATCTCTTTCTGCGAGGCCGGGAACCGCAAGCGAAACCAGACCCAACGATTTTTTCATCCTTATCTTTCACCATAAAAGGATTACAAGCCATCAAACCACCGCCCTTATTCCCGGCCTTGGAATGTGTAAGATCACGTCGCACCGGCAATTGCTTGCAACGATCCCGTTTGCAATATACAATCCGCCAAAACTTTGGAGGTCGTAAACATGTCCAGAATACCAGATCCGCTTGGTCTTACCGATGCGCTGAGGCGTTATATTGAGGGCGAATCGGAGAACAAGCTGGCGAAAGAACTCCAAATTGATAGACGTACCTTTAGAATTCGGCTGCGCAGGAACGGCATTGTTGCGAGGGGACAATCCGAAGCTGAGAGACTCAAATGGAGCATGAAATCTATTGTCGAGAGAAAACAGCAAACTATTGCCGCGAATAAGGCAAGCCGCGGACTCAAACGGAGCACCACACAAAAGATTGAACATGCGAAAGGCGTTGAAGCCAAGGGGAGAACGACAGAGCAGGAAAACCTTCTTCAAAAAGAATTTCAACGCCTCGGTTATGAAATCACTCCGCAAAAAGCCGTTGGGCCGTACAATCTCGATCTCGCCTTTGACCGATATACCATCGCCGTGGAGATCATGGGCGGCGGCTGGCATGCTCATGGACGACATCTCATGAGATTTAAGACGCGACTCAACTATTTGCTGAATGCAGGTTGGAGCCTGATATTCATTTGGTTCGATCATCGCCGTTTCCCAATTTCGGTGGAAATCACCACAGGCCACATAATCACCTTCATTAAGGAATTTGGCGGGAACAAATCCCCTCGGGGTCAATATAGGATGATTCGGGCCGATGGTAAGATGCCGCCCCCCTGCTACCAGCTCGATTAAGTATCCCTCATATTTCGCCTTGAGTGCGGCGTGAACTCCCGGCACTTGCACTTCTGTATCGATTGCCAAGCATTGCGGGTGCGCCGTGGGGCCCATCACCTGGCGCCCATCACCAGTAGTAAAAGGGGATTGCAGCCCGACATTCTGATTCGCTACCATGCCAGTCATCGGGGCACATATGAGTGTGTCGAGTCTGTCGTCGGGGGTGACAATCCAACGCCTGCGCACCCTTTGCTCATCAATCAATCCCCGGTCCCTGGCCTGGAGCCACAATTCTTGCCTGCCCTGAAAGGCAGCGTCTATCGTTTCAGTTCTCGCAATATTTAATGCCCTTCGCCTAAGAACCTTGTCCGCATACCGTTTGGTCCTTGCCTGCACAAGATCACTGGCTATTTCCCGATCCACAAGACGCCGGCGAAAGTTTCGCACTGATTGGCTTTGGCGTGATGTGAGCCCGACCGTTTCTCTGATCCTTCTTGCAGTCTCCCGAACCGGGATCCCTTCGTCGATTCCTTCTGCAATCATGGTCCTGATATTCAGCTTGACAGCCAGGA
>SDBV01004352.1_pt1 | contig 20469 bp, 14 predicted proteins | sample 2277081 | NCBI WGS metagenome assembly SDBV01 (sample SAMN10402039, study PRJNA504765) | marine sediment metagenome | isolation source: marine sediment core GS10_PC15, 223 cmbsf | place: Arctic Ocean: Southern Knipovich Ridge | collected 2010 | reverse complement strand
TTTTTTTTGGCGGGGCCGCGGAGCAACGTGCGACAGAATCTACCGCAAGTCACTCCTTCCCCAAAGAGTAACAGCTGCCAGACTGTTTTGTGGCCTCGCCGATTATTTTGAATGAAATGCGCAATAAGGTGCATTTAGAAACTTAAATAGACCCTTTTTTTGGCGGGGCCGCGGAGCAACGTGCGACAGAATCTACCGCAAGTCACTCCTTCCCCAAAGAGTAACAGCTGCCAGACTGCTTTGTGGCCTCGCCGATTATTTTGAATTGTATGCGCAATAAGGTGCATTTAGAAACTTAAATAGACCCGTTTTTTGGCGGGGTCACGGAGCAACGTGCGACAGAATCTACCGCAAGTCACTCCTTCCCCAAAGAGTAACAGCTGCCAGACTGTTTTGTGACCTCGCCGGACCTTTTCCTGCCGTGCCGAAATCAAGGTAGTATCTAAGGGTTCGTGCCAAAACAACTTTACCGTTTTCGCATCTCATCTTCACGCCGCCTTTGAGCGCTTCTCTATCGCAAAAGCCTGAACGTTGCGGTTTTGCTCAATCGTCGCGTTCAAATTCGAGGCAAATGTGAGCGCGAAAAGGGCAATCTTGTTTTGGCACGAACCCTAAGTTCGTTTTCTACCTGTAGTGTCCAGTACAACATTTTTTTTCGATTCTTGTCAGAGATGAAATATAGCTATTGCTTTTGTTGTTACAATAAATGTGGATATTTGTTCCGATTCTGGATGGTTGTGAAACGGAGCTTGCGGTGACCATGTATAGTTCATGGTGTAAAAGGTCATTTTATGATAAATTTGAATGAGAATGCGCGATACGCTAGTGTAGTCCAGTTGTTTTTGAGTGCAGATGTATGCCATTTGTATTGATCGATTTGGTTGAAATTCATGGAGTGTGATAAAGCGTGATTTTACAGAAAAAAAATTCTGACTATGGAACGGCCTCCAGCCTCTTTGAGCTTCCGAAAGCAATAGCGGAGCAATTAAGGCAATGTGCCGATGAGTCAACGGATGAAATGGCCGCTTTGACTGACTCCGTGAAGTATCTTTGGATTCACCTTTTGGAAAATGACTCCGGCAGTGACGACAAGCATCCAGCGTCCGAGTTGAGCGACGAGGAGTGGCTAAATGTAGTTGATGAGGCAGCATCCTTGGGGGTCCAGTATATGTGCTTGTGTGTGGATAATTTTGCGGCCAAGCTCACCCGGGTCTTGTCCATTTGCCAGTGGGCGCAAAGCACGCATGGCATGGGTGTAGGCATTCACTTCCATTCTGACGAGTTGATGGACAGTTATTATGAAGAGCTATCCAAGTTAGATCCGGACAAAACCTGCGTTATGCTGAACGGGGAATGCGCGGAGGCCAGTGTTTTCTTGAAGGAAAAAGGAATTAAGCCTTGCGAACTTGGGCCCTTGGGTGACCGAAAAACTCCTCCGTGCGAGGTTCCCTCCAAGATGATCTGTGTTGGTCCGGCAGGCACACTTTATCGTTGTGGGCTGGTTCTTGGCGATGATCGGTTTCGGCTTGGATCGGTTGCTAATGATAAGTTCTCGGAACTTATGCAGGATGGCTCAGTGAGCGAGGCATGGCCGGGGGACACTTCACTTGCCAACGACGGGTGTCAAGTGTGCCCATCGAAGCTTGAGGGCCGCCTCTGCGGAGATCAGAACAACCAGTGAGCTTGACGGGCGTGTACCTTCGTCACCCACCATCAATCGCCGTGCCTTTCCAGGTAATCTCCCAGTTTTCCTTTGCAGCCTAAGATATAAGCGAGGAAAGTTGGAGAATCGGGAGAAACAGCGCTATAACAATGCCGCCCACTATAATACCCATCAGCACGATTAGTAGCGGCTCGATGAGGCTTGTGAGCCCTTCTACGGCTGCTTTGACTTCAGAATCGTAGAAATCGCATATCTTTTGGAGCATTGTTTCAAGTGCGCCTGTTTTTTCTCCAATTGCAATCATTCGCGTAACCATCGATGGGAACTCTCCAGAACGCGCCAAGGGTTCGGCCAGGGTTTCGCCGCCACGCACACTGTCGGCCGCTTCTCGAATGGCCTTGCTGAAGACTTCGTTGCCGGCTGTTTTCTCGACGATTTCGAGTGCCCCGAGGATTGCCACGCCACTACGCGTTAAGGTACTGAGGGTGCCTGTAAACCTGGCTATGGCAACTTTCCGAAGGATCTTTCCAAAAACGGGTGCCCTCAGTTTCAGAGAATCAAGGTTGTAACGCCCTGCTTCCGTCGCGGCGTAAGCTCGGACAGCGAAAACTGTTGCGATGACCGCTCCGGTCATTATCCCCAAGTTTATGATGCTGCCCATAAAGTCGCTTATGTTGATGAGGATTTGTGTCGGCGCCGGCAACTTGGCGTCGAAACTGGCGAAAATTTCCGCGAACTGTGGGACCACCCAGATTATCAGCCCGGAAGCAATAAGGAGAATGAAACCCAAGGCGACTACGGGATAGGTCATTGCTGATTTTATTTTGCGTTTTAGTTCGGCGGTGGCTTCCAGGTAGTCTGCCAGCCTCATTAATACTCCATCCAGGTCGCCACTTGCTTCACCCGCACGCACCATGCTGGTGAACAAGGGGGGGAAAGCGCGTGAATGCTTGGCCAGTGACTCTGAAAAGGTCTCACCGGCCTCGACGTCCTGGGCGATAGTGCGCAGGATTATTCCGAAACCAGGGTCGGATGTCTGGTCAGTCAGAATGTCGAGACCTTGCAGCAAAGGCAGACCCGCGTTGACAATGGTGGCGAGTTGGCGGGTAAAGATAAGGATCTCAGTTTGCTTGACCCTTCGTCCTCGCCTTGCAGCTCCTCCTGCGGCAATCGCCTTTTCTTTAATGTCGTCCGGCGTCAGTCCTTTTGCGCGTAGAGCTTGTACGAGGGCCTGGCGGCTTTCTGCACTCATGGCGCCTTTTCGCTTCTTGCCATCTCGAGTGCGGGCTGTGTACGTAAATGTAGGCATTGCGGTTGTCTCCAATATGTCTGTCCATTACCACCTTTACGAGTTCATCATAAATCAAAGAGGAGCATTTTGCAAGGATTATAGATTGAAGTACATTTTTGCCAACTGTTTTCCCAGACGCGGAGGGGCCTCACATTCACTGATTGAAGATAGTACTCACATCATTTATACTCATCTGCGGGATAAACCTATTCAGTGGAGAACGCCTTTATGTCATCAGATCATAACGTTTCTGTAACGCCAGCCAGTGGGGGGAGTCTCAAAGGTTTCTGGGCGCTGATCGTTACGCAATTCCAGGGCGCCTTTAACGACAACCTTTTCAAGTGGGTGATCGTCTATTTTGTTTTTCAAAAAGTCGGGGAGAGTCAAGTCACCGTTTCCGTGGCCACGATGCTGTTTTCCTTGCCTTTCATCCTGATCCCCGCGATATTGGGGGCTATGTCGGATAAGTTCAGCAAGCGCCGCGTCACCATTTGGACGAAGTATCTTGAAGTTTTTGTAATGAGCCTTGGTTTTGTCGCTTTTGTATTGGGTTCTGAGGTGTTGATTTGGATGACCTTGTTTTTGATGGCAACGCAGAGTGCCATATTTAGTCCTGCCAAATACGGCATGTTGCCGGAGATACTTCCCGATGAGAAGTTATCGTGGGGTAACGGAATATTACAGCTTGGAACTTTTATGGCGATCATAATGGGTACGGCTGTTGCAGGCCCTCTGGTTGAGAAGCTTGGCGACAACATTCATTATGCGTCCCTTTCACTAATTGTGCTTTCGCTTATAGGTCTTGCTACGGCGCATGGAATAACGAAAATTCCCGCTGCCAATCCTGAACAGCGCATTCCAAGGCACCCTTGGGACGGCATGGGTAAACACTTTAGGATTTTGGGTGCGGATCGCTGGTTGCTGATGACTGTGCTTGCACTGACGTTTTTTTGGTTTGTCGCGGCTCTTGTGCAACAGAACGTCTTGCACTATGGTTTCGCGGACTTGGAGGTGACCAAAACGCAGAGTGGTTTCATGCAGGCGTCTTTGGCTTTGGGTATTGGTCTTGGCAGTTTGCTTGCCGGGTATCTTTCGGGAAACAAAGTTGAAGTAGGTTTGGTTCCTCTTGGCGCACTTGGTATAGCATTGTGCTGTGCTGCGATGGCGTTTTTTAGCCCCGCATATCAGGCCACAACGGCTGTTCTTTTCTTGCTTGGCGCTTCTTCTGGATTTTATGTTGTTCCTCTTAGCGCTACACTTCAGAAGCGAAGTCCTGATGAGGCTAAGGGCGGTATAATTGCTACGGCGAATTTCCTTAGTTTCACGGCTATCCTTATTGCCGGCGGACTCACCTACGCGTTCGCCAAGATGGGCATCGGCTCATCAGCTGTCTTCGCCATAAGCGCAGTTCTGACGCTTGCCGTGACCGCTTACATATGCTGGCTGCTGCCTGTCGCCCTGATACGCTTCATCGTGTGGTGCCTGATGCACACTTTCTATCGCATTCGCGTGCCAGGCCATGAAAACGTACCCGAAAAAGGCGGCGCTCTGCTTGTCGCAAACCATATGTCGTTCATAGACGCCGTGGTGATTCTGACCTCGATAGACCGTCCGGTGCGTTGCGTGATCTCTCAGGACATGTATGAAAACCGGTTCATTAGGTTTTTTGCAAAAGCCTCAAGGGCAATCCCCATTTCCGCCACCGGAAAGGCGCGTGACCTTGTTGAGTCGCTGAGTACCGCGCGTGATGCGCTTGCATCTGGGGACTTGGTTTGTGTGTTTGCTGAAGGGGAGATTACTCGCACGGGCCAAATGCTGCATTTTAAGAAGGGTTTTGAGAGGATAATCAAAGGCCTTGACATACCAATAATACCAGTCCATTTAGACAGGCTCTGGGGCAGCGTATTCAGCTATTCGGATCAGAAGTTTTTCTGGAAAATCCCAAGAAGCATTCCCTATCACGTAACTGTCGGTTTCGGCAAACCCATGCCGCCCGATACGACGGCCGATAAGGTCAGGGAGGTAGTTCAGGAACTCGGCTCCGAAGCCGCTTCAAATAGGCCCTACAGGATGTTGCAGAGGAGCTTTGTCAGGCGTGCCCGAAGGCGATTGTTCAAGCCTGCCGTAATGGATGCCATATCCGGAGAGTTGAACTTTTTCAAGACCCTCGTGGGAACCATTGTAATTGGGATGAAGCTAAAGCGTGTTTTGGACGACCAAGAAAAGGTCGGGGTCTTGCTGCCCACGACAGTGGGCGCGGCCCTGACAAATGTGTCATTGACGCTTATGGGCAAGGTGGCCGTAAACCTAAACTACACGACATCAAAAGAGGGCATTCATTCCGCCGCGCGCCGGTGCAAAATGACTCATGTCGTAACTTCCAAGGCATTTCTGGAACGTTTGCCGATTGATGTGCCAGGGAAAAGCATATTTCTGGAGGACATCAAACTGTCGATCACGGCTGTTGACAGAGTTTTCGCGATGGTGTTGGCATTGTTCTGTCCTGTGCGCCTTTTGGAATATATAATGGGCTCCCGAGGGAAAAGATCTGTAGAGGATCTTGTGACGGTAATATTTTCAAGCGGCAGTGAGGGCGAACCCAAAGGCGTTATGCTAACTCACAAGAACATCCAGAGCAATTTTGAATCCGCGCTGCAGGTTGTGCCGCACACCGAAAAGGACCGGTTTATCGGCATATTGCCGATGTTTCACTCCTTCGGATACATGGCGCTTCTATGGCTGCCCATTAGCTATGCAACCAGCGTCGTTTACTACCCTAATCCGCTCGATGCCAAGATGGTTGGGGAGATGGTCAACAAGTACAAGGCGACCCTGATGGTTTCAGCGCCAACATTCCTGATGAATTTCATCAGAAAGTGCACACCTGAAAGCTTTGAGAGCCTACGTATTGTAATAACGGGCGCCGAAAAGCTTCCTGAGCGCACTCGGCTGGGCTTTAAAGAGAGGTTCGGGATCGAGCCCCTCGAAGCTTACGGTGTTACCGAAACCTCCCCGGCAGTTTCGATAAATGTGCCTGACTTCCAGGCCCGTGGGTTCTTTCAGAGGTGTACGAAGCACGGAACCGTCGGCAGACCCATTCCCGGCGTATGCGTCAGGGTGGTCGATCCTGAGACTGGCGAACAGCGTTCCGTGGGCGAACAGGGAATGCTGTTGGTTAAGGGACCCAACGTAATGAAAGGCTACCTTGATATGCCCGAGCGCACCGCTTCGGTCTTGAAGGACGGATGGTACACGACTGGCGACATAGCCTTTGTGGATGAGGAAGGCTTCATAACGATTACAGATAGACTTTCCCGTTTCAGCAAGATTGCCGGAGAAATGATTCCGCATACAAAAATCGAGGAGACCCTGCACACTCTGGTGGGAAGCACGGAGCAGGTGATGGCGGTAACGGGTGTTCCTGATGCTTCCAAAGGCGAACGCCTGATCGTTCTGCACACCTTGAGTGATGAGCAACTGAATCAAGTTATTGGCAAACTTTCCGAGTCAGGTTTGCCTAACCTTTGGCAGCCAAAGCCCAATTCGTTCTTTCCCATCGAAGAGATCCCCTTGCTGGGAACCGGCAAGCTCGACCTTGGCAAGGTCAAGGCTTACGCGCGTGAACTCACGGGCGAGGAAGCTTGATGGCCGAACCCACCGGAAATGGAAGTGGGGGAGATAGCGGTAAGAAGACTCAGAAACGCAATGAAGCTTCGCGTTTTAAGAGGCGTTTCAAGTCTGCGGCCAAGTGTTTTTTGGTTTTTGCCGTTCTTTGGAGCGTCTACTTTGTGTGCGCCCAAGTGTCTGTTTTTGTTTGCGACAGAAACGCTACTCGTTCAGCGGACACGGGATTGATGCCTGGGGCCGAAGCCAGGGACTTGGGCGATCCTGAGTCGCCAAATGCCGCACTGTTCGTTCACGGATTTGTGGGTGCGGGAGACAATTTTGCCGATTTGCCCGACCGCTTGGCCCAGGCGGGATGGCGTGTCAGAGTTATGCGGCTACCGGGATGCGGAACGAGTCCGCGAGATTGCGCCAAAACCGGCGCGGATGAACTTGTGGAAGCAGTCAGGGCCGAGGCGGAATTGCTCAGAACCCAGCACGATAAGCTTGTGCTGGTAGGGCATTCGATGGGTGGCACGCTTTCGACGCTCGCAACCGCTGCCGATGGGGCCGATGCACTTGTGCTGTGCGCTCCATATTTTGGCGTAACTTATAAATGGTACTATGGATTGAAACTCGAAACCTGGACAAAGCTGGCAGGTCCATTATTGCCCTGGCTGTACAAGGGGAAACTTTTCTTGCAGGTCAACCGAAAAGAAGGCAAGGACGAAATAACGTCGTATACGTGGGTGCCGATCAAATCAATTTTGACACTCCAGGAACTTGGCCGCCGCGCCAATGAATCAGATGTCCTGGACAAAATAGGGTGTCCGGTCTTGGCCATTCATTCTACAGGTGACGTTGCGGCCTCTTATGAGGCTACCTCTTCAGCAGTCGAAAAGATGGGTTCCGCAGAAAAGGAAACCGTTTGGCTGGAAAGGTCCAATCACCATATTCTGGTTGATTTTGAACGTGAAATGGTGAAAGACAAAGTTATGGAATTCATTGATAAACAGAAAGTGAGCATATAAGGCTATGAACACTATCAAAGAGCAAGTGAAAAATGGAAAGACCCTGGTTTCCGATGGCGCTTGGGGCACGATGCTATTGAAGAAAGGGGCCTCCTTGGGTAAGTGTATGGAGCTTTGGAATGTTGAACATAGAGACGATGTGCTCGATATAGCTCGCAGCTACGTCGAGGCCGGAGCGGACATGGTGGGTACGAACAGTTTCGGCGGTTCGCGTTTCAAACTGGATCATTATGGCCTTGCCGACAGAGTGGGTGAGTTAAACGAAGCTGCCGCATCTATATCGCGTGAAGCGGCGGGGCCGGATCTTCACGTTTGGGGTTCCATTGGGCCCACAGGCAAGATTCTAATGATGGGGGACGTGACTGAAGAAGAACTCTACGAAGGGTTTAGTGAACAGGCGGCTGCGCTAGAGAGCGGGGGAGCGGACGCATGCTGTGTAGAGACCATGTCGGCACTGGATGAAGCGCGCATTGCGGTAAGGGCGGCCAAGGAAAACACATCCCTCGAAATCATATGCACTTTTACATATGAAAGGGCTCAGGACGGACGGCATCACACCATGATGGGAGTAACACCGGCACAAATGGTTTCGGCCATCTTGGACGCGGGGGCCGATATTGTAGGCACAAATTGCAGCCAAGGCATTGACGGAATGATTGAGATAGTTCGCGAAATTCGGGAAGCCGATCAAGATGTTCCCGTACTGGTGCATCCAAACGCGGGTTTGCCGGTGATGGTGGACGGTGCAGAGACTTATCCCGAAACCCCGGAGCTTATGGCGGGAAAAGTCTCGGCCTTGGTTGATGCGGGGGCTAACATTGTTGGTGGATGTTGCGGGACTGGCCCCGAGCATATTCGTCGCATTGTTGAGACCGTCGGGAAGCGATAATCTTGAAAACCCTTATCTAGTTTCTGTTGCGAAAATGGTGTTTTGTCCCAGAGGGACATTTGATAATAGCCCAGCAATTTATTGCTGGGATCACGAAACAGAAAATGGAAGTCCCGGAGGGACGGCTGAAAAGGGAAGCATTTATTGGCCCTATGGCTGTTTCAGCCGTCCCTCCGGGACTGAAAAAATTATGTATTCTTTTCCCACCGTTAAAACGGTGGGCTATTATCAGTCGTCCTTCCAGGACTTCCGCAACAGGAACTAGCCCGGTTATTTCACCGGTTTTCGTGGCGAAAGCGGCAGATTGCGTCAGGTCAAGGCGTTAGTGACGTGAGCCGGGCGACAGCGTGTAGACGCACGTCGAGGTCGGCGAGCAAGATAACGCCTTGAGATGGCGTGAGATGCGCACTTGCAGCAGAAAAGCGGTGAGATAACCGGGCTAGGAGTCCTGTTGCGGATTCTTGTCTTGATCGGGTTCCGAGAAGCATTCAGCGCAGTCTTCGTTCAAAGTGCCGTGCTGGCAGTAATAGCGAAAACTGTCCAGCCAGTTCTGGCCGCCACGTGGGCAGACGCTGGTGAAATCAACAAACTGTGTGAGTCTCAGCATAATGCTTGGCGAAAGCATATGTTCCATTTTACATGCGACTTCTCCGGCCTCATTCTTTGGGAGTCCAAGGACCTTCACAAAGAACTCGAGGATAGCTTCATGGCGGGATGAAATATCACTGGCAATAAGACGGCCCTGTTTAGTCAGCGTTATCACATCATAAGGGGCGTAGTTGATAAAACCCTTTTCTGAAAGTACACGCAATGCGCCGGTTACAGAAGAGGCGCCAACGTTGAGTCGTTTTGCCAGATCTTTGGAGCGCACGGCCCCCTTTGCTTCCACGACTTCGTAGATAGCCTCCAGGTAGTCTTCTTGGCTTGCTGAGAGCGTACTGTCGTTTTTATCGTTGGAATCTGTCATTAACTCCGCCCATCCATACCTTATGCGCCAGTCTGGGAATTCGTCGTCGTCACGCACGACCTATTTGCTGTCCCTTATTGAGATCAATTATCACAGGTTGCCAGTTTTCATGTCAATAGAAATCGCGTCATACATGTCCTGGCGCTGCCACGTCCAGCGGCCAAGCCAGAGACTCGGTGCGGGCTGTTGCGCGATACGCTTCCAGTTTTTGGACAATTCTCGGATTCTGTGCCGCCACATCCGTTGTCTCGCCAACGTCGTTCGATAAATCATACAGTTCCAATGGCTTGCCTGGGGTAGGCCAGACCGCTTTCCAGTCTCGCCAGCGCACTGCCTGTACGAAACCTCCCTCGAAGAATTCCCAATAGAAATATCGATCCTTCAGGTTCTGCTTCTTGCCCATTAACGTGGGTAGTACGCTGATGCCGTCAATGCCCTTTGGTTTTTTGGCTCCTGCCAAATCCGCCAGCGTGGGGAGCACATCGGCAAAGTACCAGGGCTGATCGCTTGTCGTGTCAGGCTGTATGGTATCAGGCCATCTGGCGATCATGGGGGTTCTAATCCCACCCTCATAAAGGTCGCGCTTCTTGCCGCGCAATGGCCCAGAACTGTCAAATTGCTCCCAGCGTTCTGCGGCTCCGTTGTCCGAGCAGAAAAACACGATGGTGTTCTCGTCTATGTCCAAGTTCTTAATCAGCGCCATAATGCGGCCTATATCGCCGTCCATACGGGTCACCATGGCGGCGTATGTTATCTCGTCTTTTTCCCATGGCATGTCCGCATACGGCTCAAGGCTCGGCACTTCTAAAGCGGAATGGGGGATGCAGTAGGGAACATAGAGAAAGAATGGCTTCTTATAGTTTCTACGAATGTAATCCAACGCGAAATCAGTAAACATGTCGTGCGTGTATTGCCCTTGCTTCCCGTCAAGGTTGCCAGGCAGATCAATCTTTTCGCGGTTCTTCCAAATGAAGGTGGGGTAGTAGGTGTGGGCACGCCGCTGATTGAGAAAGCCAAACCACTCATCCCATCCTTGGCTGTTCGGTTCGCCGGTGGTGTTCGGCTCACCGAGTCCCCACTTGCCGGTCATTCCCGTTACGTACCCGGCCTGCTTGAGAACTTCCGCCACCGTCACGTCTTCGGCGTGCAGGGGAACGCGTCCCTCTTTCCCGCCAAGGCCCAGTACGCCGCCAATACCGAAGTTTCCTCGTACTGTGGTGTGTCCGGTGTGCTTACCAGTCATCAGTACGCTGCGCGATGGCGCACAAACGGGGGAACCCGTGTAGCATTGAGTGAAACGCAGGCCTTCCTTTGCAAGCCTGTCGATGTTGGGCGTCTTTATATGCTTCTGCCCATAGCAGCCGACGTCTGCATAGCCCAAATCGTCAGCCATAATGAACACTATGTTTGGCCGCTGCGTCTTGTCACCAGCCTCACCCTTTGCCTGATTCGTTACGATAGTCGTGAAGCCTGCAAGAGCAGACATCACAAGAAACTCGCGCCGCGATTGATTAGGTGTCATGGAAGGTTCCCTCTCATAATTTCAAGTCATTTGCCTCTTGTATGATCTAGTCTAAAACATCTGGTGCAGGAACTCAACAGACTTTGTGTTTTCGAGGGTCTCTGGGGTGGAGTGGATCGGACGGATCGGACGGATCGGGTGGACGGGCACGGACGGGCACGGACGGACATGGACGGACATGGACGGTGCGGCAGGGTGGAATTATCTTGCTTAAGATGGCTCAAACTGGTATATTCTCGTTTCTTTGGCACGTTATGGCGCATTCAGTCTTTGCATGGGGGCTTTGTTTTGCCCGGACAATCTTATCCAATCAGTTTAACGATTTTTCAAAAGCTAGCTCTGTTGGGCGTGGCTGGAGCGCTTGGCACTGTGTCGCGGTATTCTTTGGCAAGTCTGGCGCACTCGATCACCGGCGTCAACTACCCGCTGGGCACCTTGCTGGTCAACATTCTTGGCTGTTTTCTTGCGGGCCTTGTCTGTTCGATAGCCGACAGCCGGGCGGGCCTTTCAAACGAGGCGCGTTTGGTGATGCTTGTTGGTTTCATGGGGGCTTTCACTACTTTTTCAGCGTTCATAGTGGATACCGGAAATCTTTTCAAGGAAGCCCGGTATTTGGCAGCCGGTCTCAACATCTTTGCGCAAAACATGGTTGGATTGATCGGTATGTTCTCAGGTCTGTGGATTGGGCGGTTCTGGCCGGGCGTTGACACTTAGGCGCTGCCCGGCTTCTTCACTTTGAAACTCTCCTAACAGCATCGGCAAGAACACTGGGAGTGGCCGGTTTCTCCACGAGCTCCAGGATCCCGGCATCTTTTGCTCTTTCTGAATCAACAGTCTCACTTACTCCACTCACAAGTATTGCAGCCACGCCGGGTCGGATTTGACGCATTTTTTCGGCCAGCTCAAGTCCAGTTAATTCGGGCATAATCTGGTCGAGAATTACGGCGTCGAATCTGTCGGGAGCATTGCTAAATGAGTCCAATGCATCAACAGCATTTGTAAAAGTCTCGACTGTGTAACCCATCATCTCAAGGCCGGCTTTGGCCATTTCCGCGAATAGCTTGTCGTCGTCTACCAGAAGAAGACACCCGCTTTCTTGATCTGATAGTTCTTTGGGCGATTCTTCGGCTTCTTCGATCTCGGCTTCGCTTTTTCCGCATACTGGCAATAAAACTGTGAACGAAGTCCCCTTGCCGGATTCACTTTGTACGCTTGTTGCCCCTTCGTGCGCTTGTACGATTCCGTGAACAATTGAAAGTCCCAGACCTGTGCCTTCTCCTTGCTCCTTGGTAGTAAAAAACGGCTCGAATATGTGATCGGCAACCTCGTCCGTCATTCCGCATCCCGTATCCGTGACGGTGATTTGAGCATATTTCCCCGCCTCCAAATCTACGTGCGACTCAGATTCTTCAAATGTCAGCTCGATTTCCTTCAGTTCAAACGTGAGCGTTCCGCTATTCTCCATTGCATGAGAAGCATTCGTTCCCAGGTTCATCAGTACCTGCTGCATTTGGTCCATGTCTGCCATTACAGGGCCACAGTCCTCGTCAATTTCGGTCTTTAACTCTATTGTGGTGGGAAGCACTCCTTTAAGGAGCCTGATGCCTTCACGGATCGCTGTTCCGATATTGACAGGTTTGCGATCCAACTTTGTTCTCCTACTCAAAGTCAGAAGCTGTTTGACGTGGTCGGACGCTTTCCAGCCTGCCTGTGTCGCCATTTCAAGATTCATTTTGAGGTCGCCATCCCCATTAGGATTGCGCTCGGCTATTTCCAGCCATCCGAGAAGAGAACTCAGAATGTTCCTCAAGTTGTGGGCAACTCCACCGGCAAGCGTTCCTATGGCTTCCATTTTCTGTGCGTGTCGCAATTGAGTTTCGAGTTCAATCTCCTTGGAAATATCCCGAGTTATCGCGGTCATGCCAGTTGGCGTCCCTTGCTCGTCCTTCAGAATGCTGCAAGACATCCAGGTTGGGAATACCGTCCCATCTTTCTTAACGTGTCCAATCTCGCCACTGAAACCACCTTTTCCCTTAATTGCCTTGAGAAGGGGGAGCACTTCCGTGTCCATTTGGCTTCGTGTGTGGAATAGACTAATATGTTTGCCTTGGATTTCGTCCTGAGAATAACCATGCATTTTCGCATAAGCCTTGTTGACAAACTGGATGTTTCCGTCAAGGTCAGCCATGCCAATTCCGTCCAGAGCCTGCTCGATGGCTTCACTTTGCCGATGCAAGGTTCTTTCAGCTTGTTTTCGCTCGGTGATGTCGGTGGAGACGGACAGCATAACCCTGCCGTATTTAGTATGGTCGAGAAAGGAAACGTTGGCGTAGCACCAGAAATGAGTTCCGTCTCGCTTGATGTTTCTGACCTCGCCATGCCATTCCCCGGTTTCCTTCAGAATGTCCAAAATGGATGTTCGGGTCTCGGTAGGCGTCCTGTCCGTCGGAGCGTTGACGATGTCAACGAGCTCCCCTTTCATCTCGCCGGGATCATAGCCGAACATCTTCGTGAATCTTTCATTTGTCCACTTGATGCGGAGGTCGTCACATCCGATCAGACAAATCCCTTCGGCTACATTATTCATTATGGCCGCATGCAGCCGCGTCGCCTCTTCCGCCCTTACTTTTTCTGTAATGTCGTGAACGAGTGATGCCACGGCAACCACCCTGCCTGACGCGTAAACCAATGGGGTGTTGTACCATTCACAGAGAATAGTCCTGCCATCCTTTGTGATGTTCTCATTGGTGCTGCGCATCCCGCCTTTGTTTTCCTTTAGGGCCGTCCATATGCCATCAATGTTCTCCATTAATCCTTGTGGCACGATCAAATCGGTCGCTAGTCTGCCCAGCGCTTCATCTCTTGAATAACCGAATATTCGCTCTGCGGCAGGATTCCAGCTTGCGACCTTAAAATCCATGTCCCATTCAATTACCCCAAAAGGTGTTTGCTGGACATGTAGAGCCAACCTTTCTTCGTAGGAACGCCTTTCTTGCTCGGCACGCGCACGTTCAATAACTTCTTGCTGAAGCCGTTCATTAGTCGCGGCCAACTCGCTGGTGCGTTCATAGACGCGGTCCTCTAAGCGCTCATTGGCCTCTTGCAAGGCCTTTTCGACCTCTTTCCTTTCAGTGATGTCCTGGCCAAGACTAATAACGGCACCATCAGGCAGTTGAAAGTTTGCCCATAAAGTCACACGTTCCTCGCCATCTTTTGTCAGAGGGTGCCATTCCCGAAATGTCCCATCAGGGTTGGAAGTAACGCTCTTTACTACCTCATCTCTGACTTTTGGGTCAGGGTAAAATAAGGAAAGGGGATCCTCATGTGCGTTGATCTCTTCCGTTGTCCATCCGAAGACCTTCTCACATTCCTTGTTCCACAGGATACAGCGTCCATCTTCATCGAATGCGTTCATCATCAATGGAGCATGCTCGAAAATGGCGCGAAAACGCGCCTCGCTCGTCCGTCGCGCCTCTTCGATACGCTTGCGCTCCGTCATATCACGCATGATTCCCATGGTTGCGGAACGGCCTTCATACAGGAGAAAAGCCGCGGAGAGTTCGACATCCTTTATTGTTCCGTCCTTACACTGAAGCTTCGCTTCATAGTGAGAAGGAGGATTTCCTCCCGCCAAGCGGCTTTCGTGCCTTTCCTTGAGCATCTCCCTGGACTCAGGCGCGGCGAGTTCAAGCATGGGCATGCCTATGAGTTCCTTAGCGGAATACCCTGAGATACTCGCTAACGCTGGATTGACGAAGCTGATGAGCGCATCTTGGATAATGAACACCCCGTCGTTAGCGCGTTCAACCAACGCGGAATACTTGGCCTCAGATTCCCGCAGCGCTTCTTCGGCCTCTATCTGCGATGTGACGTCCCTGGAGAATTCGGAAAAACCTACAACTTCATCATTTTCAATGATGGGATGGAATGATATTTCAAAATGGCGAAGATCGTCCGGTCCAAATGAATGGCTGAATTCGACAGTAAAATTCTCGCCGCCCAGTACCCGCTGATGCAGATTGTCCCAATAGGCCATGGCGCCTTCATCTGCCATCAGCTTATGTGGTTGAACGCCCGGCTTCATGTCTATGTCAAAGGCATCCTTCATGAGCTTGGCATACGCGGAGTTAAACATGAGGGGGTAGCCGTTTGTGTCGCTCAGGAGAATGCAGGCGTCCGTGTTTTCCAGAACGGCAGCCATGTTCGCGTATGACGTCTGTTCGGAATTAGGGTCGAACTTAGTTCTGCGGGGCAATTGCTCAAGTTCAGCATTCCTGGCACGCAATTCATTAAGTTCGGTTATAAGCTGTGCTTTAGTCTTTCTGTGATCCTTCAACTATTCTCTCCCATGTGCAGGCATCCCATGGCCAGAAGCGAAAGTACCTTTCTATTTTACACATACTTGCGCAGATTTGCTATTGTTTGGGTGGGGGGGAGTGATGCGGGAGCACGTAGCCGGTAATGTCCCGCTTCAGCGGTTGGGACTTTTGATCTGACGGATCGGTCCGATCCGACCGATCATGGTGCTACCGTTGGCCGCACCTCGCAGTAACCCTTAAAAACTATACAGAAGGCTATTCTGTATCAGGTTCTTCGTTGGGGTTTACTTGGCACGTGTCGGCGGATTGGCACGCGCCGCATCCTTCGTTGGTTGCGTGTGGTTTTGAGCCGCATCCATGAGGACGTTCGCCCAGTTGCTTTCGGGCTAGTAGATCAACTGTTACCCACAGTGAGACTATTATGAACACGCCAACGACGGCGACGAGTATTGTTGCCAATGTTTTAGCCTCCGAGGCCCGCAAAACCCATGAATGCCAGCGAGAGGATTCCCGCCACCATGAGGGTGAGTGCAGCGCCTTTAACTACGCTGGGCACATCGGCCAAATCGAGTTGTTCGCGCAATCCGGCCATCATAGTAAGCGCGAGCGTGAAACCGCCGCCTGCGCCAAGCGCGTAAACCAGGCATTGTAAGAAATTATAACCTTTGGCTGTTTGAAACAGCGCCAAACCAAGTATAGCACAATTTGTCGTTATCAGTGGCAGGAAGATGCCCATTGCCTGAAAGAGTTTGGGACTGAATTTCTTTATGACCATCTCGACCAATTGTACGGCGGACGCGATAACCGCGATGTAGCAGATCAGCTTAAGGTACGGCGCACCGACGGCATCGAGCAGGATGTTGATTCCGAAAGCGCACATCGAACTTACCAACATTACGAATGTCACTGCGGCGCCCATTCTTGTAGCCGTTTCGAGCTTTCCCGATACGCCAAGGAATGGGCATATGCCCAGGAACATGCTGAGCACAAAGTTGTTTATGATGCACGCGTTTATAAATATGAACGGAAGCGAATCAGTATTCGGTTGCATTTTCTGTCACCTGTATATGTTATTCAGTCGATTTCTTTTTTGCGGAACGTTCGCGCAACCAGTTAAAGAACAAGAGCCAACTGCCCAGAACAAAGAAGCCACCCGGAGGCAGTATCATTATCGACCAAGGTTCAAATTTTTCACCCAAGACAGGGAAACCCAGTATGGTGCCACTGCCAAGGACTTCGCGGACGGTTCCGAGGCAAAGAAGCGCGAAAGTGAATCCTACTCCCATGCCTACTGCATCTATAATAGATTTGCCTACTGGGTTGCGTGATGCAAAGGCTTCTGCGCGCCCCAGAATAATGCAGTTCACGACGATGAGCGGAATGAAGGCCCCTAATGCGTCGTACAGGTCGAGGCTTATGGCCTTTATTGTGTAATCGACTACTGTGACGAAAGTCGCGATTATCACTATGAAGGTTGCGATTCGAACTTGCTTTGGTATGAAATTACGAAGAAGGGAAATCAGGGTACTCGACATTATGAGCACGAAACTTGTCGCCAATCCCATCGTAATGCAATTCATAACACTGCCAGTTACGGCCAACACAGGACACATTCCAAGCAGCATTACGAATACCGGATTTTCGCGCCAAAGCCCCTTTATGAACTCGTCCATTGAGGTGTGTGTTTGTACGTTGTTATTGTTGCCGGCCATCATGCACCTTCCTTGAGAGTGGCGAGTTGTTCATGCACAAGAGGCAGCATTTCCTTTGTGCTTTGTTGCAGGGACTTTGTGACGGCCTTGGAAGAAATAGTCGCGCCGGTGATCCCGTCTATCTGCCACGGACTGGTCTTTGTGCCGTTCTTGACTAACTCTATTTCATTGACCAGAGTCTTCTTGTCTTCATCAAGCTTTACGTCAAGCGCCTCGAAATTCTTTTGAAACTCCGGATCCTTCATTATCTTGTCGCCCAAACCTGGCGTTTCGACGCTGAAGAGTACCTTGAATCCGATGATGAGTTCTTTGTCTGGCGAGTAACCATATAGCGAGCGAACGACGTCACCGTAACCCTGCGCGCTCGCCCTCAGCGCTACGCCCATTAATTCACCTTCGTCGTTATAGCCTGCAAAAACCGCAGTGCGGCCGGTAGGTTCTTCGACAGCTTCAAGCGAGCCTGAGTCCTGCACCTCGAATACGACGCTCTTTGTCGCGCCAGGAATCACCGCGAAAATGGCGTTGCGTAATCGCTCTTCCTCATTCTTCTTGATGATGGGGGCAGTGTACTGGTAAACGAGCGACAGAAGAAGTCCCGATATGAGCGAGATACCCGCCAGGGTTCTTATCATGGCGAAACTGCTTGGGCCTTGCACAGCCGGTTCCGCTTGTGTGTTCGCAACAGTGCTCATTTCTCCGTTATAACCTTCCTGGCTCCGTAAATCTTGGGTTGCGTGAGATTGTTTATTATGGGCGTGAGCGTATTGCCGAGCAGTATGGCGTACATGACGCCTTCAGGCAGGCCGCCCTTAAGCCTGATTATCACCGTTATGAAACCTATCAAGACACCAAAGATCCAAACACCTTTTGGGGTGGTTGGCGAGGTTACCATGTCGGTTGCCATGAAGATTGCTCCCAGCATCAGGCCACCCGAACATAACATGAACATGGGGGAGGGGTACGCTTCCCTGTCCAGCAAATAGAATAGGAGGCTGAACACAAAGACGCTGCCGAGGATTGATACTGGAATACGCCAGTCGAGCATTTTGCGCGCGGCCAGATATGCGCCGCACAGCAGAATCAACCATGCGGCCGTTTCACCGGCGGAACCAGCGGTTGTGCCCTGAAAAAGGCTCATGGCGGGTTCAAAATCAAGGTCGAACTTCATGCGCGACAATGGCGTGGCGCCAGAGAAAGTGTCAACCTGCTTGATGAAATCGGCCACTGAAGCGGCTTTCATGAACGGTAAGGCAAGTGTCGATGGAATCCACTGCGTAAAACGGCCTGGCGCCAAGGCGGGCGTCCATGTCGTGATAGCCACGGGGAATGCAGCTTGCAGAAAAGCGCGGCCTACGAGCGCCGGATTAAAAACGTTAAAACCGAGGCTTCCAAACAGTGTCTTGCCGAGAATTATTGAGACCACACCGCCCACGGCGGCCATCCACAGAGGAAAACCAGGCGGAAGGGTTAAGGCCAGCAGAAGGCCTGTCACGGCCGCGCTGTAATCGTTGACACTCGATTCTTTCCCGTTGCATTTGCAGATCAAGTATTCGGTCAGCACACATGCCGCCGTTGCGGTCAGAATCAGCAACAGCGCGCTTATGCCGAATGCGAACACGGCAAAAGCGGCGACCGGGATCAATGCGAACACGACGTTCAACATGATAACGTCGGTCGACATCGGATGTTTTAGATGCGGGGAACTGCGTAGTTCCAGCGTGGGCGTTCCTTCACTCACTTGGCCGCTTTCCTTTCACGGTTCATTGCCTTGGCAATTCGGAAATACTGCACAAGGGGTATATTCGATGGGCAAACATATGTGCAGGCCCCGCATTCAAAGCAGTCATTAAGATTGTATTGATCTTCCATGGTTTCGTACTGCTTGCTTCGCGCGAGCAGGCCCAACTGGGAAGGATTTAACAGAATAGGGCACGCCTGGATGCATTCGCCGCAACGTATGCACGCGTATACTTTCGTGGGAAGCGCTTCGACTTCTTTCTCGGTTAGTACCAATATGCCGCTGACGCCTTTTGTGGTTGGAACATTCAGAGAACCGACGGTTGGCCCCATCATCGGCCCCCCTAAGACCACGGCTTTTGCATCTGAGTTTAGGCCAACATGGTCGAGAATGAACTTAACCGGTGTGCCGAGGGTGATCATGTAGTTGCCGGGATTCTTGACGCCATTTCCCGTAACCGTGACGGCACGTTCGATTAGTCCGCGCGATTTGGGCATGAGTTGAGCGAGTTGTGCGAGTGTGGAGACGTTAAACACGCCCGCGCCTACATCAACCGGCAGGCCGCCCGAGGGTACCTGTCTTCCCAATAACGCAGTTATCAGCATTTTTTCCGCGCCCTGGGGATACTTAGTTTTGACGGCTTCCACTGTTATCGGTAGGTCCTTGGGAACACTTTTGCCAAGTTCATCGATCACACCCGGCTTGTTCGCCTCGATTCCAATGATTGCGCGTTCGGCTCCAGTGGCCTTCATGGCCAGTTTCAAGCCGGTAAAAAGGTCATCTTTTTGTTCAAGCATGACCCTGTGGTCGCATGTCAGGTAAGGCTCACATTCGCAGCCATTGGCAATGACGGTGTCCACGCTCTTGCCGTCCGGTATGGCCATCTTTACATGCGTGGGGAAGGCCGCGCCGCCCAAACCAACCATGCCTGTTTCCTGTACGGCGCCTACGATTTGGTCAGCGGGAATCTTTGAAATGTCAACGGCGCTTTCCCCGTTTTTGACTTCCGTCTGGTCGGCTTCGGGATCGACTTTGATAATGATCGACGGAGTCATCATGCCCCTGGAGTCCAGAGCCTTATCCACCTTAAACACCGTGCCAGTTGCCGGAGCGTGCATGGGGACAGATACAAAACCGCCTGCATCAGCGATCTTTTCACCACGAACAATCTGCTGTTTGGGGGCAACGATAGCCTTGGCAGGAGCGCCGATGTGCTGAGAAAGAGGAATGATCAACTCCGGCGGCATAGGCAGCCCTTCGATGGTCTTTTCCTCGGAGAATTCTTTATTTTCCGGGGGATGAATCCCGTGTGCAAAAGTTTTCATGTATTCTATGCTTTTCTGTTAGCCAACAGGCAAGGGTTCTTCGCTTTCTATTGCCTTGGCTTTTTCCCCTTTGGTGATGTTGTTTCCCTCTTCACGCCAGAAGATCGCGCCGGTAGGACAGCGCTGAATGGCGTCCATTGAAGCCGTTTCGTTCTTTTCATAATCTATCACTGCCAAGCTGTCCACAAGACTGATGAGTTCATCTTCTGAGTCTTTAACGCACAGGCCGCATCCAATACACGCAACGGCACATTCGGCACGCGCGTCTTTGGCCTTGGCATGGTTTTGGCAAGCTACCCAAAGCTTGTGATCAAATGGATGCAACGAGAACAAGTCCCTGGGACAAGCGGTCACGCACGCCCCGCAAGCCGTACACTTGTCTTCGTCCACGATGGGCAGGCCGTTGGCG
>SDBV01004351.1_pt1 | contig 20470 bp, 17 predicted proteins | sample 2277081 | NCBI WGS metagenome assembly SDBV01 (sample SAMN10402039, study PRJNA504765) | marine sediment metagenome | isolation source: marine sediment core GS10_PC15, 223 cmbsf | place: Arctic Ocean: Southern Knipovich Ridge | collected 2010 | reverse complement strand
GAGTCATATCTTGTTGCATTCAAAGAGTCATATAAAGAACGGTCTGTTTTTGCTAATAAAACCGATAATAGAGGAGGCAGCATCAGATAAACAAAAGCAAAGACGAATCCTATCTTTTTGTTTTTAAAAACAAAGAAACAAATTGTTAAAGTTATCGTGTGGATTGCCGTTTTTTTCCAATCTTTACACCAATAATAGTCAGGTAGATCTTGACGACTTAATTCAATAATATGATTTTTGTCCCCTATCGTTTCTTTCGCCACGTAGGTACCATCTGTCAAATCAAACGGTGTAAATATAAAAAATCCATCAACATGCATTTTTAACTTAAGCAAAATAGGATCGGTATTTGCTGGCTCACATGGCTTTCCGTTTGCATTTACAAGGCGTAATCTTAAATGTTCAAAATAAACTACTGGCATTATCTTCTTCTCCCTTTCTTTTTTTTGGGTGATTGTTTTTTGGAAGCTCTGCTTGCTCTAAACCCCTTAACGTTACCTGCAACAAGTAAATCATATTGTGGTTTTTTAATCCCGAGTTTTTGACAAAGCACATCTTCTAGATGGGTTGCCGATGTTTTTTCATCATACACGCTAAGCCAAGCATCTGCTATCTCGAGGCCTTTTATAGTTGAGGCATGTTGTGTTAATGTGACATATCTATCGACATCTGCAACCTTTAATTTTCCAAGCACCCATAGTGAAAATGTGAAAACATCATGTCCATGGAAAAGCGCCTGGTGTTCGGATCGTGTGGCTTGATCAATAAGCTCTGGTGAAATTGTACGTTTTTTTGAGCGCAGCATTGCGCTGATAACAACAAGCAGTCTTTTTTGTGCTTCAATCTCTACCGTTTGATCTTGCAGAGTTCTTTCTACAAAAGGATTGTCTAATGAAAGATCTGGATATTGTGTATCCATACAAAAAAGCATCTGTTCATTTGTAAGACTTAGTTCTTTTTTTAATAGAAGAAGTAAATCAATGTCGACTGTGTCCCAATGCCCCTCTGAATAAAGCATAAAAAACTCATTATGATCAACCAGTTTTGGCATCTGAGGTTGTCTCAACTCTTCTAAAACAACAAAGCCGGTCATTTGTATCATTTTTTGCAAAGCTTGTTTTTCTACTTCTTTTAAATCCTGCCCTTTTCCTGATTTTCTTCTTGCCAATGGGAGCGCCCTTTGTTCTGCTGGTGTGAGTTTTGCTTTTGCTACTCTTTCTATACGTTCAAATTCTTGTTGGGTTTTGGTTTCGTAGTTGTGCCCTTCGTCTAAAACTTGTTTAGCAAGGGGAAAAAACATCCAAAAGATTTGTGCATTTCCTGTCGTTTGATTCTGTTGAAAAAGCGCTAGAAGGATTCGAAGAAAAGGATTTTGTTCGCTTTGTCTGTGTGCTATTTGATCGAGCTGAAGCATGTTTTCTAAACTTCCTGGGTGCTCGTGTACTTTCTTTGCCTGTTGAAAAAGGGGGTTGTTTTCTTCTTGTAAACTTTCTGGATCTGTGTCTTCAAATCCTTCTGGAAGCACAAGATAGCTTGTAAAGACTTTTAGAAAACATGGATTGGATAATGTTAATAGACCCAATTCTTCTAAATCCAATTCCTCTACTTGTAAATTCCCTTCAAAAACTTGTTGGAGTTTTTGATAAGCTGCAACTTGATATTTTTGGTTAAATTCAGCTTCTATTTCAGTATCAGACTTTTTAGTATCAATTCCAACGCTCGGAACAGCCTTTATCATCAAACAATAACGCTTTCTTACAGTCGATAAATTGCCGATATAAAATCTCAATCTTGCACCAAATCGCCCTCTAAATTGTGGGTTGCTTAGCAATGTTCGAGCTGTTTCAACAAATTCTGGTAATCTTTTCCCACCTTGCTCTAAAATAGCTACCGTTTGTTGCATCACCTCTCCAAGTATTTCTATTTGTCTGTCGGTAACAGTTCCCTCTTGAACTGAGTGTTCAATCTCTCTAAGTTGAGCTTCAGCATCGTCTAGAATTTTTGGAATTTCTTCTGGCCTTAGGCCTGGACTTTCTCTCAAATCTCCGCCCGGATCCCCATCTACTTTTGTTGATAAGTCCGTATCTTCCTCGTTTTGCTGTGTAAACAACTCTTGATCCTCTTTGGCTAAATAGGGTCCAAGTAAAGGAAGCATCAAATACGCCAAAGCAAGAGCGCCTTGTATTTTTCTGTTTATTGGAAGAAAAAAAATAGACGCTAAAAGAGCAACATGAACAAGGCTTTTTGTTACAGATAGTCTAGAAAAAAAACTGGGTATCATATTGGGATCAACCCTACAAAAATGATCAGCATGGTTTTTACAACCACCTTTTGTCGCATACGTATATTTCCAAGCTGTGTAATCAAAAAGTGTATGGGCAAAACAGCGATCAATCAAAGATGAACACTTGGTAAGCTCAAAATTAGGATTGACAAAACGCACATGTCTGAAAATAGGCGGTGACATAAATTCCTTATGTTTTTTAGGGGTTAATTATATTAACAAAACCTTTAAAAAACAACTTTTTTCTAAAAAAAATCATCGTTTTGTTATGCTAATAGATATGCTCTTGACACAGAAATATTTTAGCGATGTGGGATTCTTGCAACCTTTTTTTGAAAAGTGTGAATACGTCCACCAAATTTTGGAGTGTTTTGAAGAAATTTTTGCGCATGTGCAATTTGAGATTCATCCAGATGCAATTATTTCTGACAAAGCTATTTTTGAAAATCGAGAATTGATTTGCATAGAAGAAGGCGTGGTTATTGAACCCTATGCTTATTTAAAGGGTCCTTGTTTTATTGGTAAACATTCCATTGTTCGACATGGCGCTTATGTAAGAGAGCAGACTGTATGTCTAGAAAATACTTTAATTGGACATAGTTCTGAGATCAAATCCTCTATTCTTTTAAAAGGCGCAAAAGCTGCGCACTTTAATTATGTGGGTAATTCTATTTTGGGATGCGATGTGAACTTGGGTGCCGGCAGCATCTGTTCTAACTTTCGCCTCGATAAAGGTCCTGTGCCAATTAAGCTTGATGGCGAGGTAATTTTGGGGCCTACAAAATTGGGCGCCATTATTGGCGATAAAAGCCAGATTGGATGCAACTGTGTGCTTAATCCAGGTACGTTTCTTGCGCCACAAAGCGTTTGTTATCCTAATTCTACTCTCAAAGGATTTCATGTTTGCTGAATTTAAACAGCTGTTTGAAGCGCACATGTTCGCTTGGCAAAAAAAGAATTTGTCCTATTCTCAACTAGATCAAGCGATTTGTTATTCGATGAACACGCAAGCAAAACGCTTGCGCCCTTTGATTGTTTGGATGCTCGCAAAAGATTGCAAGACTTGTTTGGATGTGGCGCTTAGCGTTGAGTGTTTGCACACAGCAAGTTTGATTGCAGATGACTTGCCTTGCATGGATGATGCGCTTTATCGAAGGGGTAATGAAGCGTTGCATCGCGCATTTGGGGAAGATGTCGCAATTTTAGCGACCTACAAATTGATTGGATGGGCATTTAAATTCGTTGCTACACAATCCAAAACGCAAAAATTAAGCGCTCATGAAACACAGCTTGTCTTAGATTGTGTCGCAACAAACTGCATCCTGTCAACAGATGGTCAAATGTTAGATTTAATTTCGGAAGAGAGTGGTTTGAAAACGCATCCGCTTTTTGAAATGGCTTTTGTATTGGGTTGGATCTTTTCTCGTGGATCCATAGAGATGATCGAAACTGTCAAGTTAGCGGCATTTCATTTTGGAACCGCGTTTCAAATCCATGATGACTTAAAGGATATGGATGAAGATAAAAAAAACAATAAACCCAACGTTGCACTGACATTAGGTGAATTTGGGGCGAAAAATGCATTAGATGAACATCTCGAAACACTTCGTTCTTTATTGCAAGAATTAGACTGTTTGTCTTCAGATTTTCTAACCTGTATTAAGCACTTGCATTCGCCGGCGCAGCCTCTTCGGCTTTGAGCTTTTTCATCACGTCATCTTCGATCTTTTTCAAAAACGCAGGATCTTTTTTTAGCTCAACAATACATGCATCTCTCCCTTGAGCGAGGCGCTTTTCGCCAATGCTAAACCACGCACCTTTTTTGTCGACAATGTTTAGATCAACAGCAATGTCTAATAAAGAACCTACAGTGTTAATCCCTTCATTAAACAAGATATCAAATTCTGCAATCTGAAATGGAGGTGCCATTTTGTTTTTGACGACCTTGACTTTCACGCGGTTTCCTTTATCTGAACCATCGCTATTTTTAATCGCACCAATACGGCGAATATCAAGACGTATAGAAGAATAAAATTTTAGAGCTCTACCACCTGGAGTCGTTTCTGGATTGCCAAACATAATACCTATCTTTTCGCGGATTTGGTTGATGAAAACAGCACATGTGTTGCTTCTAGCAAGCGTTGAGGTGAGCTTTCTTAATGCTTGCGACATCATTCGTGCTTGCAAGCCTACATGTGTGTCTCCTATCTCGCCCTCCAATTCATTTCTAGGAACAAGTGCTGCTACAGAATCGATAACAATCACATCCACAGCGTTGGAGCGCGCGAGCATTTCTGCAATGTTAAGCGCGTCTTCTCCACAATCGGGTTGAGAGATCATCAAATCGTTAATCTGCACACCAATACATTTTGCGTATTTTGGATCCAGGGCGTGTTCAGCATCAATATAGACTGCAGTTCCTCCATTTTTTTGCGCATTTGCCACAATGTGCATAGCAAGTGTAGATTTACCAGAGGATTCGGGACCAAAAATCTCAACAACACGTCCTCTTGGGATGCCGCCAATGCCAAGCGCAAGATCGAGTGTCAAGGCGCCTGTTTTTATCACATCGATACCTTTTGCAGATGAGTGTTTGGAAAAACTCATGATCGATCCTTGCCCAAATTGTTTTTCAATGTGCGCAAAGGCAAGCTCTAGCGCCTTTTTTTTGTTTGCATCTTGTGGCATACTCAAAACTCCTTATTTGACTTAATAACCATCTTGACAAGAGATCACTCTTTCGTCAAGCCCAAAAAAACATTAAACGAAACGATCAAAGTCTTAGTTTCATAAATCAGGTAAATTCCATTGTGTTTTTTTGTCCTCGTATTCAGACAAAGGAAGCTGCACGATGATAGGCTGCTTTTCTGGATCTAACCAAAAGAGTATCTGCTGCATAGCTGTTTTATCCATCGCTGTACATCCCTTCGTAGGATAAGTAGGACAGAGCCACACATGCATAAAAATACACGAACCATAGATTGCTTCTTGCACAGGCTGGTTATGCCCAATTTCAATACCAAGTTGATAGCGTATCTTATAAAAATGCATCTCTTCTGCGCTTTGCCAGTCTTTGAACACTTCATCGCTAGTTTGGATGGTATTGTAATATTTTGAATGCGCATCATCAACGGCAAAATATTTTGGGGTAATTTGGATAAATGGCCAGCGCATTTGTGTTGTTTGGATTCCAAACGCTTTTCCAAATGTAAAAATACCAGCTACGCTTTTTAAATCGCCTTCTTTTTTTATAGGACCTGTATCCATATCGCCATGCAATCCAACTCCCCACCCCAAGCCTTTTTCTCCTGTTACAATGGGATGGATGTCCGATGCTGGTACAAAATCAAGTGCATCTTTTTCAAAACATTGCATCACTCCAAAACAAGAATCCCAATCTTTTGTAACAATCAAAACTAACTGCTTGGATGCTTTTGGAACACTTGCGAATAAACAGCTAAGAAAAAGAAAAAATACTATACTTCGGCACATGGATATTAAGGATACTTTAAGAAAAGATTTTATTGCAAAGCGTAAAATGCTCTCGAAAAGACGAAAACACCAAGCAAAGCAAACGCTTTTTGAAAAGCTCCATCTGTCCCATTTTCAAACTATTTTATCGTATGCAAGCATGGAAGACGAAGTCGATACATGGGAACTCAATCACTGGATATGCGAAAACAGAACGCTTTGTATTCCAAAAGTAGAGCATCATGATTTAATTCCATGTCGAGTCACAGATATGGCGCATTTGCATAAAAAAAAGCGCTTTTTTGAGCCCAATGAAAACAGCAAAGTTGTAGATTTGGACGCTATCGATCTTGTTTTAGTGCCAGGAATCTGTTTTGATGAAAATGGTTATCGCCTTGGGTTTGGTTATGGAATCTATGATCGATTTTTAAAACAAATACGATGCAAAACCATTGGAATTTGTTTTTATGAACTTAAAGCCAAACATATTCCAAAAGAAATACATGACGTCAGCGTAGATGGGGTTTTATTTGTCTAACTGATGTTACGTACTAAATTCTGTTTAGAAGAGGAGCGAAAGGGACAAGATACAAGGATTGCGGTGAAGTTCAACTCCTTGAGAGTTGAACGAAAAGCTAGACGCAGTAGATTGTTCCTTGCAGCCCTCTTATGAATAGAAGGTAGTGCGTAAGGTCAGTTATTTAACTGATGTTACGTACTAAATTCTATTTGGGAGGGAGAGCTAAAGGAAAGAGATACAAGTACGTCCGACAAACGCAACTCCTTGGAGTTGTGCGAGGAGGAATACGAAGTAGATCACCCTTTGCAGCCTTCCTACAAGTAGGAGTTAGTGCGTAAGGTCAGTTATTAGAGGCTCAAAGTTTTCGTAAATGATCTCTTTATCAAAACTTCCGCGTGGATCAAATAGCGTGGCAAGGCCTTTGCCATTTGTGATTTTTGAAAAGGGGGTTTTTTGCCCTTTTTTGTAATATTCTCCATCTTTGAGTTTGTCATGCACATATTCTTCGACCATCATCACAGCGCCACTTTCATAATAACACACACTTAAGCCATATTTTTGATTATGGCTCATTTCTTTTTGAGATTCTAATTGTCCGCTAGGATACCATGTTTCAACAAGACCCTGGATTTGATCCTCTACCCAAAACATCGCAAGCCTGGGTTGTTGTGAATGGGGATAAAATTCCACCTGCCTTCCGTGTTTTTTCCCATTATAAACATGGTAATGAGACAGCAACTCTCCTTTAGAATCGAAGATTTCTGTTTTTCCTTGTTTTTGTCCATGCACATAATTAGATTTAATGATCATGTTTTTTTTGTGTAATGTTTTTATCCCTGCGCCTTCTTCAATTTTGGACAAAATTTTTCCCTTTTTATTGAAATACACACCCTTTTCTAGTTTACCAAAATCAAATTTCTCAACGGAATATAGTGTTCCATTTTCAAAAAAACGCTCATAAGAACCGTGCAATTTTCCGTGTTGAAAATGGCTTTCTTTTTTTAACGCCCCTGTTTCAAAAAATGTTAAACATTTCAAATGCTTTTGATTTTCGTGATAAGAGGTGAGTTTTTTAACATTTTTGTTTGGATAATAAAACGTGGAAAACCCATGTAATTTTCCATGGTCGTACTGCAACAGGGCTTCTATACGTCCACTGGGAAAATAAGCCTTTGCGCATTTGTGAAAAACCCAGGATTTTTCCGCCTCATTTGTTAAATCAGCCATTCCTCCTTTTATAAAAGCTTCGATTTTTGGTTTTCCTGACTCATACCACTCTTTGTATACGCCTTTGGCTCTTCCATCTACACATTCTAAAAATGCGCATACCTGTCCACTTGGATAGTAACTGGTAATGATGCTTTGTGTTTTTTGATTTTCGGTTTTAAAAACCCGCACCACTTTTTGATAAGGCTGCGCACTTAAAAAATCTTGGCTTTCAAAGCTCTTAAGTTTTTTTTCGTCTTGATGGGTTTGATACATTCCATGGTGATCCAGCAAATGGATCGATAGCAGCTCTTGATGTGCAAAAAGAAGGGCGGAACAGAAAATAAAAACAAGCAATTGTCTCATGGTCTAAATAACTTTAATTGTAATTCCTTTAAAAGAAACACTTCTTGATCAAAACGTTTTTGCTTTTCGAAATCAATGGTTTCTAAATCACAAGAACTATCTTGCAATAGAGCTAATAATTTTTCAAGATCCATTTTATTGAGTTCACAGGGAGTTTTTAAACAAAGTTTTAAATAAGGTTTTTGAATTTCGATATGAAAACGCAATGTATTTTCCGTTTTTAAGAATTCCAACCGTTGTAAAAGAGCTTCTTTTGAAAAAAGTGCTTCATTATTTTTGATCTTTTCTAAATGGTAAATTTCTTCTTGCATCAAATCAAAACAAAGAAATGAAATGAAAAGAGCTTTGTTGTATTTCAAAAGCTGATATTTTTTCTTTTGGACACGCAATTGTTCAAGCGTTTGTATTTCTTCTAACAGCAGTGGCTTATTTTTTTTCAACATTTCTTGTCTTTTTTTAAAGGGATAAGGCATTAGAGCAATGGATGTAATGATGGCCACATAAAGTCCATAACCCATTGTACGCCTTAAGATGAGAAAAAATAGCGATTTAAGCAAAATCCTTCCCCTTAATTTTAATGATAACCGTGTTGTTGTTGACTTTGATATCGGCGTTTGGCAGTTGTGCTTTAATCGCTTCGAGATGAATGACCGGTGTATTGACTTTTAAATGAAGCTGATTGTTTTTGATATCAAAGTGAAAAGTCTCTATCTGACTATTACTCTTTTTAAATGCGTAGAGAATCTCTTTGAGTGTGGGAAAGCAAAAAGTATTTGGACTATGTTTGAGCGCTTTGTTTCCTTTGAGTTTAAGTTTTTTTAATTTTTCGATCTCAAAAGCCACATTGGGACTTTTAAAATAGTTTGTCTCAAGTTTTTTTGGCACTGATGTTTTGCCAAGAAGCTCGTTTTCGTAGTAAGTTTTTGCAAAACGCATAGATTCTATAAGCGCATATTCTTTTTTTAGAAAATAGATATGAAAACAAAAACCCACAAGCATTACCCCCCCGATCACCTGCCCGCAAGTTTTAAGAATGCTTGCCTTTAATTTTTTCTTAAGTTTTTGATCCACTTTAACCGCTTTTTTAAAATCATGGTTTTGGTTGAGTGCAAACACAGAGCCTATCGTCACGGCAAAAGAATGACACAAGTTGAAGGGCAGCAAATTTTGTTTTAAGCTAGGACGTTTTACACTCTCTAAAAGCGCAGCTTTGAGGTAATTAATCAGCTCTTGGTTAAAACTTAATGGACCTGTGACAAAAATTTCATCGACCGAAAAATTTTTAAGATGATTTAAAAACCATTGAATTTGTTTGGAAATTTTTTCAAAATTTTTTTCAAAATGAAAGGTATGGGAAGAAAACGGCAGTCCGTGTTCTTGTGTAATCACATGGCCTAAATTCTCATTTAAAAACACAAACACACCACGATCTTTGCCACATACATGCGTAGCAAATGCGCTAAGAGCTAAGGGATAGCATGTCAAAAAATTAGGCTCGTAATCAATCTTTTCATAGCTTGCAAGGGTTTTTTTTATCGATGTTTTGTGCACGCCCATTGCACACACAAGCTCGTTTTTTCTGATATATTCAATATGCCCCTCTTCATCGACAAAATGGAATTTTTTCTTAAAAAGGGTTTTTAAAATTTTTCTTTGATGGCGCTTGATTTTGGGCTCTTGTAAACATTTAATCAAGACATCTTCCGCGCCCAAAGGAGCGATAATAAAATCAGCTGCTTTGTAAAGCTGGTTTACATCTTGCGAAAAATGGATATGATCTAAGGGAGTCATCTCGGCTGCAAGAAATACAAGATTTTTCCCTTTTTTCTCGAAAAGCGCTATTTCAAGATTTTTTTTTGTAATATTGAGCGCAGCAATGATTTTTTTTGTAAACATCATTTTTTATCATCAACACATGTTTAGTAACTAATATCACACATTAAATACAGCTTATGCGAAGGCTACAAAGGGGCGATTTGCTTCGCCCTACTTTTCATCCAACTCAAAATGGAGTTGGATCTCATCGCCATCCTTGCATCTTGTCCTTTTCGCCCTTCCCCTAAGCAGATTTACTGCATAATATCAGTTTAATAAAAAAAATGGACAAGGTATAATTACTTTTCAACCTTAAAATTATTTGTATATGATTATTCAAATTGTACATTATCTCTTTGTGGCCTACACAATCATGCTCTTTGCGAGAATTTTAGGCTCATGGTTACCCCAATTTCAAGCCCATCCCATCTTTCGGTTTGTCGCCTATTACACCGACCCCTATTTAAACATATTTCGCAGAATCATCCCACCCATTGGAGGCACACTGGATATCAGTCCGATTGTCGCATTTTTTGCTTTAAATTTTTTAGAAAGTATTGTCTTAAGATTTGTCTCATGACCTTAAAGCGCCCCTTTTTCTTAAAAAAACTTAAGCTTGAATCCAATATTGTTTATGCTCCCCTTGCAGGTTGTAGTGACGTGCCGTTTCGCAAAATGTGTGCAGAATATAAACCAGGTCTTATGTTTTGTGAAATGGTAAAGATGGAGTCTTTAATTCGAAATACTAAATCGCACCCATTTTTAGACTACACAAAAGAGATGCATCCTATCGGCGCGCAAATATGCGGCAGTAATCCTAAACTTAGCGCACAGTGTGGACAGATTTTAGAAGACCTTGGGTTTGATGTGATTGACCTTAACTGCGGATGTCCTGTGGACAAGGTTGTGAAAGATGGCAGTGGATCGGGCCTTTTAAAAACACCTCAAAAGCTTTTTGATATCTTAGCCAACCTTGTAGCAGCAGTAAAAATTCCTGTGACACTAAAAATTCGCACAGGATGGGATGAAGAGCATGTTAATTACGAAGAGATCACCCAAATCGCCGAAAGCGTTGGGTGTGCTGCGATTTTTATCCACGGAAGAACGCGCAAGCAAGGATACAAGGGGCTTGCAAACCGAGATCGCATCAGACAAGCAAAACAAGCGGCCAAACAGATTAAGGTTTTTGGAAATGGAGACATCTTCGATGTATCAAGCGCCAAGCACATGTTTGAGCACACAGGATGTGATGGTCTTTTAATTGCAAGAGGCACTTTGGGAAATCCCTGGTTTTGTGAAGATCTTTATAACTATTTTGAAAAAGGGATTACTCCGGATCATCCTTTTGAAAAATTCCTTGAAGCATTTGAGACGCATTTTGGATATATCAGACAGTTTTGCAATGAAAAAAAGGCTGTTTTGGATGCCAGGCGCACCGGATGTTGGTATTTTAAAAATAGACCCAACATAGCCTCATTTCGCAAAAAAATCGTCGCCGTAAAATCTATTGAAGACGTGCTTGGGGTTATTGAGGAGCTTAAATCTGTTGTGCAAGGCGTTTTTTAGCTCCCAAACAGAACACCGCTAACGGTGTTCGATTGTTATTGAGGAGCTTAAATCTGTTGTGCAAAGCATTTGAGTGCAAAGCGTTTCATAACCTGAGTTTTGGGTTTAGTTTATTCAGTATCACGAGGAGATTACTCTTAAATTCTCGGGATTTTTATCGCAGGGAATGGTCAAAAGACCATTTCTAAGGTAAAAAGCGTGAGAAGAAAGAGTTATCTCACTGATAATGGGTGAAATAAACCCAAAACTCAGGTTCATAGGTTCTATTTCTTAGATCTCTTTTCGAAAATGTTTAAGTAACGTTTAAGTTCGTGTGGATGGGAGGTTGGTTTTTCTTCTTTTTTGGAAGTTTTGTTTTCTAGGCTTTTATAAAATTTGCTAAAACTTTGCGTTTTTGCACCAAGCGCTTTAGCTTTTTGTTTGAGCTCTCGATCATTGGATACAACAAGGATTTGTCCTTTTTGTTTTGTAAGCTCTATTTGCTCCAAAATATAGGTGTCTGCACTCTGATTTTTTTCTGTATACACTACAACCAAGGAGCCTGAATCAATTTTGGAAAAGTGCAGGTTCTTCGCATCAAAAACCACGGTAGTGGTTTTTGATAAGTTTTTGACAGCTTTGAGCCGCTTTAAAAACAATGCACGCGCTTCCTCTAGATCAATGTCTGGTTCTTGGGATGAAAAGATGGCATTATAACCATCTATAAAAACGCGCATTTATACAGCCACTCTTTTTGCTATCTCTTCTAAATAGCTAATCGCTTTATCTAGCGCTTTTCTTCGGTGTGAAATTTCGTTTTTCATCATTTCGTCGAGCTCGCCAAAAGTTTTGCTATAATCATATTTGACAAAAATAGAATCGTAACCAAAACCATTATTTCCCCGCTCTTGCGTAATCACCTCTCCTTCACAAAATCCTTTGACATTTTTTTTGATGGCTCCTTCTGGATCTGCGATGCAAATGACACACTCATAATAGCTGTTTCTTTGCGCCTGAGGGAGTTTTTCTATTTTTTTTATAAGCTCTTTTCGGTTTTCTAAATCTGTTGCATCTTTTCCCGCATAACGCGCAGAAAAAATTCCCGGCTCGCCATCAAGGGCTGGGACGACTAGGCCAGAATCGTCGGCAAGCACAAACTTGCCTAATTTTTTTGCAGCATCTTTTGCTTTTAACTCTGCATTTTCTTCAAACGTTTTTCCTGTTTCTTCTACAGGCACATAGTCTGGAAAATCTTTCAGAGAAAGAATGTCAAGACCCTTAATTTTTTTTAAAAGAAGACGATATTCTCTTAATTTATGTAAATTTTTTGTTGCAATAACAAGTTCCATATGCTTTTTCCTATTCAAAATAATTCCTAAACCTTTTTACCACATATTCTTCTTCTCGAAAAGAAATTTTATCACCAATTTCTTTACCCATCATTTCTGTTGCAAAACGCGACTGAAAAGAAACGATGTTTTGATCTGGGTCTGCTTCCCAGGGTCCTAGTATAGTAAAGTTTTGTGTTTTTCCATCTTTACCCTCCAAGGTCACCACGCTTCCTACAGAAATTTGGTCTCTGGTTACATCTTCTCTGGTTAAAATGCGCGCCTTGTTGATTTGTGTGGACAACAGCTTGAGCTCTGACTGCAAACGCGCTCTTTTTTCTAAAGCAAACTTATATTCAGAGTTTTCTTTTAAATCTCCCAAAGCTCTTGCCTCTTCAACCTCTTTCGCATTTTTCACAGTTTCCACGGTTCCAATATGTTTGATACGCATTTGCATTTTTTCATATCCTTCTTTTGTGGTCCAAATCACATGATCTTCAAACGCCTCTCGCATTTTTCCATCACCGATTTCTGGATACACAACCTCTGCAAGGGATTTAAAAATCTTTTGATCTTGGTCAGTAAATATATAACATTTAGACATAAGCAATAAAAATTCTTTAACTTCTTCTAAAGAGCCGATTTCAAAAATCTCGCGTACTAATTTGTAGCGGTTTTGAATCAAAAGTCCATACATTTTTTTGAGTAATTCTTTTTGCTCTGAATCAGATTCTAGACGAGAAAATAGATCTAAAAACCCTTCAAAAAATCGTATCTTTCCCCTTACATCACAAAATGGGAGTTTGTGTTTTGCAATCACTTTTTGAAAATACCACCAAAATACCCTTGGCCATTTAAAACCAAACTCCAAAATCTCTTCAACCTTTTCTTCCACAAGATCTTGTCTGTCTGCCTTCATCAACTCAAAAAGCGCATAATCTTTAATTTGAGTAGGCTCATCCAAAAACAAAATGTCTAAAAACCCTTCTATCCAGTTTGGTTGTACTTTTCTTATCACCATGAGCAAGCGCTTTTTTAATGATAGGATTTTAATTTTGCTCAAGATTTCTAAACCAGAAAATGTTTTAACTAATGTTTCAATCTCTTCTTTTTTCTCTTGATAAATATCTTGCATCAAGAAAAAAATTTGGAGTTTTTGTTCTACTGAAAGTTCTTTTTGTAATACCTCTTCTATTTTTGCATAGACACTTTGCTTAAACTCTTCATTTTTAAATGAAGGCGCAAAATCCTTATAAAAAGAATGCAGAAGATGGATAAACTCTAGGGGGCTCATCTCTTGGTTGGTTGCTTTAAAAAAGCGTTGGTCTGGTGTCAGTATATGTGTTCTAAACGCAAACTCACCTCTTAGGTCTTTTGGTGACTCAATCTGATCAGCTCTTTTGATTTTTGCTCTTGCTGTTTGCCACCATTTAGACCAATCTTCTTCTGGAATCACAAGCTCACTTAACTCTTCTCTAATATCTTGTGCGCTTTTTGGTCCTAAATCTTTTAAAAGCATGCAAATGACTTTTGTGGGATTTTTTCTTGCCTCTTCTTCTAAAAGATCTGGATTTCCAAACCGCTTAGATAAAAAATGATCGTCTGGAAGAGGGATAAGGTGGTTGAAAGCAGAAGAAAACGCAAGGTGTTTTATTCCGGCCACATTTTCAAATTCTACAGCAAGCTCTTCGCGAAGCTTGGATACATCAACAACCTCTCCTGTTCCCCAACCACCTGTATGGTACACAAACTTACCCTTCGCGACGTGGGTTAAAAGTTGATAAAAACTCACAGCTCCACGAAAGTGTACTTTTTCTCTAAGTCCAATAATTCTTAATTTCTCTTGAAATTCAGGGTCCTTTGCATATTTTTCTTCCAGTGTTAATAGCGCCAGATCCGCCATATACTCACTGTTGCTGAGCTGCAAATCAATCACAAGCCGACAGACATCAAATTTGAACGACTCTTCTACCACTCTTTCCCAGCATCTCACGCCTTTTTCGATCATCTTTCCGAGAGCTTGATTAAATTTAGATGCCTTGAAAAGCTCCAACACCTCAATAAGCTCTTTGGGGTTTAGGGGGTCTTGTTTAGAATATTCGTCCCAAATGTAGGCGATCTTATCCAGATCCCTTTTGTATAAAAGATCTTGAAACTGTTCTAAATAGCTCATAATGTGAAAAAAGAGTGTATTTATAACACAGCTTACAACACACATTGTTTTATTTTAAACAAAAACATCATCTATTTTTAGGATAATTTAAGGCTCGCTTCTAATTAGATTCTTTTCTAAAATGTCTCCTATGAGGTTTTTCTGGATTGCTCTTTTTTTCCTAGAGACTGTTTTTGCTATATCCGATATAGATCGCCTCATTCAAGATTTGCAACTCGTAAAGAAAATCGACACCGAAGTTTATGAAACCCTTCCCACAAACTATGGTTATAATCTCGTCACAGGGTATTTTAACATGCCTTCTGCTAGGATGCCTCAGGTGGGTATGGGATCCATGCAATACGCTCACCTCCCTCCTTATGATGTGTGGAGTTTGGGGTTCCAATTTTTTCAGCGTTTAGAAATTTCGGGCTCTTATTACATTTTCTTGGGTGTTCCAGATCCAGGCCTAATGAATGGGTTTGGAGATTATTCTGACAGAACAGCAAACTTTAAAATCGCGCTTTTGCTTCCAGAAGATTCTAACTATTACCTTCCGGGGGTTGCGTTCGGGATGTTAGATTTTTTTGGGTCTAAAAACTTTTCTGCGCAATATATTGTCGCCACACAAGTCATTCGATCGCTTAATTTAGAGCTCACATTAGGTTATGGAAAAGATCGCATCAAAGGCATTTTTGGAGGATTAGCTTATTACCCATTCAGAAAAACCAATATTTCACTTTTAAAAGGGCTTATGCTTGCTACAGAGTACGATCACAACGATTATGAAAACCCAGAACATGAGCCCAGCCCTTTTGGAAGAAGTGTTAAATCTAGAATCAATGTCGGTTTTCATTATTCACTCTTTGATTTATTCACCTTTTCTTTAAGCTCTGTTAGGGGTGAAAAGGTGGCTTTTGCATTTAACCTTCATTATAACCTAGGCCAAAGCAAAGGCTTGTTTGAAAAAGTGTTTGACACTCCCGCTTATTCCGGGCCTACAAATTTAGAAGGTCTTGGAAAAAAAAGGCCTTACAAAGATTTTATTCAAGAGGTGACATTTGCTTTTCAATCGCAAGGTTTAACGATTTACAAAATACAAGAACAAAAAACCGACGACAAAACAATTTTTTGGTTGCGTGTTGCAAACCGTAAATATCGTAAATTCGATGCTGTCAAAGAGCGCATCAATCGCACGCTTGCCAACCTTGTGCCCTCAAACATCGATCGCGTGGTTGTGCAAGTAGAAAATGATACAATTCCAGTCTACCAAATCACCTACAAAACACGCTATCTGATTGCTTTTGAAGAACAAAAAATGGGCCCAGAAGAACTAAACATTTTATCTCCACGTGAAAATATTAAATATCCAAAAAAATCCCACACACTTTTTAAACAAAACAAAAGTTTATTAGAAATTACCGCACGTCCACGCCTTCGTGTGTTTTGGGGATCTGCTGCGGGAAAAATTAAATATGACTTAGGGGTATTGATCGGCCCTTCTGGCTATATTGCCAACTCTCTTTACTATAAAGTGCTCATTGGGGTCAATGTGGCAGATGATCTAAAAAACCTTAGAGATTATGATAAATTTAATCCCTCACAAATCATCAATGTGAGAAGTGATTCGATCGATTATTACCGCGAAGATCCCGTCTATATCGATAAAATGTACTTACAAAAAAACTTTTCCTTTGGTGGTGGTTTTTTTGCGCGCTTAGCTGTTGGGTATTTTGAAATCGCTTATGCAGGCATTGCAACAGAGTTCCTCTACTTTCCAGCAAAATACAATTTTGCCATAGGTGTTGAGGGTGCTGTATTAAAAAAACGCGCCTATTCTGGCTTGAAATTTCAGCAAAAAATCAGAAAGCTTGTGGGGATTACGCCAACATATGAAGATTATACGGGCGTGCAATATTTTTTAAATCTCTACTATGATGTTAAAAAATTCAAAATTCAGACTCATGTTCAAATTGGGCAATTTTTAGCGCGCGATCTTGGAATCAAAGCCACACTATCTCGTTATTTTGATAGCGGCTTGTGTGTGTCTTTTTGGATAGGCACTTCAAACAAAAAAGATATCGTAAATGGAAAGCGGTATTATGAAAAGGGTGTGTCGATTTCCTTTCCCTTAGATCTGGTACTTCCTCTCTCCTCTAAACACCGCTTTCAAGCAGGTGGTAGCGAATGGTTAAGAGATGTTGTGCAAACAGCGCAAACAGGAAAACCCTTATATAACATCCTTCATAGTGAACGAAGAGATTATTAAATATATATAAGTATTCATTAAGTGTTGTGGGAATGTTCATGGGTTCGTGATGTTTTTCACGGATGATTGTTTGTTTATAACCACAAAAAACAATTCTTAAAAATTCACAAAAACACGAGTTTTAAACGCTTGTTTTATACTCATAAACAAAAAAACACACACACCCATAACTAAGTGTTACACAGAAAACCCAAGCAGTAAAAAAAAATTGAAACCAAAGCTAAAATCGTTTATATATGAATAGATGAAACGCTTTTTATTTTCTTTATTTTTTTGCGGCGCTCTTTTTGCAGATACATTTACTGTTACATCTAACGTAGATAGTCTATCTGAGGGCACTTTAAGAAAAGAGATTACAGATTCTAATACAGCTGGAGGCACAAACACAATTAACTTTAATCTTACAACGCCCTCAACAATTACCCTTGGATCTTCATTGCCCTCTATTATAAATTCTTTAACTATTGATAATAATTTAAGCCCAGGAAAGGTAGAGGTTGATGGAATTAATACGTACCGTATTTTTGGTTCGATTTCTGCATCTGAATCCCTTAACTTAAGTAACATTGATTTAAAAAAAGGAATGACTACTAGCGCAACAGGGGGTGGGGTAATTTTAATCACATCTTCCAACAATCCTTTAACTGTTGATACCTGTACTTTTACCAACTGTACAGCATCAGCTGGCAATGGTGGCGCGATTTATGGAAACAGCAATATAACAATTTTTAATAGCAGTTTTGATACTTGTTCTGCAGAAAATGGCGGCGCGATTTTTGGAGATGGCAGCTTTATCACAATTAGCGACGCTAGCAATACTTTTTCTAATTGTTCTGCTGGTTATAGAGGAGGTGCAATTTTTTGTGTACCGGTTGCGACATTACAATTAATGGCACAAGCAATACTTTTACCAACTGTACAGCACCAAATTCCGGTGGTAGAGGTGGTGCAATTTATGGTAGCTCCGGCTGTAACATCACAATTAGTGGGGTAAGTAATACTTTTACCAACTGTATATCAACGCAGTCCAATGGCGGCGCGATATATGGAAGCAACCCAATAACAGTTTCTAATTGCAATTTCGATACTTGTCATGCAGGCCTAAATGGCGGCGCGATATATGGAAAAAACAGTATAATAGTTTCCAATTGTAGTTTTGATACTTGTTCTGCAAATCTAAAGGGCGGCGCGATTTATACAAACAATATAATAACAGTTTCTAATTGCAGTTTTGATGCTTGTTCTGCCGTTAACGATGGCGGCGCGATTTTTCTCTTTAAACCTGCAACTTTAACCATTTCCGGTCCTGTGTCTTTTTCTGGTAATATGGCAACGCGCGGCAGTGATATTTTTATGCGATCCGGAACAAATTTCATTTTTGACACCTCGGCTAATGTGACAATTCCAAATCCAATCGACAGCGAACTTGGTGGAACTGTTGGAGGCGGTTTAACAAAACAGGGATCAGGGAAGCTCTCCTTAAATGGAGATAATACCTATACGGGAACCACAACCGTAACACAAGGCGAGCTTAACATTAATGGTTCTGTAATTACAAATGTAGAGGTGCAGCCAAATGGTATTTTAAGTGGGAACTTAAGTATCAATGACGGAAAAACCTTAACAAATAATGGCCTTATCTCGCCTGGAAATGGTAATATTGGATCAATGACAATTGAAGGAAGCTTCACACAAGGTTCTCAAGGGATATTAGAAATTGATATTACTCCTACTGCAAATGATGCAGACAAAGTGTTTGTCATAACACCAAGTATTGCAAACATTGATGGAACATTGCTCGTTAACATTGGATCCGGGAATTATATTAAAGGGACACTTTATAAAGTTATCGAGGGTCAAACAAATATATCCCCTAGTCTTACAATACAAAAAACAGGGGCGCTTGCGAACTTGGTTGATATAAAAATTATAGAAGGGAGCATACAGCTTGAAATTAATAATACGGTTATTTTTTCACATCCAAGCCTTCCTCAAGGAAATCCTCTGATGATTATAGATGCTTTTATAGCTTTAGATATTCAAGAAAATACACCCCTTGTTCAGATTGTCGAGGCATTAGGATTATTAAATTATCCAGGTCCATTAGCAGATGTTTTAAATAAAATGACAGCTGCAAACTACGCTAACCTTGAATGGATGACACTCACTTCAGACACACAATTGAGCTATATATTAGGACACCGAGCCCATTCTCTTAAATGCGCTAAGAGGGGGGAATGCGGCACAGAAAAAAATAAAGGTATTTGGATAAGTAGCTTTGGAAATTTTGAAAATACCAAACCTTTTGATTGGTTATCTGGATATGATGCGGATGCAGGAGGAGCTTTAATTGGATTTGATGTTTGCACACATCCTTTTTATTTTGGATTTGGTGGGGGTTATGCTTACACAGATTTTCATCTAAAACAAAATTCTGGTTCTGGAGATATTCAATCAGGCTTTGGTGCGATTTATGGTGGTTTTATTTCAAAATACTTTATTGCTGATGCTTCTGTTATTGTAGGTGGAAAACATTTTGATATGCATCGCAAAGTAGCCTTTTTAATGATTAACGAAACAGCATATGCTAAATTTAATGCACCTTTTGTCAATGCGCATTTAGGGTTAATGGGACAAGTGCATATCTCTGATTTTCGTCTAGAGCTTTTTGGGAATATAGATTATCATTATTTACAGCTAGGTTCTATTTTAGAAACAGGCTCATCAATTAATTTGTTTATAAACAGACATCATTCGCATTTCTTAAAAACAGAATTGGGTATAAACTTAAAAGGTATTTTTAAACACGGAAAAGTTTGTTATGCACCTTTCGTAGGGGTGAGTGGAGTTGTAAAAACACCGCTTGGAAATACTAACTATGGTGCGTTTTTTGCAGGTAATACTTTTTATCAAAACACACTTACATCAAATGATTCTCAATTGCTCGTCTCTCCTCGATGTGGTATTCGCATTTATGCAGCGCCATTTATTATCATGATTGGCTACAAGGGCGAGTTCAATAGATATACCAAAGACCACCAAGTCGATGGCAGTCTAGAGTGGACTTTTTAATCATGCACGAAAAAAATTCTTGAAAAGAGAGATTTTTTTGGCACCCTTTTTGGTTAAAGAGGTGCTAGATGAATGTCGATGAAAACAAGAAACAATTTTAAAACAATTTGTGACAAACACAAAGGGTAGTGTGTTTGTTTTGCGCAACTTGCCAGAAGTAATTAAGGGAGCTTTTATTAAAGGAATTTGTGTCTAATGAAGAGCTTTCCTTTGATCAAATTGTAAAAATAAAAAAAAAGTATCTGATGCCTAACATCAAGCAGTAAAAAAAATTGAAACCACAACAACAATCCCTTATTCAAAGATAGATAAAACGCTTATTATTTTATATGATTTGTTGCGTCACTCTTTTTGCAGCTGATTTTAACGTTACCTCAATATACTATGCCTTGGCTCCATCTCCAGTCACTTTAAGAGGTTTGGATACTACTTCTAATACAAC
>SDBV01004350.1_pt1 | contig 20474 bp, 17 predicted proteins | sample 2277081 | NCBI WGS metagenome assembly SDBV01 (sample SAMN10402039, study PRJNA504765) | marine sediment metagenome | isolation source: marine sediment core GS10_PC15, 223 cmbsf | place: Arctic Ocean: Southern Knipovich Ridge | collected 2010 | reverse complement strand
TTTTTTTTTAATTAACTTTAACCCCATATAATAATTAAAAGCATATGTTGAGAGAAGTGGATGACGGACGAATTTTAAGTATTGTTTTATGTTATGTTCAGAAATAATTCCAAAATTTGATCCATATTTTACTAGTTTCTCGTTAGACCATCCATCTATATGAGCATGAAATGCGATGTTATTTCTTAAACCAAAATAGGCTTCAACAATCTTATATTCCATAATTAACACATCTATGTGGTACTCTGTTTCAGGATTTGGGCAGATTTCTTCAAGCCCTATCTTTACTATTTCTCTTGGTGAATATAATACATCAATAGCCGTAGCCGCAATGCCTTCTGAAATTACCAATTTGGGTACCTGATAGGATACAAGACAATGTTCAAACTGTTGTTCTTCAAGATAAAGTGATTTTTCTTTAACCGAAAATTCTGTATGATGCCCGGGATATCCTTCATGTGATGCTAGAAGTAAAACTTTTGTCCAATCAGTAGGGATATCAGTGTTTATATCGATTTGAGATTTAAAATTGCCTAAATATACTGCATTTGCCAACCAGGGTTGATTTTTGACAATTTTTACATCAACTTCTTCAGTTTTCGGTAATAAATCGGGAAAGACCTCTTTTGTCCTTGTTTGAAGGATTTCGAATGCGTGATTATATATTTCTTCCAATTCTTCAACAAGGATATTTCGCTGTTTCTTTAAAGTATTCAGTCGTTTAGATAAACTACCATTTCCACTATACAATTCATCTAATTTCTCAGTAGCCTTATATAAAATAGAATCATCTACTAATTCTGGTTTTATGTCATAAAATTTATTAATTTGTTCTAAATAAGGAATACTCTTACCATTAGCTATGTCTAATGATGCTTCCATGGCTCCAAGCATTTTATTTAAGAATTTAAGACGTTCGTTTGCAAAACCTTGATTTGGTAAATCTTGTTGGAGATTGTTACAAAGAGATAAAAGACTCTTTGGAGAAGATGGTTGCTCCTTATCGACTATTTCCTTCAATTCTGGTGGACCATAATAAGATTCTACATACCCATCTATTAATTTTCCCATTCTAAGTCCTAAAAGCAAATAATTTTTACCGAATTCATCTAAAACTAAAACTATAATTTCCAGCCTCTTTATTTTAAAATTAAATTATAGTGAAGAGTATATAAAACTTTTCTGATTTTAGCCAGCTCAAATGTTCTTGTAATTGCACTTTGAAACATTTAAAAATAGGAAAAAAAAAAAGATTTAATTATCAAAAAGCTTATGCTACATACTCAATTGTTAATTGATTATAATCTAAGCTAACACAGAGACGTGAATTCGATACCAACCAGATTTGACTAATGTAATACGAGTATTAGTGTTTGAAACAGAAATATAGTCAGTATTATTCAATTTATTATCTCCAAATTCAAAAAGCCAATTTCCATTTGAAGTAAAAGGTGTGTAATCCATATTGCGACTAAGATCCTCCCAAACTCCTACTAAGATAGTAGTATCAAGATTATTAAAATCTGATTCTAAATTATTAATCTCAGCTTGTAACGCATCAACATCTGAATTAGCGCCATTCCATACAAAAAAGGCAAATCCTATCACTCCAGCTGCTAAGATTATCCCTATTATCCCCAGAGCTGTTCCACTACTACTTCCCATTTTTTTTCACTCGAATTTTTTGGTTTATTATTAGTTCATCAAAATTTCTGTTAATAATAATATTAAATGTCATACATATAGTATAATAAGATTATCTTGCCCAGAATGCAGAGAAGATTATCAAGAAGGATTAGAAATATGTGAAAACTGTGGGATCACCTATAAAAGTCTCTATTAAAATATTAAAAAAATTAAAAAAATAAAAGGAATAAAATGGGTAAATCTCAGGAAAGAATGGAGCTTAGGAGTAGATATTGCAAATTGGTTATCGAAGAAATTGATAAATGGGTATATGGTATTAAGAATAAAGATTTTTCGAGTTTAAACCAATTTTATAAAGAGAATAAGAATCTTTTTTTTAAGTACTTGGTAGGTAATATAAGATATTTCAAATATGCTTACGGTTATTTAAGTCTTAATTATACGAATTTGCCTAGGATGTGGAAGTCTGAGATATTTCAAATATGCTTACGGTTATTTAAGTCTTAATTATACGAATTTGCCTAGGATGTGGAAGTCTGAGATGATTAATATATGAAATGTGATCTTCATGGGTTCAGATTATTTGACGCAATCGAAGAAATCATAAATAGGATAGAGTCTTGCTCATCATCGGGAGAAAACTTAATATTTATCATACATGGTTATAGAAATGGACAGGTATTAAAAAATTACTTCCGTTCAAAAGAATTTATAGAGGATATGGATGATGAAGGATATAGATTAAAAGAATTAATTCATCCTAATCCTGGTGCTTCGATGTTTATAATAATCTAATCCAATCCAGTAATACTGTGTCTTTTAATTACAAAATAAGGAGGTGAAAAAGAATGGGAAAAAGAAATGATGATAGGTCCAATAGCATGAATCCAAATAATCCAGCATAACAAGCTTCAACGGATAATTGCTCTAACCAGTTGAATCCAAATCATCCAGAATATAAAGACGACCAAGATGAAGAAGAGATTAAAGAAATCAATTATCATTTGAGAACATTGCTTTCATTCTCTTAATATGCCTCAATTCATCAATATTCTATATTTAAATCAATATTTCTATAATCGTTAAAATTGAAATTACAACATTATTAACAAGTCCTTAAATCATAAAATTTGAGTGGTTAAGAGATTTAAAAAAAATCGGGGATATTTACAATTTAATAATTTTATTTATTTTTACTGAAATGTTAAAACTAATAAATTAAGATGATTATCGATAGTTTTTTTTTATTTTCTAAAAGATGATACCTGAATACAATTTAAACAAAAGGAATTCAAATTATAAGTGTCGTGATCTTTTAAGATTTAAGGATTGGTTAAAAAAAGAAGAATATTTGGATAAAGATTGGATAGTATTAGGTCGCTATTCCAATAAAAAATATGACCTCTTCTTTACAAATTCGGTTTTAGTCAATTTTCAATATGTATATAGTAAGGATTTAAGCATAAACCAAGAACCTATAGAAATAACTTTAAGTAAAAAATCGCCAAAACGATTCAAGTATGGGACAAATTTTAAAAATATTAAAGAATTTTTGCTCAGAGATTTCTATCCAGAAAGTTCTGTAGTAAATTCACCTTTTTCTCATCCAGAATCATATTTACTTAATAAAAACGGAGATCTATTTAGTTTTAATGATAATCTAATTACTCATAGTGGAGTAGAATATCGTCCTTTGGTGCATTTGGAAGATCTTGAAGATAAGGGAGTTAGATTAAAATTAGATCAAAAGTTTGAGCAATTTTATAATGTTAATCTTATTGGTAATGAATATAAAAAAAGGGATAGTTCAGGTGATTGGGAGGTAGTTGCATCAATAAATCAGCAAGATGAAAAGAATGTGGAATTATATGTTAAAACACGTTATTTGAGGGATTTTATAACCTTATCAAATTACTTAGTTATGAGATACCATTCTCATCAGCGTTGGATAGATTGTGATCAAGTAAAAGAAGAAAATGAATGGAAAAGGGAAAATGTATATTACAAGATCTTTTATGGAAAAGATCCGCTAATTACAGTTTTCTCATCTTTAGCTTATAAAAAAAACAATCATTCACTTTTACGAGGAATTGATATAATCCCTCCTTATAAAAAACCATATCCGGGATTACATGAGTTAGAAAACAAATATGAATCATTTGTTATCGGAACAGATGAACATGGAGAAAATATTGAGATATCCTGTAATCAAACTCATGGACAAGCCAATCTTTTTCTCACTCACATCTACTTTAAAAAAGAATTGTTTTTAGAATATTATAGAAAGCCTGAAAAATATACAATTAATGAAGGAGAATACATTAGTTGTGGGAGTAATTGGGGCATTCCTTACTGTGAAATAAATAATTTAATTCAAGTTTATTTAGGTGATTTACATGGAATTCCATATAAAGAGCAAAAATTATGGAAAAAATTTGAATTTAAATTGCATAAACAAATCATGACAAAGGATCGATATGAAAGAGATATGTTAGCTAAATTTGCAAGTCCTAATCACCCAGTTTATCAACTAAAGACAATTTATCAAGAAATTAATGATTCTTTCCTAAATAAACACTCTCAAAAGCTTTTCTATGCAAAAAATAAGTTAGATTCATATAATATTAAAAAAGTTCATTTATTAATCACTAACCAAACAAGTGAATATGATGAGATTATCAACTCGCTTAGTAAATCATTTATAGAACAAATTAATGTTGATTTAATTAAAAATATTGTTCCAAGAAATTACCATCCGAATGAAACGAAGAGAACATTAAAATGGTTAGAGTCTTTAGGAACATTCTGGATGATTGATGATTGGAGTAATAGAATGAGTGTCTTGTATGCTTTATGGGATATTCGAAGTTATTGTGTAGAACATGGTCGAGGGGAAAATTGCTTAAAGCTTTTAAAACGTCATAAATTGGATACGATGAATCAATCACAAATTATTGAATATTTTATAACAAATATTTGGAGGTTGTGTTCTATTCTCAAGACCAAATTTTGAAAAATAAATTTTGAAGATTTAAGAAAATTTAAAATCTTTATTATTTATATAATAATTTGTTTATTTATAAAAATATAGGACAAGAATAAATTAAGTATCTTATAAAATAAAATTTAAGTCTGAATTTATTATGACTGCTGTAGATCAATTATCATTTTCAAAAAAGGCTCTAAATCAATATGCTCAAAAAATAGGAAAGCTAATTGATTCTGAAGTGGCTAATGAAGAGTCATTTTATGCTGATTTTCGCGATTTATTAAAAGATTTTTTTAAAACTGACGAGTTCGAGATAATCATTGTACCTAAATCGGAAGAAACCGCTGATAAACCTGATTTTATAGTTTATATGGATAATATCCCTATAGTCCATATTGAGGGTAAAAATCCTTATGATCCTATTGATAAATGGTTATTGGCTGACACTAAAAATCGACTTTTTGACCAAGTTTATAGGTTCAGGGGAAGAGAAGATAATAATATTCCAGTAATAGTAACTGATTTTATACATGCTTGGGTTATAGATAAAGATTCTCCTAATTCAAAGAATTCCGATCATCAAGTAAAATTTAAGTTTAAAATTATTGATGATAGTCAATCTGCTTGGAAAGCATTTTCTGGGATAATACAAAAACTTGAGGCAGGATTAAATTATGTTTGTGAAGAAATTGCCATCACGATTAAAAAAGTTAGTTCTATGATCCCTCATTTGGTTAAATATGCTAGAAAATTAAAGGAAAAAATTATTGAAGTCTTTAAAGAACCAAGTAATCCAATGAAAAATTATCTTGAAAATATCAGAACTGATTTTTTAGAATCAATTTTTTCAAGTGATAAGGATAAAAAAACTCAAGAATTTGCTGATTTATTTGCTCAAACTATAATTTATGGAGGTTTTATAGCATGGATGAGGTTTTGTAAGGAGGGGAATTTATCAAGTAATTTTTCATTCAAGAAAGCTACTGATTATCTTCCATACGGAACATTTATTTATAGCATTTTTGCTGAGATTTCTGTAAAATTGTCTCCTGAAATAAAAAAAGCTATCATAAATAAAATTGAAAAAACTTTTCAATCAACAAATTTTGAAAAAATCATAGAGAACACTGAAACATTAATGGTTACCTTTTATAGTGATTTCTTAAATAAGTATGACCCTGAAATGGCAAAGGATCGCGGAATTGTTTATACTCCTCATCCTATTGTGAATTATATGACTAGAGGGGTTCATTTTTTCTTAAAAAAATATTTTTTTAAGGAAAAAGGAATAATAGAAGAAGGGATTAGTTTTCTTGATCCCGCAGCTGGTACATTAGCATATCCAATTGAGGTCCTAAAGTTAGCAAAAAAAGAATTTGATAAAAAATATTCAAAGCAACCAGGAAGAGTTAGTAGCGAATTCAATACTTGGGTTCGTAACTCTTATTTAACAAAAACTTACGCCTTTGAAATTTTAATGGCTCCCTATGTCTTAGGTCATTTTAGACTAAATATGTTATTAAACGATCTTGGTGCCAAATTTGATCCCCAAAAAGATAAAGTGAATATCTATTTATTTAATACCTTAATGAGTTCTCAAACAACTATCCAAGATTTTAGAAATATTTCAATCGGAGAAGAGATCGTAAGCGCTCTAAAAGTTAGAAAAAATCAAGAAATTTTAGTGATAATTAGTAATCCTCCATATAACGTATCTAGTCAGAATAAAATTGACTGGATTGAGGAAAAGATGGATCTTTATAAATATAACTTAAATGAAAAAAACATTCAACCTCTTTCAGATGATTACGTTAAATTCATAAGATTTGCTCAATGGAAGTTATGCGAAAATAAAAATTGTTCCAAGGGAATAATAGCATATATCACAAATAATACTTATTTAGATGGAAGGATATTTAGGATAATGAGAAAAGAATTATGTAAATCATTTGATTTTATTTATATAACAAATTTATATGGAAACAGTCGAAAAGGTGAAACAGGAAACCCTTTTGATATTCGTCTTGGTGTTTCTATAGTTTTCTTCATTAGATTAGAAAATCATTCAGATGATGAAATTGAATTATATTACAATAGTATAGATAATCCCACTAAATATGAAAAGTTTAATGAGCTTGAAAAACCCTTTAAATTAACAGATTTCAAACAAATACCAATTACAGATTTGAATTATTTTGTTCCTTTAGAAACAGAAACAGAAATTTATGAGACTTATAAAAATTTTTTAGGAATGGATGAAATATTCTTGAATTATAGTACGGGTATTAAGACACATCATGATGATTTTTTGATTCATGTTGATAAGGAAATTTTAGCAGAACGTCTCAAATTGTTCTTCAATAATGATGTTGATAAATTAAAAGAGCTTAAATTAGAATTAAATGCCTCTAAAACTTGGGATCCTGAAACCGCAAGAACGAGAAGTAATTATAATAAAGCTATAAAAACAATTAATTTAGTATCTTATCGAGGTTTCGACGATAGAAGTCTAATATATGATAGTAATTTTGTTGAAAGAGGACGTCCTTCATTTATGGCTGAAATTAAAGAAAAGAATTATACAATATGTACAACAAAACAATTAATGATTCCACCTTTTAATCATATTTTTATAACTAATAAACCATTTGATATTTGTATTTTATCAACAAAATCAAAAGAATCAGCTTACGGGTTTCCATTAAAATTTAATAACACAAATAATATTAAAATTCCTTCACTTGAATTTGATGTAAAGGAAGAGGATTTATTTTATTATATTTATGGGATATTAAATTCTAAAATTTATCAAAATAGATATCAAACACTTTTATCTAAGGATTTTCCGAGAATCCCTTTTCCAAGAATAAAAGAAAATTTCCTATTAATGACGAATAAAGGAAAAAGACTTGCCAAGCTACATCTTTTAGAATCAGATGATTTGAATAGTACTCAATTCCCTATGAGTAAATCCTCAGATTATAGAATTTATTACATTAGAAGTAGAGATAAAGACGATTCAGGTAATCAAATTCCCATAACATATGATCCTAGTAATAAAAGAATATATTTTAAAAAACGTACTAAACCTCAAATAAAAGCAGGAAATAATGGAGATCCCTTAGATGATATCACTTGGATAGGCGACATTACTCAAGAAATGTGGGATTTTGAGATCGGAAGTCGTCAACAGTTAAAAGAATGGCTATATTCACATAGATTTTCTAAAGATATTGAAAAAAACACAATTCAACGACCATTGAATAATAAAGAATTAGATTACTTTTTAAAAATGTGTGATGCTATTAAAAAAACAATTGAATTATTACCAGAATTAGATGAAATATACAAAAAAATTGATCCTTAGATTATCAAAATTTAGGGCAAATTAAGGTAGCAAATTTAGAATTCTTTAAGTATAACAACTTTAATGTTTTGTGTTGAAAGAATTTGATTTGATCACCAAGAATTTGAATTGCTTTAAATAAATAATAAGAATTGTATTCAATTTCATTAATTATTATATTTACGTTTCTATCTTCCTTTATATCTTCTATCTTGAAGCATAAATCTACAACTTGGTTGAAATCTTCGAATTTGTACAAATTAAAAAAATTGTCATTGAAATCTTGCAAAGTTGATAGAATCATAATACTGCTTTTATCGGTAAACCCAAATCCATCTTCTTGATTAAACCAAGAATTTCCTAGTAAATCTTTAAATTTTTGAAATTCTTCTTGTTCTTTTATTACTTCAGATAATTTTTTTTGAACAAATGTTTTAATTAAACCATCTTTGTGTTGTATAGCATTATTTAATTTCTGAGGAGGGACAACCGGTTGAATTTTTAGTTGCTTTGTACTTTTCAGAATATAATCAAAAATTGTCGTCTGTTTCAATTTAAATCCCAATTTTCACTTAAATAGTTTAAATTAATGAATATCTTATTCTAACGTATTTTATTAAGAATATTATCAACAGATAAATATCTATAAATTAATATTAAAATCTCTAGAGAAATGCCAGAGCAGAAAACAAAACATACTCATACAGTTCAAAAAGCGTATTTGAAAAATTTTTCAAAAGAAGAAGATAGAAAATTCCTTTTATGGAGATTAGATAAAAAGACAGGCAATAAGAAAAGATTAACAATTGAGAATGTATCAGTAGAAAACTATTTCTATCCTCAAGATATCGAAGAGTGGTTAACAAGAGACATTGAGGGCAAAGGAATCCCTATTATTAAAAAAATTATAAAAGAGAGAAGCGTATCAAGCTTGAACTCAGAAGAGAAAGAAAGAGTCGCGAGATGGATAATTGTACAGGACTTAAGGACTAGAGAATACCGAAATAAAGTTTGTGGTATTGAATTGACTTAAAAATTTAGTGAACTTCCAGAAAGGAGCATAGTTGGTTCTCTTAACATTCAAATCATGAGTACTTAAATCAATTAAAATATGGGTTATTTTTGTCTTAAACAGTGAAAGAAATCGTATCTACTTAAATCTTTAATCAAATTATTAAATCATAAAAACTGGTATATACGAAAATACTTTATGTTTACACTAGTTTCTTAAACGGCTTACAAAAATCTTTAGCAATTGGATTAATAATTTCATCTAAACTTCTATTCTTGCCAGACCGTACATAAAATGTTCCATCGGCTTTATGAACTTGTTCCATCTGACTATTTTTATCGAAAGCTTGTTTGCCAATCTGTTTAAAAGCAATTACACAATGATTATATATAGATTGAGGCATTTTAACATTTAAAATATATAATTTACTTATAGTATAATACAACAATCACCAATAAAAACCTCTAGATTTTGGATTATAATATAATTTTAGATTATAATTAATAAATAACATTGGATATAACATTAGAAATTTGGGATGATATGATCCATGCATTCCCTGTTTTTGCAAGTGTGATACCTGAAAGTCGAGACGCAATTGAAAAATTCATTTTTAGTTAAATTACATGGATCTTAAACATATGACTAATGAATTGAGCAATTATTTCAGTATAAATCTGAAGAAAGACTTATTGTGTTGTCGAGATCTTTGATAGATCAATTGTTTTAAGATAAGATCGAAGGATATTCTCTTCATTTTCTAATTCTCCCAATTTTATCCTTGTTTTGATCAGTGATAATATTTTTCCCACTATTGGACCTGGTTCTAAGTTTAATACCTTCATAATAGTATTCCCATTTATTTTAAGTTTAATATTAGCAGTATTAGGATGAGTCCTCATTTTTTCTTTTAGTTCAGTGATTTTTCCTTGAATCTCTGTGGCGATGGTTTGTTTATTGGAGTTGTATTTTGAAATTAGTAACAATTCTTGAAGAACTAAGTTTAATTCATTATTGTAGACCAATAAATTTATGTTAATATTATATATCTGTTTAAGTTTATCTCCAGAGTCCATAGTTTTTTTACTATCAGCTAGTAATTGAGAAATACGATACGCTTCACTAAAAACTTTTAAAGAAGGAATATATTTCTTCATTTCCTTATAATAATCACCTAATTGTATTAAATACTCATACTTCTTTATTCTAAAGGAAACAAGATTATTTTCTTCGAAAGATTCGATAATTGATGAATTAATTGAAGGGAAATTAATTAAGCTGTTTAATATTTTAAGAATAATCTTATCGATTTTTTTCAATAAATCAGTTTCTGATTTAACGTTAAATCCATTACGGTTTAACCTATTTCTCATTTTGACCATTAAATCTATCCAGTTTTTACCATGTATAGCTTTACTTCTGAAGTTATACATCTCTCTAAAAAAAATATATTGTTTGTAAAATTCATCATAATTATCAGAGATTAGCAAAGAAGCATTTAATGGAATTTTGAAAGACAAATCCATTGGAACCCTAGGTGAAAATAAAAATTCAAGCAGAATGTGTGAATAAAACACCCTTTCCAATTTGAATGGTCGACTAAAAGCTAAATTTTTCACGCTAAATAATAAAGGAAAACAAGAATTACTATAAAATCCTTTTTCTTCAAGGAGTGTATAAGTTTCTAACACAGTTTTAAAATTATTTTCAGTTAATCTAATCACATTTTTGAATATATACTTATCATCTTCTTTTTTAGAGAATTTGTTCAGGTACTGGCATTCTGGTTCAATCCACCAGGGAAATTTAAGAATAGGATTTGGATTTGGAAGATAATAGTTATGGAAGTATAAAGAACACATGAAATTTTTAAATTCTTCAAATTTTTTTCGCATGTGAGTAATAATAACATAATCGTCTTGGATATGCTGAGTATCATTTTCTTTATTAGTCTCATAAATAAATATAGGAATTTCTGTTTCAAAAACTAGAAAACGAGGGATAAAAATTTTAGCTTTATAGGGAGCTAATCTAGTAATTTCCTTAAGAAAAACGTTTTTAAGTTGGAAAGGTTGATTCTTATAATCTTTTTCAATGAGGATCTTATCTAAGTGGATGTTAAATTTAATAGGAACTTTTTTTGTCTTTAATCCTATTCTCCATTCTGTTAACAAAATATTGAAAATTTGTTCAGTATTCTTTTTAGACCTTAATACACGATGAAAAAGATTATGAAAAAATAAGTAATATAATTTCTTTGCATCCATTGGAATAGCTGTGTTTGAATTAAAGTCGTAGGGAATAATTACATTACAATTGGGTACTCTAAACAACTCATTAAATGCATTTAATTTATATTCAGGAATATCATATACTTTTAAATCAAAAAACACAGTTTTATCATCTGACATTTGACTGAAAGGCATTGTTTTGGTATGAAAAATACTGTTAAAACAAGTTTCATTCATTAGTGATTTAAAAATATCAAAGTTGATTGAAGGTACAAACTTTGAATCTTTATTATCTTTGAAATCATTATAAATTTCAGAATAATTCTCTTTAATGACTTCACTTACTTTTTTGATATCTTCTTCTAAAATTCTAAATAACCTTCCTTTTAAGAAATCTTGATCTTTCTGCATTGTTCGACCTCTATATACATCTTATAGATATATAAAGCACGAAAGCTTGTTAAATTTCATCAACAACTGGTGATACTAGATAAACTATAAGATTAATTATATTTATTTTCAAATTCAAAATATGGCCCCTCAAAACCTCAATCTTTTCTCAATTTCTCCTGGTTCTAAAATGCGTTTTTTTCCATTCTCACGAATATAAACCCATGGATTTCCTTGATCAGGTCTAAACCAGCTTACATAACCATAGTTAGAACTAACTTTAATTCTTATTAATGATTTTCCCTCATAAATAGCGGAATCAATCCTATATGTTCTACCTAAATATTTTATACACTTATCTATAATTTCTCGTTTAACCATGTCCACATTTTTATTATTGTCACTAAAGTATTTTTCTAATCCTACGATTTTTTCTATACCTTTTTTGTTTTCATCAACACCAATAAATAAATATCCACCATCTCTATTTTCAAAAGCATTAATTTCACTATATATATCATTTCCAGAACCATCTTTTTTCTGAGATTCTGTTGGTATACGTTTTAATTCTATATTGTAATCTTCATTACCCCTTTTTTCCGCATTTATAATCATTTGAACCCATGTTTCTGCGTGTGATACAAAAGGATTTATCTCATCGAATATTGTATCAGACTGAATTTTTTCTAAGATCTCATCTAACTCTTCTCTAAGATACCTATATGTAAAAGTAAGTGCATTAAAGAAAGCGAGATGGGGATTTTGAAAGGTTGATGTTGAAAATCCCTGGTAAAAATGAAAACCACCAAATTGAGAGATATGTAAAAGCGAAGAGAATCCTGTAGATACACATCTTAAATATTTATTGTAATCATCAGTAAACTCTTGATTTTCTCTTAATTCGACTGCATTCTTAGACCCTTTAGGGAGTTTTTCAAATGTATATGTGAAGTGAATATTTTCTAGGTTTAACGAAAAATCATCTGATTTTTTTGTATATATGGTTATCTTAATTGGAAGATCATTAAATAATAAAAAAGTATTTTTAATTCTAGGAAAATTATTATTTATAATATCGGGATAATACGCTAAAAAATCTATGAATAACTTCTTAATATATTTAAGTTTTTGGTGATAGGAATAAAACTCAATAAATCGAAATCCCTTTCTTTTTCTTTCTGATCTTGTATTCAAATCTTCTGCTGTTATATCTTTTTGAGGTAATTTAATAGCGTTTATAGGGATTGGATTTCTAAGTTTTAATTCACTGAAACAAGTATTAATATCTTCAATTAAAAAAGCAATACCAGCGTTTTCTATTGTTCTTACTCTATAACCATGTTGTGAGACGAACCTAATTTCAAATCTCTTTTTATCTTTATCTATCTCATGAACTTGTACATTATACTTTCTATAAGGGGAATAGATAAACTCAGGATCAGAATTGTCAAATTTAACAATAAATTCGCGTAAAGTTGGAAAAAATAATGTCTTGAGAGATTCATAAATATCTAATTGCTTTTCAGCTAAATTGACTTTTTTTAAAAGAACAGGATTTCTCTCAATATTCACGGTTATTGAGAGGTTGTCATTAATAAATAACGTTGCATGAGGAATTATGGATAATATCTTTTTTTCAAAATGTTCACATAACTCCTCTATTGAGGGTATAGCTTTAAGTTCATCATCATCTAAATTGCTAGCAAGAGTTGAAGAAGAAAATTGAAATTTATTATTTTTAAATGTATAACTTCCATCATCTTTCTTTTCTAAATAATCTATGATATTTTGAAACAAATTTTCAATCAATTCTTTTCTATAATCTGACATTGGGTTTCATAATTATTATTCTCTATATTAAAAGAATAGAAAGAAAATAAAAACTAACTTGTTTGTAATTTAATAATTCATTAAATCTCTTTTAAGAGATTTTATAAAAATTTCAGATGATTTTCAAATCTTTCAGTTACCCAATGAATTTAGTGCTTATTGCAAAATGTTTTTTAAGCAAGGGGAGTACATAATGATCTTTGCTCTTAACCCTACTCAAAATCATATAAATTTTGAATTTTTGGATAATATTCTTTCATTAGAACACTAACTCCTTTTCTTTTAACTTCTCCTGAACAATTGCATAGAGAGAAGAAATTATTAACTTTCGTTTATCGTATACTCTTAATGAAAAATCAACATGTTTTCTACAACTATAAGCATATATATCTTCTAATTTTGCTATATCTTGATCATTTATAGTTATACCCTCAATTATTTCCACTAAATTCGCTCCACATTTCAGACATATTAATCTTTCAGCCCGATAATGATGTTTTTGACATAATAAAATCAAGTTTTTTTTATCATTATTTTTATAATAAAATTCCGAATCAATATCATCAATGTCATAAGATGAATAGATCTCATTCTTTGGATAGATTAAAACGCAATTAGAATCCCTAATAATCCTTACATAATTACCCGCTTGATGCCAATCCAATGACTTATATCTTAGTTTATACTTAGCATCCATTAGTAATAAGATTTTATTTCCTTTTTTTAAAACTATATCTGGTATGGCTTTTTTCTTACTCCAAGAAGGATTTCCTGTAAGATTTTTCTTAATTGAAAACCCTTTTAAATGGTGTTCAAATCCTCTCAGAATAAGGCTTGATAATTCTTCTAATTTCTGCATGTACGAATTTTCTTTTGTCATTGCATAATTTTTTATATGTCTCTTCTTGATCTAATGGTGGAATTAATTCACTCTCTTTTTCACTTTCTTCTTCGTCATCACTCAATCTGAGAATTTTTTGAAATTCTTGGATTAAAAGTTTTTTTCTCTTTTGTTGTCTCATAATTCTCAAGTTTAGGTTCTGAGGTGCGATCCCAAATCGATCCCAAAAAATTATGCAAAGATTATTTTGAAAAAAATAAAACTAATAATTAGAAATCAAATCATCATAATTTATTGTTGTGAGTTTTTTTTCACTCAAAGTGATATTATTTTTATCGATTAGATTACAGGTTTCAAAAGTTCAAAAGAATAAAATTAATTATCTCAAAATGGAATTCATTGATAATGGAATAGGTATACACGATAAACTAAAAGATATCATCTTTCAAAGAGGTTATGCTAACAAAAAAAAGACCAAAGGATTAGGTTTTGGTTTATCCCTAGTAAAAAAAATCATTAAAAGCTATAATGGACAAATTTGGGTTGAAGACAGAGTAAAAGGTGATTTTTCCAAAGGGAGTAACTTTATCATTTTAATCCCTCTGTATTCAATTATAGGTTTAAAAGATTAACTTATCCATAATTATTAGAAGAACTAAATTCATAAAAATATCCAATATTAACCAAATTCAAGAAACCTTTTCAATGCCATATCGAGAATTTATAGCAACAGCTATAAAATTAATTCATACAAATCAAATTAAAATCGAAGATCATTACGGATCAAATGTAATCTTTAAAGTTTTAAAAAAATAGATATTTTATCTTGATCTAAGATATATAATAACGAATTCAACTCCTCCAATTTTCTTATTTGAAACTTACTAAATTTATAGATAGTCTTGATTTAAATGCTCTATTATAAAACTTTATACAAGGAACTTTTATTCTGAAAACAAGTGATTTTAATGAAAATTGATAAATCTATACTAACTTGGATTAAAGATGATTTAGAAGTGCTACGGGATGATCCGTATAATTTAGAAGATATGAATATAGAATATAAGGTGCAATATAACAGGGATGTGCATGAGTTAAGAAGAGATATTGTATCATTTGCGAATTCTGAAGTTGGAGGATATATCTTATATGGTATAAGAGATGACCCCTTCGAACTTATAGGCATGATTCGAGGAGAAGTTGATAAGTTAAAAAATACAATTGACCATATAATTAACCTAAAAATCGACCCACGACTTGATCCCCCACCCATTTCACATCCAATCTATTTAAATAACAATTTATATGTTCTCGGAGTGCAGGTTTTTCCGAAACAAAGTGGAATATACGCAATTCGAAGAAATAATCATCCAAACAACCCTGATTTTTGTTTATATTCATTTTGGATTCGTTCTGATGGTTGTAAAAGACAACTTTCTATGGAAGAAGTAAACTCATATATTATCAAAACAGATCCGTATAAAAAGCATATTGATGTAAAGATGAACTTCAATACCTATTTACCAAATAGTAGTATGGGGCGGTTAATTAGTATCAATGGTATTAATAAATCTATTCGTCCTATTGTAGTTAATAGTTATGGATTCCATGTGGAAGCTGATACAGATAAAGGACTCGCATTATTTATACGACCACCCAATCTACATCCCGGAACGAGGTTTAATACACGTCTTCCTATAAAATTACAAGATGGTGATTCATGTTCAGCTTATTATTCTATAAGAAATTTAAAAGAAGAGCTTGCGGAGCATAACATAACTTTACCAATTACAATCAAAGGAGTTATTAATTCACATGATGGAATTTTTTATTCTGAGGAAAAAGAGTTAACTGATGAGATAATAAACTAGATTTTAAAAGATATCCTTTTTTATCCCGTTATATTAATAAATCCTTGTTTAATTTCTCAAAATGCTTCTAAGAATTGAAACTTCAAAAATAATTTATTTAGTAGAATTGAGGTTTTTCATTTATGTACCTCAGAAAATATATATTTTTAAATCTATTGATCAAAATAATAATTAAAAGGAAGGGATTGTTCTGATAATTGATGTAATATTCATTTGAGATGATTGATTTTTGAAATCAAACAAAACAAATCACTTTCAAGAACTCTTATGAAATTCATAGAAATAGTGAAAAAGGATATAGAACTTCTTCAAGTAAATTTACTAAAACATTTTGAGGATACTAACTATCCGTTTGAAGATTTCGAATATTTTACTTATCTGGAACAATCCTATACATACAATTTAATTACTGAAACTCTTTTTACAAATAAAGAAGATGTGCTCTATTCCGAAAGAATTGAACAGTTTAAAGCTAACTTTTTAAAACTAAAAGAAGAAGAGTTTAAAAATACTAATTTGCTATGGATTAGAGTTGAACATCATCACTGGTTCGATATTGAAGGTATGTTAAAAAATCTCTATCATTATTTATTAAATGAACATACAAATGGTTTTAAAAATTTGAACTTGCTATTGGAAAGATCTAAACAGTCTTTTCATAATTTTCTTGAGAATAAACGACTCCCTATAGAAATCTGGATTTATTTAAATGGATTAAGAATTGATAAAACAGTTAACATAGATAATGAGTTTGATTTGATTTTTCTTACCCATCTTTTAACTGTTTATCCAGATGGACATTCATTCCAATCAATTGATTTCCCCTATTTAATATTTAAAACTAAGATTAAAGCTATGATAAAAGATGATAAGGAAAACAATGATTCTATTGAACCAACACTTTGGGAAGATTGGAATCAGCAGTGGGATAAATTAAATTTAATTCTGTTTAGTTTATATTTAAGTGGATTATCTTTTTCCTATATTAAATGGGAGCTTAAACCTCAATGGTGGATTGAATATGATTTATTCGATATTAAAATACCATTTGAGAATTGGGAAGTTATCAAACCAAAAGCAGAAGAAGTATTTGAATTACACTCCGTTTTAGAATCAGAAAAAGATATTATAAAAATCAATGAAATTCGAGAAATAATAATCAAATCCAATTTCATGAATAATCCAAAAAGTCAGCTTCTTATTAACAGGTATTTTCAAATTTTTGACAGAAAAAGCACTCAAGACAGAATTTTAGATGAATTTATAATATTAGAATCCATTTATACAGTATCAAATAAATCAGAAGTATCTTTCAGACTTTCTTTGAACATCGCTTCCTTTCTTGGAGAGAATAAGGAGGATTTCGAAGAAATTAATCGTTTTATAAAAGATATCTATTCCATTAGAAGTGCCATAGTACATGGTGATGAGTGGAAAAGTAGATTAAGAAAAAGAGAAATAAAGAAACATTTTAACTTTGAAAATGATTCAAATTATATCGCAAATGCAGCAGAGAATCTTTTTTTGAGATTAAAACAATATATCGATAAAACAATTTTAAAAATAATGGAATGGGAAATTGAGAATCAAGCGTCTTTTTTTGATAAAGCTACAGGTCTATTCTTTATCAACCATAGATTTCATTAAGAAAATTTAAATCATTATATCATCGGCTTCAAAACTTTCATCATCAATTAAACCGTATGGTGGTATCTTTGGATCTCGTGTAAATTTAATACAAATAAATTCATCATATCCTGGAGGAGGTACATTATCGACTATAATCAATTGTTCTAAAAAATTATTATCTATAAGCTTCTTATATTCTTTATAAATACATTTAACTATTTCCTCATCTTTATAATCTTCTTCTTTCGTATTGAATCCTATATTTGATTGAGGACTATCAACTAAGAAAAATCCTGGATGAGCAGAATCATAAGTCGTTAGAATTTTAAATAGAGCAATATGCCATGCTTGGGTTATTATTACTGTAGCTCCAAGACTACCTAAAGATTGATAACTTGTGTCTCTTACATAAGGAGTAAGATCATTATCTATCTTTACATTTTTATCTAATTTAGGAAATTTAAGTTTAGATAAAGTTTTATAAAAGCATTTGGAGAAATCCTTTAAAATTTCTTCATAAGGTTTAGTTATTTTTTCCTTTAACATTTTGATATTTTCATCCAGGTCTTCAATTTGTTTACTGATTTTTCCAAATTCTTTTTGATGATTTTCAAGAATTTTATAATAATTAAGTTTTTCTTCTCCATTTTTAATTTCAAGGTTAATTTCTTGAATCTTAGAATAACTCTGTTCTCTTAACATAGTAATTGGAGATATTAACGACCTTATTCTCTTTTCTAATTCGATAGATTTCTTAGAAAAGTCTTGTTCATCAATTGTTATATTATGTTTAAGTTCTGTAATTTCGTTTTCTAAATCGTCTATTACAGTAAGTATCTCATTATATTTTCTCTTTAATCTCGAAAGTTCGGTGGTAGGGTTTTCAAATTGAGAAATCTCTAATTTAGGTAGGTCATTTTTGCACAATTTACAATTATCCTTATTAGGAACATCTCCAATTAATTCAAGACAAACAGGACATCTAACAATATTTAGTGGATCAATTAATCTTTTTGCTTCGATTAATGCTTCAATCCCCCAAATATCTTCTTCATATTGTCCTAAAAGAGTCATCATTTTTTCTTTTGAAATATTTCTTTCTCTAAAGTCATTTTTTTCTTGACTAATCTTTCCATCCAAATCTTTTAGCTCATTTCTAATTTCATCGCTAAAACTAATTAGTTCTTGGTGTTCTTCTGTTAAGGTTAAATATTTCTTTTTTGTATTATCCAATTTAAGTACAAGTTCCTTGTTTATTTTAACTAAATCTTCTTTCTTAGATACATGACTTGATTTTAAAAATTCATATAAAACATCAATTTTAATTTTAATTTCATTTTTTTCACGAATCTTTTCTTTTAATTGTCCTGCTAAGGAAGCCTCTTTATCATCTTGAATATTAAACAGAACTTTAAAGACTTGTTTAAATTTAATATTTTTATAACGCTCATTTTCATATAAAAAATGTTTATCATCATCAATTCTATTTTGATTTAAATAACAGAACCACATAATATCCCTAAAACTCATAATATCAACCCCAGAAGCAGATTTGCTCAAAGATTCTTTTAATTGAATACCCCATAAATTCAATTTTTTCAATATGAATGAACTTATTGATTCTTGAGTCTTTTTTTGTGAAGGATACACCTCAATTTTATGGTGAACCTTATTTAAATCATCAATAGCAACATAATGAATGGTGATTTTTTTATTTTCAGCAAAAAGTTGTCGTTCAATAGTAAAAACATCATCATCAATTGAAATTTCTAAAAGGGCAATTGAGACCTTCCTAATTTCAATATATTTGGGATGTATTTTTTTTCCAAAGCAATAATCAATTATATGAAATATAGAACTCTTTCCCGTAGTAATAGGTCCAGCAATTATATTAAGATTTTTTTTAAATTCTACTTTATAATCTTTACTTATCCCCTTTAAAACTAATTTATTAATATATATAGAGCTCACCTTTTTCATTTATGTTAATATCAAAAATTTGGATGAGTTACTCATCCACATCTCTAAAAATTCCTTTTTTTTCTCCTGATTTACTTTTTTGAGAATAGTTAAAATATAATTTGCACTAATTCGATAGGCTTTATAGTAATCACCTACAAAATTATTAGTGATGTTTCTGCCCATATCTGTTAATTGGTAAACAATTATTTTATTTTTAATAATTGTTTTAATTAAATCCTTAGATATTAGATAAGCAAACACAGATTTCAGTTTATCTCTTATATTTGAAAAAATATGTTTAGAATTCATGTATTCTAATGAATTTTGGGTAAAACCATAGTATCTTAAATCCAAATATTCCTTCTGATGCGGTTCAAAAACTAAAAAAGGATGTGAGGCAAAAAAATCAATGTAATTTAAATCTTCAAATCTTAAAAAGGCTCTAAGATTTTCTATTTCTATTAAATCGATTAAATTTAGAATTCGGGCTGAAGAAAACAATATATCTTCATATACAGAATGATAAGGTTTTTTATATATTTTTCCTCCAGTTTCCAATTTGTCTTTTATTTTTTCATTCATATGAGAACTCTTGCCCAATGTATTTTATTTTCATCAGATAATTTAAACACCAATCCAATTAGAGCTGAAATACTTAGATTATAAAACCTATTTCTAAATTGTTGGATATTATTAATTACGTAATTTCGAACTTGGCTATAAACA
>SDBV01004349.1_pt1 | contig 20476 bp, 17 predicted proteins | sample 2277081 | NCBI WGS metagenome assembly SDBV01 (sample SAMN10402039, study PRJNA504765) | marine sediment metagenome | isolation source: marine sediment core GS10_PC15, 223 cmbsf | place: Arctic Ocean: Southern Knipovich Ridge | collected 2010 | reverse complement strand
CCGAGCCGGAAGGTCGCGTGCATTCTTGATACCCATCAGCCGTCCTCCAAAAGTTTGTGAGTTGACAGCCAACAATAACAGAAAACTTAAATCAGTTCATGCACGCTTGCCGGAAGGACACAGCTAATGCGCGGCTGGATCAAATCCGCGAGCACTTTGAGGCAGCTGGGCTTGGCGACTATCTTTGAGTTCTTCGACAATTTACCGTTGGCCCGGGTATGTATTAAGTAGAGGGCCACAACGAAAACATATTTACAGAAAATCAAGGAGAAAACCAATGCCAAACGAACATCAAATCGACCTGAACATCCTCGAAGCTGAACCGGCCGAGGAATATCACGCTAAAGCGGAATCATTTGGGCAAAAACCTACTTAAAAAAAGCAGGACTGGTTGAACAGCCAAAGCGTGGCATGGTACGCATAACAGCCGAGGGAAAAAACGTTCTGGAAAAGAAACCCACGCACATCAACAACAAGTTTTTGGCAAGTTACTCTTCTTATTGCGAATTCGTGAAGCGAAATAATAATCAGAAAAATGTAGCAAGTGACTCCAGTCCTGTCGAAACACAACCCCAAGATGAAACCCAAACCCCCGAAGAGTTGCTCGGAGAATCCTATCAAACGCTTAGGAAAGCACTGGCCGATGATCTACTAGACCAGGTCAAAGAATGTTCTCCTGCCTTCTTTGAAAGATTGGTTGTTGAATTACTCGTTGCGATGGGATACGGGGGCTCGATTGAAGACGCGGGCAAAGCTATCGGAAAGACTGGCGATGGTGGCATAGATGGAATTATCAAGGAAGACAAACTCGGCTTGGACATTGTCGTAATACAGGCGAAGAGATGGGGGTGATAAGTCTGTTGGAAGACCAGACGTGCAAGGCTTTGCGGGCAGCATGGAGCCTCACCGGGCAAAAAAAGGCGTTTTCATTACAACGTCATCTTTTGCTGAAACCGCAAGGCAGTACGTTAAACAAATCGAGCGGAAAATTGTGTTGATTGACGGTCCCATGCTGGTGGACCTAATGATAGAGCATGGAATAGGTGTTACGGCTTATCATAGTTTTGAGTTGAAAAGATTGGACGCCGACTATTTTGATTAATGAAAATTCCAATAACCAAATACTCTTGTCACGATCTAACAGCCCCAACCCTCTCCGCATACTCGGCCGAGGTTAACGACTCTGTCTACTGGCTGGTCTGGTGTGATTACTGTGAGGTGTGGCACCGGCATGGACCGGCTGAGGGTCATAGAGAAGCTCATTGCAAAGATGAGGAAAGCCTGTATTGGAAATGCGGGTATAACTTGGCGTATGCGGGAGAATGGGAACACAGAAAACAAGACGTGTAAAGGTTTTTGGGGGTTACTAAATGACCACTTCATTTTCATTTTCAGCCTATTAGTGGGAAAGGAAACGTAGGATATGGCCAAGAAGAAGCGGCGTGTCAAAAGAGGGAAAACTCCACTGCGGGACATAAAGGAAGGACCAATCCGCCACAAGGAAGGGCTTTCCCCGCTGTTGGAAAAACTAGCGAGAGCCATCTTCCAAAAGGTTGGTCATTTTGTTCACCCGTCATTCGAGCATTGGGAATTGGGGTTCATGCGGGACTTACATCCTTGGCGGGAAATATTGGTGTGGGAGACCATCGCTCGGACTGTTGATCTTTATCTATCTAAGCACCCGGACACCGTATGTAGCAAAGAAATCGTCGGCACTCTTGCTTCCATTTCGACGGGACATGTGCCTCAGAACGCGACCGATACCGAAAACGAGCTTCGGAATCTTTTCATAGAAGCCCACAAGAGACAATGGATTTCGCTACTCGAAGAACCGTTCGAGTTTCCTCCAGGCGAAGCTCCCGTATTAGAGTATGGGGACATAGTTGATGAAAAGGACGGCATGATCTACCCGAATATTCGAGGGGAGGTTGATTGTCGCCGGATGCTTGCCGATGCAGACATCATCATCGGCATGGCCTCCACATCAGGAGACCAGTTTTGCATCTACGGTCGTGACCGTCTTGATGAGGGAGGAGTACCGGAAGGACTTCGGACTCTGGTTGTACAATTGGACCCGGAGAATAAAGACACTCATGAATTGGAGAAGATTTGTGCCGTCGTACAACAAATCAAGGGGCGACACGATTACCATTGAGTCCAGGCGGGTGCCTATCGCAGGCTCTTGTCTATCCCGCGGTCGCAGTGCTGACAGCGGACAGCTCCTTTTCCGCGGCACGTTTTACAGGGGATGCGGAAGGGCACATTTCGATAGATCTGACTACGTGAAATTGGATCTACTCCCACAAGCTCTTGCCGCTTGGCACCGATAGTACCGTTTTTGCAGTTGCGATTGGGACACTCCACGGTTTCACAACCGCAACACGTCATACACCAGCAATCCTCCAACGCATTCGCTCTCTTGGGGTGTTTTGCTTTCGTGCTTGAGGATATGCCACCGGTAGAGACCCTGCTCTGAACCAGGATAAGTGCAGTGGAGTGGCTCACCAAGCCATCGACATCGGGCCATTCCTTTTTCTCGGTATTTGGCGGTAGCTGTTTGTAGCCAGGAATCCATTTCTTGAGTAGTGGCAAAGCGAGGGAGTGTGGAATTCCGAGCGTATATTCATTACGTAGACGAGTTGCAGGACCTGTCGCACCTTTGAGAATGCCGAGAACACTCCCCGTCTCATCACAAATCGGGCCACCACTGTTCCCTGGGTTGGAAATAGCGTCCATTGAGTATGTGCCGAAAGATTCATCCGGGAGGCCAGCAATAACACCACGGGTAGATTTTAGTGAAGGATCTGCCCCCAACCCCATGCCCGGAAACCCCAAGACCATGATTTCCGTGCCGCGTGGGGCAAAGTCTGCTTTAATGAATGGCACCGGTGGGGCTGTAAGCCCCTTGCAGTGAATGACCGCAAGGTCATTGTCTGGACCGTTTGCTACTCCGACTACGCTGGCAGGCAGTTTGTGCTTTTTCTCGCCGGGCACGACAACCTGTAGCCCGGCACAGCCCTTGACGACGTGACGATTGGTGAGAATGTATTCTGGATGGACAACAAACCCAGTTCCTGATCTCATCGTAACAAGTCGGGTTTTGGACCGCGATACACGCTGTTTAGGATCCTTACTGCTAACGGATTGCTCACCGAACGACGCATAATACCCCATATAAAGCCAGCCGGTTCGACCGTTAAACTCTTTGGCATCAGCCGAAACAGCGGCCAAAGAATAAAGGTCACTGAAGCGACGCTGAACTGTTGGGGGCACTTTGCGACGCCCCTGTTTCGCCAAATGGAGCAACCTCCCGATGTTCTGTATGACTTCAGGGGCAGCGGGAGCCAGTTCCAGGGCTGTTCGCCAGTGCGACAATGCCTGGGTGTACTTTTTCAGCCTGATCTCACTTAGAGCAAGGTTGTTCAACGCGGAAATATGCCGAGGGTCTCGACGGACGCACACCCCGAAATGGCGGTTGGCCTTCTTCGTATCGCACCTCAAGACGGCATAGCCGAGCCCCAAAAGAAAATCCGCCCGTATGCTTTCTTCGTCTATCCTGCTTGCTTTGATACACTTTTCAATCGCCGCCTTGAATTGGCCGACTTCTATCAGTCGCACAGCTTCGGCGAGCAGTTGCCGAGCTTGAAGTTTGTTGTCGTTCACTTCGGCAGGTGTAAGCCAATGCATGCCGATCCGTACCATTTGTTTCTTCGCGCGTTCCTCCCAGGGAGGCTTTGCGTAAGCGATTCGCCGATTGAACCAACTGCGTGAAAGTCCGCACCACTGCAGGCGAAGAACTTGGGTCAGCCTTAGCTGATGACACACCGTTGCTCGCAGCTTGTTCGGTCACATAGGCTTGATCCTCGACAGACAGGCGAGAGACGGATACCGTAATGGTATCGCCATTTGACTTCCGTAGAGACACTGTGCCATCCTTGGACTCTACGAACTCAGCATCAATCGAGTAAGCCCCGTTGCTGCTCTTCCATATACGTGCGAAGGTTACTGAAACCGTGACTTGGGAAAAAGGCACGACAACCAGAACCAGCAGCCAAGCTGCCCTTTTAAGAAGCATAACCACACCCTCGCGATTTGATTCTATTTACCTAGCAACACTATACACTTAGTCACGATAACGCACCCAGGCATGTCGCACAACCCCGTAGATCGGGTGAATTTTGGGGGAAATCCTAACCGGGTCCAGCAACCGCTCCGGGCTCGATGCCGCCACGTCGCCGCCAGCGGCCTCCAAGCCCTCGACCCGACTCCTAACACCTACAAAAACACAGGCCCTCAGAATCGAATTCTCGATGCACGAAAAAACCCGCCGGGCGTGTCGTTGACCAAGCGGTCTACCGATGCCTTCGATACAGCAACGACAAGGCCATGAAGTAACTAAAATTAGTAATCGCCGAGCATCTGGCCGTCATTGCGGGTTGCCATATTGTAAAGGGTATAGATTTCGATTTCCTCGCTAAGGAAGTGAACCGAACCATCGGCAAATCCCACCGTCGCTCCGCCGGGATGCGCCGATTGGATGGGGCGGTTCGGGCCGCAGTCGTTCGCCACGCCCGTGGCGGCGTACGACTTTTCATTCAAGCGGTTAATCACGCAACTCAAGTTAAAATCACGGTCATTCGCGTCGGTGTCTATGATTGCCGGCCCCATGTAGAACCCATGCCCACAATCACTCCGACAATCCCGGTTCTGGCCGTTCACCGCAATGCACCAATCGGATTGCTCGCCGACGACCATCGTGTGCCTCAAACCGTCAGTAATGCTGCTTACGTTAGCCGAACGCCACGGCAAACGCGACGCCTGCGACGCCTCCAATAACGCCTGCGACCTTGGTTCGCAACAAGACTGGAGCCCAAGCGAGGGGAAGCGCAACGAGAAGACCAACAAATACTACGCCGCCGGTCAGACAGAACGACACGAGCGGCACAACTAAGACATATGCGATTATTGTGGACATTGTGCATCTTTCTTTGGCTTAACGACCAATCTCAGTGACCGCTGCCGACAGGAACCTTCTGCCGCAACTCGGCGGCCGTCAACGGCCCATAAACCTCGTCGCCGAACTTGAAATACCAATCAGCGTTACCCATAATAACCATCTTTCGTTCTACCGGGTCGATCCCGGTGCAATGGTGATAGTATTAACTCCCCATCCCCGCCCGCTCCCCATCCGCCGCCCGCAGCTTCTCATACAGCTTCGCCGGTCCCAGCAGAATCTCTATTAACCCCTTTTGTACTTCCTTCGAGTCCAATGCTTGCTTGCTCATTACGGTATGGGCATCCAAGGCGTCGATGATTGCGTTTACGAGTTCGCTACCCAGGTCCGGAGAGTTGGCGAATTGCTCCTTGGTGTTGTTGGCTGCTTGCTTGGCCAGCGTCTCCGATTCCAAGAGCTTGCCCATGATTACGTTGTTCACGTAGACCAGCTTGTCGTTCTTGGTCAGTTCGCCTTTGAACAGGTCGTTTACTTTTTCGATAATCTCGTTGAGCCACACCTTTTCCGGGTCACGAACTTGACCGCTACCGGCTTCGATCAGGGGTGAAATCTCGGGATACTGGTCGTCCTTGAGCTTCATGTTCTGCTTGCCTTTGTTTCTCAGGTTGTGATGGGTCAAGACAACCTGCGAAAGGTCAACGCCTTCACGTTCCCGGCCGAACTTCAGCAGCCGCAACAGGTATTTGAAGAAGATGGACCGCTTCTCGTAATCCGTGTTGCCGTAGTCGAATATCTGCGACAAGAATGTATAGACGCGTTGGTACGTGGACATATCGGCCCGCAACGTGAGCACGATGTTCGGATCGGTGGTGTCTTCCAGCGTCGCCGTCGTGTAGTAGGTTTTGAAGGCATCCAAAACATCTTGCGAATCGTTCACGAAGTCCAGCACATATGTCGTGTCTTTCCCAGGGTGGCAGCGGTTCATGCGCGAAAGCGTTTGCACCGCCTGAATGCCCGCCAGCTTCTTGTCAACATACATGCCGCACAACAACGGCTGGTCGAATCCCGTCTGAAACTTATTGGCCACCAGGAGAATCTGATACTCGTCACCCTTGAAGGCCTCGCGGATGTCGCGGCCTTTGAGGTTGGGGTTCAACTCCGTGCTGGTTTCCTTAAACGGTTCGGGACCGGATTCCTTGTCATTCACTTCACCGGAGAAAGCCACGATCGTTTTGATGTCGTAGCCGTTTTCCTTGATGTACTTATCGATTGCCAACTGCCAGCGGACGGCCTCGATGCGGCTGCCTGTAACCACCATCGCCTTTGCTTTGCCGCCTATCATCGGGGCCACCAGTTCTCGATAGTGTTCGACGACGATTTGAACTTTTTGCGAAATGTTGTATGGGTGCAGCCGAACCCACCGCATCAGTTTCTTCAGAGCCTCGGTTTTTTCGACTTGCGTTTCGTCCCACTCCTTGCCCTCGTTGGCCAGCTTAAAAGCCAGTTTGTAGGACGTGTAGTTCAGCAGAACATCGAGAATGAATTCTTCTTCGATTGCTTGTTGCATCGAGTAGACGTGGAACGGACCGGGCAGATTCACTTTGCTCTTGGGCTTGGTCGGGTCGGCAAGACGGCCGAACGTTTCTAGCGTTTTGGCCTTGGGGGTGGCCGTGAATGCGACGTAGGTAATGCCCACATCATTGGCCTTGGCCGCCATCTGGGCAACCAGAATATCTTCGCTGCTGACCTCGCCGCCGTCGTCGAGTTCCTTTTGCTCTTCGGCCGACAGTACTTCTTTCAACTTGGTGGCCGCCTGTCCCGTCTGCGAACTGTGGGCCTCGTCCGCAATGACGGCAAAACACTTGCCTTCCGTAGCGGTCAATTCCCGAACCATTTCCAACGCGAACGGGAAGGTCTGGATGGTGCAAACCACAACCTTCTTGTCGCCCGAGAGTGCTTCCGCAAGTTCGCTGCTCTTGCTGCCCGCGTCGCCTTTGATGGTGGCCACGACTCCCTTGGTGCGTTCAAAGTCTTCGATGGCCTCGCGAAGCTGCCCGTCAATCACGTTCCGATCCGAAATGACAATCACCGTATCGAAAATCTTTTTGTCGTTGGCGTCGTGCAAGTCGCTCAAGAAGTGAGCGGTCCAGGCAATCGACATCGTCTTGCCGCTACCCGCCGAGTGCTGAATCAGGTACTTTTGGCCAGCCCCTTCTTCCAGCACTTTCGACAGCAGGTTGCGGGTCACATCAAGCTGATGGAAACGGGGGAAGATGATCGTCTTGATCTTTTTCTTCTCGTCACGCTCGCTGACCAGATAACGGCCAAGAATATCTAGCCAGCTATCTCGCTGCCAGACTTCTTGCCACAGGTAGGCCGTCTTGTGTCCGTCCGGGTTTGCCGGGTTGCCTTTCCTACCGTCTTTACCCGGCCCGTTGCTGCCTTGGTTGAAGGGCAGGAAGTTGGTTCTCGGCCCGGCCAGCCGGGTTGTCATTTTTACTTCGCTGCTACTGACGGCGAAATGGACCAACGCACCGCTGGGGAATGTGAGTAACGGTTCCGGGTTCTGGCCTTTTGGGTTGGGGATGCGGTCGAAGCGATATTGGTCAACCGCATCATCAATGTCCTGGGTGAAGTCGGTTTTCAGTTCGACCGTGGCCACGGGCAGGCCGTTGAGGAAAAGAACCAGGTCGATGCTGTTCTCGTTGTGCAACGAGTAACGAACCTGCCGCACCACCCGCAGACGGTTGTCGGCGTATCGTCGCATGATATCGGGGTTCATGGCCAAGGCGGGCTTGAACTGGGCCATCTTCACCTTCGAGCGAAGCCCCAGCACATCGAACCCCTGCCGCAAGACTTTTAGCGTGCCGCTCTGGTCGAGCGAATCCCGCAGCCGACCCAGCAGCGTCGCTCCGGCCGCATCGCCGTGGTTCTTGGTGAGCGTTTCCCAAGCGTCGGGCTGGGTTTGCTGTACCCAAGCCAGCACGTCGGCGGGAAACAGGGCCAGCCGACGATCATAGTCGGCCGCGTCCTTTTCGGCATAGAGCCAATCGTTGCCGGAAAGATGCTCGCAGATTTCGTTTTCGAACTCGATTTCGTTGTGTAGGCTCATGCATTTTTCGTTCTTCGCTACACACGATTATTTAGGAGACTGGGTTGCAAGTTCATCCGTTTGGAGTTCTGAATTATTCAACTCCTCCGACTGCCGTTGAAGGACAAGCTCTTTTCGCCATCCTGTCCAGGTTTCTTTCACGCTCTTTACTTTCATGATATAGGCTCGAAAAGCTCTGCGTTGAGCAGCTTTACGATTCGTTCGTTTCATTTGATCGCTCACTATATCGCTCCTCTATATTTGGTTCGTATTTTTTGATTAGTTCCGTGGCGAGTTCTTCTAAATCCAGATATGAGAATGGCGATAACTGCAAACGCAAGTTCGTGTTTTTCTCAGCCCATTCTACTGCGAATCCGTCTTTTTTGCGATCAATACTCCTTCCTGAACCATGGTGCATTGAAAAGAGATCGAAGAATCGTCTTGGCCCAACACCAACAAACGGCACAAAGTGTACCTTTTTTTCAGGATTGTCGAAACCTAGATATACTGAATCGTCGTGGAACTGTAAAGCCTTACTTTTCGGGTAAGGTTCGATGTAAACGACACGGTGAATTCCGGCGGCTATAATATGTTTGGCACAATTATGACAGGGGAAAGTTGTGGAATAAAGTGTAGCACCTTTGGTTGAAATACTCGCCCTAGCACACGAAAGCAACGCTTCCATTTCAGCATGCACGACTCTACCGTATTCAGTTAGGTCTGAAATGGGGCTTATTTCCAATATTTTTTTAATTGAATCCCGCTGCCCTTCGGGGATTTCTTTAATTATTTTCTCAATTATTTCATTTTTTTCCATTTCGTTTGAATCAAAGCCAACACGCTTAGTATCTCCATCGGTCATTTCTCGCATGTAATCGCGACCATTTTTCGTATCAACAACTCCGTCTTGTGTCACCTCCGGCCAGTAAAGCCCCCCATCAAACTTCGGGCAATCATTCGCACCATGTGCGAGAACTTGATCGTCTCTCGCAATAACCGCCCCAATTTGGCGGGAGAGATCGCCTGACCGAAGTGCGGCTACAAATGCAAAGTACATTGCATATTCGTCAAATGTTGGGGTCGTATATGGGTGACCAAAAATAACCCGAATGACGCGTTCAACTTCGTGCCGTGTATGCCTCTCGGCATCGCCATCATCGGTATCGATCCGAATGAAAAAATCCGCTAAAGAAAATGTTTTGTTCAACCGCTGCCCATAGTCTTCCCCATCTTCGAAATCTCGTTCTATCAAGTCATTCGCTTGCTCATCAGTAACATTCAAATATCCGGTGAGTCGCTGGAAACGCTTTTCATAGTCATTGTGTGCGGCTATCAGATAGAAACCGGCACCATAAATATCTCGCAACCGTTTAACTTCTTCCGGGCGTTTTAGTGAACGGATGATATATGCTGTCCGGGTTTTCGGCTTTGGCTTCTTATCCTCATCCGGCTTTCGCAAACGATGGATTCGAGTAGCAACCCCCAAAGCAAGGATGGAACTGTCTTTCGCGGTTGCGCGAGCTTTATTGCCCGCCTTCATTAGCTCACTGGTTCTATCATAAGAATTGTCTTCAGGCACCTCCGATGTATCGACAAACATGGGGATAACTTGTTCTGAAACGCGTATTTCATGAACTGTATATCCACAGTGCTGCAGCCTATTTTTCAGGTAAACGGATACATTTCCAAGCTGTGCTCCAACGGCACCAACTAGTCCAAGTACAAGTTCTGAGTCACGGAAGTCGCTAATTAAATCAGCCATTTAAGCCTCCATCGTGAACTGAGAGAGCCATCCGGCAGTGGTAAGCCGCTCGTATTTATTTTCACATTTAGTTTCGTCATCCATGCTCATATCGTCTCCTCACAAGCAAATTCTCGAACGTCGATCTTGCCGGTGACGGCTGCGGAGATGAGGGCGGTGCGGCGTTCTTGGAGAAGTTCGATGGCGGTTTCGGATTCCGCAACGAGTTGATCCAACTTTTCGGTCTTGTGTTCAACCCGCTTAACAATCTCTTCCTGTTCTGCTGTTGGTGGAAGCGGAACATACAAGTCCTTAATCACCGAAAATGTTACAGTGGGAACTAGCCCCGCACTACAAATGCTCGCCATGTCAACTAGCAGCAGCATGAGATACAGAAACCTTGAATGGATTGATGCTGGGATAAAACCGTAAACATTATCGTCAGTAATCGCTGGACAAATGAGTATCCTACGTTTATTCGTAAGTAACGCCGCACCGACGCGGGGAAAGACTACCGTGCCAGCCGGGAAAATGGTTGCCCCGATTTCGTCGGCTAGAGCACGGTCCACATAATTCTCGGCACGACTCATGCATACTTCGTTGCCTATCTGGTTCATGTCCTTTACCTTGAACCAAGGGATTTCTCCGTCCTCTTGCCCCTGAATAGCGTGGGGGAATGCACAACCCTGATCGACTTCACCGACTCGACGAAGGCGAACCACCTCCCAATGTTCCGGCACATCGCCGAGCCATTGGATGCCGGAGGGTTTTAGGGGGGCGTTGGGGTTGAGGCCTTTGGTGACCGCGTGAGAGATGACCGCCTGCCGCTTTTCCTTCAACAACTCAATCAACCGCCGCTGCTCCCCCACCAAGCCGTCAATCTTCGACGTTTCCGCATCAAGGAATGAGGCGATGGCGGTTTGCTCGTCGAGGGGGGGGCGGGTGACTTGAAGATTCTCAATCACGTTCATTCCGATGTTTTGCTGCGTCCCAAAACTCCAGTTGAGCGTAACTCCTTCCTGAAAATTCCTTGATCGCAAAAAGTTTAGCACAAATCTCGGCAATGAATCTTCGTCGTAGCGGATCGCAGCCAGCGGTGACCAAATACTGAATTCTTGGTCGGATTCCACGATTGCAGTCGTGCCGGTGCTCGCACCAGACTTGACCATGTAGATGTCGCCGACTTCTGGCTTATACTTCTGGCAGTAGCAATCATGGTCGGCTTCGGAGATGAAACCACGTATCTTTGAAAAGTCTATCTCGCCAGAAGAGACCGCTTCGGCTGACACAAATGGAACGCCTTCGTCAATGAACTCGGGCGTCTCGTGTGGCCCATCGGTTACCGGCGTTGAAACGATATGCTTGATTGCCGCGACTTCCCAGTGTGCAGGCACTTCCCCCAACCAATCAACGCCGCTGTCTTTGTATTCCTCGTACTTCGGAAAACTCATTGTGATAGCTCCCCGATCATTTCGACGATTCGATCCGTCACACCCTTCAATTCTGCGTCAATCTCATCCAATTCGCGGGGCGGTTTGAATACGTAAAAATGCCGGTTGAACGGTATCTCGTAGCCGATCTTGGTCTTTTCGTGGTCGATCCAGGCGTCGGGCACATGCGGCAGGACTTCTCGCTGGAAATACTCGTCCACGTCTTCGCCCAACGGAACCTCTTCGCTGTCTCGCAGCTTGGAGTCGGGCTTGGGTTGGCCTTTACGCTTGCCTCGCGTTTCCTTCACGATGTTGCCGTCTTCGTCACGCTCCGGACGCTCGACCGTGATCGTCTGGTAGCCAAACTCCGTTGTCTTGAAAATCCGGCTGATGGGAACTTCGGTGCCCGTCTCATCCTTTTTGCTAACCTTTTTGGCATTTCCAAAGATACGGGTGATGGCGGCAATGTGCTCGTTGCTCAACTGCTTGCGTTTGCTGCCCAGGCTCTTTCGCATCTTTTCCCACATCCCGCTGGCGTCGATCAACTGCACCTTGCCCTTGCGGTTCTTAGGCTTGCGGTTGGAGACGATCCAGATGTAGGTGCTGATGCCCGTGTTGTAGAACATATCGACCGGCAAACCGATGATGGCTTCCAGCAGATCGTTCTCCAGCACGTAACGGCGAATCTCGCTTTCGCCGCTGCCCGCGTTGCCGGTGAACAGGGGCGAACCGTTCAAGACAATTCCAAAGCGACTTCCCCCGGCCTTGGTGGGTCGCATCTTGGAAAGCAGGTGCATCAGAAACAGCAGCGAACCGTCACTGACTCGCGGCAGCCCGGGCCCAAAGCGGCCGTTGTAGCCGTCTCGCTCGCGTTCGCGGGTGACTTCCTTTTTGATCTTCTTCCATTCCACGCCAAACGGTGGATTGGAAAGCATGTAGTCGAACTTCTTGCCCGGCAGGCCGTCGTCGGAGAGCGTGTTGCCGTGGATGATGTTGCTGATGTCCTGGCCCTTGATGAGCATGTCGGCCTTGCAGATGGCATACGACTCGCCGTTGAGTTCCTGCCCGTACATCACCAGCCGAGCGTCCGGGTTCTGGCCGCCCAGATGATCCTCGGCCACCGACAACATGCCCCCCGTTCCGGCAGTCGGATCGTAAATCGAACGCACAATGCCGGGCTTGGTCAATGCCTCGTCGTCTTCGATAAACAGCAGGTTGACCATCAGCCGGATGACTTCTCGCGGCGTAAAATGTTCTCCGGCCGTTTCGTTGGAGAGTTCGGCGAACTTGCGAATCAGTTCTTCAAACACGTGCCCCATCTGCTCGTTGCCGACAACCTCGGGATGTAGGTCGATGTTGGCGAACTTCTCGGTCACCAGGTACAGCAAGTTGGCCTTGGCCAGCCGCTCGACCTGGATATGGAAATCAAAGCACTCGAAGATATCGCGAACGGCGGGCGAGAAAGCCTGGATGTAGGAAAACAGGTTCTCGCGAATATTGTCCTGATCGCCCATCAGCTTCTTGATGTCCAGCGGCGACGTATTGTAGAACAACAGTTTCGACTTCTTCAGCATAAACGGCTCCGGATTCAGCTTGGCCGTCTCCCGCTTCTCCTTCTCCTTCAGCACGGCCTTCTTGGTCGGCTCCAAAACGCAATCCAAACGCCGCAGCACCGTAAACGGCAGAATCACCCGCCCATATTCCGATTGCTTGTAGTCGCCCCGAAGCAGGTCCGCAACGGACCAAATAAACGAGGAAAGATTTTGCTGGTTCATGGCACCTTCGCAAAGATCGTCTGGCTGACAGATATACCGTGACTGACTGCCTAATATATACGCATCGACAATAGTCCGCAAGGGGCCGCAAACAGAGGCAAGAGAAGGGATGGCAGGAGCCAAAAGAAGAACCGCTCGGAGAAAATGCCCGTTATTTCCAACCCTACCGAGATCCACTCACCATTCTGCACACCCCGCCCCTCACGCGCCCGCGCCCGTAAACGGAAATCGGTAGCGGAAAAGCCCAGAACGGACTGTCCCCAGCCCCGGCTATTCTAATCGCCCGACGTCGCCGCTCGGGTGCATCATTTGATTTGGCTTTTTACGTTTTCGCGATGTTGCGGTTCAGGCCCATTTCGCGGCTCTGAAGCTTATGTTGCCAACGGCCCTCCATCGACAAGATATCCCTATGATCTGCGGCGGTGCCAGCAACTTCAAGTATCGCAACTTGATAGTCGCTGGGATCACGTGATTTGAGGCCGACGTTGCCCCCGTGCCCGGTCTTGAAATACTGCATCCAGCGTCCCCAGAAGCCGTCTTCGCCATCTGCAGATCCGATGTATTGTTCTTTTGTCCGCGGGCATGTGAGGATATACACACCGCGTGATGATCGCAGTGTTTCGATCCACCCTCGCGGCAGTTTTCCAATGCGGGAAAGTGGCTCGATGAAGTTGATAAATCCGGGAAAAGGTGGCTCGCTCTGCATCGACCGCAGTTCGAGAATTTTCTTGTTTTGACGATCTGCGTACTGGACCCAAGCACGTTCGCCTGGTCCCCAGTCAATGACCAGTCGCCCGATCAGGTCTCGCAGCCTATCGTCGAGTTTGAGATTGTAGATGTCGCAGGAGCCGGCCGCATCAATCTCCCCGACCACGTGAGGTTGAGGACGATCTTGTTCGAGCAACCCCCGATATGCAGCGGCAAAGAGCCCTACAAACATTGTGTCATCAAAAGCATCGGCGACGAAAACAGCCCAAAATGGTGCGGAGAATTTTTTTCGGTTAGATATTCGTTGGGTCGATTGATAGTCGTGGAACGCATCCGGTTCATCTCGCCATAGCTCATACGGCGATCGACCGGGCGTAGACCTTTGGTCTTTATGCCGGACGAGCCGGACGTCCTTCGGATCAAGTTTGTGGTTTTGAAGAATACCGTTGAAGTGGATGGGCATTTGAGGCGAATACCTGAGTAACCAAACTTCTTGTTCTACACAAAATATCCATTCCCCAGGGATGTTGGCCCAAGGGATGCCAGTAGGATAGAGCCTTAACCCCATCGTAGTCAAGTACTTCGCAACGCATAAGACAGGCAGCCTCCCGACCGCCAGTTCCTCGCCTATTCAATCGCCCCCAGCAGCCGCCCCCGCTACCCTCGCAGCGTCCGAGACCAAACTGCCCACACGAACCGCCAGGGAGGCCGCAGAGCCGTCTGGAAGCGTCACACCGTGTTGCCGGCTCCAATCATCCAGCATGACCGCGACACGCTTCTGGACGGCCTCGGACGTGTCGGCGGCCAACTGCTCATCCGCCTGCTCGTTCATTTGTTCCAGAATCCCCCGAACTTCCGCAATCGACTTCCTTTCCTGTTTTATCATCACCTCGTCTGGGTTGCCATCGCTTTGGGCTTTGGGGTTTGTTGGCGGGGTGATGCGGGCGAGTGCCTGACGGTAGTTCCAGGGCATCCAGTTTCCGGAGTTTGCTGATAGATCCCCCGCGTGGCGGTCGAGTTCGGTGAGGTAATTGTAAACGCCGGTTGAAAAGTGTGGCGCGTGTTGGGGCCTGAGTCACGGTCGAAAAACGTGGCGCTCTTGAACTTACTTGCTGCGGTGCGGCTGTAATTCGGCTTGGGCCAGATAGCGGCCAACTTGGCTGATGGAAATGGACTCCACGATTCTGCCAATGGGTGACTTGTAATCCTTCCATGATTTCGTATATAATGTGGCTACTATTGCGCTCCTTCGCATTGTGAATGTTTTGTTAAAACATACATGAGAAGGTTACGCAACAGTGTTCGGTGAACCCAATGTCCCCATCTCGCCTAATCTTATGGGGTTTTCAGCAGCCCTGGCGTGTGTGAACTGGATCGAACGTAGCGCGACTTGCCGCCACAGCCACAGTAAGTCAGACTCGGAAGTGCTTGGAAGTCTGAAATCGCTAAGAAAGAAAGGGAGTTGAATGAAGCGTCGAGTTAGGATGCTATCTCTGGCAATACTCATGGCATCTGCGCTACCGACTTCGACACCCCCGCGAGTCTGGGCGGCTGCCCCGGTCGTCTCGCAATCGAAAGGCGACGAGGTTGGCTTCCGGGATGCGGCACCTCGGGAACTGGCCGTGACGGTTCGGAACGTGGCGGGCCTTCGAGAGCGGCGGCCCGTGACAGGCGGCGTACCACTGGCCGTTGGTGTCGCGCCGCAGGGCTCGTGTTTCGTCCTGGCCGACGAACGAGGGGAGAAGGTGCCGCTGCAAACCACGGTCTTGGCACGCTGGAAGGACGGGAGCGTCCGGTGGGTCCTCCTTGATTTCCAGGCGGCGCCTCCGCCCGCTGCGACGTCGCGATTCAAGCTTGGCTGGAGTTACCAACCGTGCGGGCCGGCGCCGGAGTTTCCAGTGGAGACGGTTGACAATGCAGAGGGAGTCCTCCGAACCGGTACGGTACGCCTGGCGCCGACAGCCGATGGGCTGCTGAGCGTGAGCGATCGCCTCGACGTCCGGTTCACGCTCATCGACGAGCAAGGCCGACTTTGTCGTGGCGTTGTGGAATCCAGCGCCGTGGAAACGAGCGGCCCGGTACGCGGCACGTTGCTTTTGCGGGGCACCTTCCGCGGTCCCGATGGGTCCCGTCTCCTTGGCTTCCGGCTCCGCGCATCGGTCTTTGCCGGACTCTCCCGAGTGTATCTGGAACCGCAGATGCTGGTCGACGCGGACACGGGCGTTGTGCATCGGTTCCGCGGGCTGTCGCTCGAAATCGTCCCGCGGACACCTCCGAAGGGGATTCGGCTCGGCGGTGGACCGATGGAGCGATCCGGGACGAGCGTCCGCCTATTCCAGGTCGACGACGAGACCTGCCGTTTCGGGAGTGTCGAGCGGGCCGGAGTGAAGGCTCCGGGATGGGCCGAGCTGACCGACGCGGCCGGCACCGTGGCCGCCGCCGTGCGCGACTTCTGGCAACAATGGCCGAAGAGTATCGAGGGCGACGTCCACGGGCTGAAGATCGGGCTCTTTCCCACGTTTTCCGAAGGCACGTTCGATCACATGGAGCCGTGGTACAAACACCAGTATCTGTTCGAAGGCGACTGCTACCGGCTCCGGACCGGCCAGTCACGCCGCTGGCAGATCTGGCTGGACATGGAAGGCGGTGGCGACTCACTCGCCCGGAGTGCAAACGCGCCGTTGGTGCCCGCGCTCGATCCGGCGCAGGCCATTGCCACCGGAGTCTGGGGGCCCATTGTCGCGGCGGGCAGCCCGGAGACGGAAGCCTACGATCGTTGGGTGGAGAACCTCTTTGTCAATGGCTACCTGAACAGCATCAAGGCACAGCGTGACTACGGCGCCATGAATTGGGGAGATTGGTGGGGCGAACGCGGCTGCAACTGGGGCAACCACGAGTACGACACGCCGAAACACGTGCTCGTCCAGTTTGCACGAACGGGCGACCCGAAGTACCTCTACGCCGGCGATACGGCCGCGCGGCATACCAGCGAAGTCGACGTGATCCAGTTCGTCAACGCGGACCTTACCGACTATTTCCACGAGACCGCCGGCCGAAATTCCAACTACCCCATCCGACCTGGCATGGTACACGAGCACTGCGTCGGGCACGTCAGCGGCTTCTATCCTGTCGACCGCATCCGCGAACTGTACGTGTCGCTCGGCATTGGCAAGACCAAACACCCCTATCTGTGCCTCGACCCGTACAATCTCGGTCACATCTGGACCCAGGGCATGGTGTACGACTACTTCCTCACCGGCGATCCGTGGATGAAGGAGACCGTCGAAAAAATCGGGGCCAACCTGGCACAGCTTGTCGAGGATCGGAAGTTCGCCTTCAAGGGGGGCAGCCACTCGGGCCGTGTCAACGGCTGGACCATGCTGGCCATCGCGGGCGCCTACGAACTGGACTTCGACGACCGCTACCTGAAAGCGATGACGCTCCTGGCCGAGGATGCCCTCTCCGAGCAGGATCCCAAGACGGGCGGCTGGCGCTACAAGCTCCCCTGGGGGCACTGCTACTGCGAGACCAAGCACTGGGGAGAAGCGGCGTTCATCGGCGCTGTCAGGCTCAACGGCCTGAGCAAGTACTACGAACTGACCGGCGATCCGCGTATTCCCGAGGCCGTGCGGCGCGGCGCGGCGCACATGAATCGCGAGACCTGGGAGGAGCAGCACAGCGGCTGGCGTTACACGTCCTGCCCAAAATCGTCATCAGGGACCGGTCGCCAGGCCGGCGTGATCGTGATGGCACTGGCCAACAGCGTCACCATGACCGGTGATGCCGAGCAACTTCGGATTCTCCGCAAGGCGTGGGAGGCAAAGTTCCAGCGTCTGCGCGTCGCCCCGACCTCGCGCCCGGGGTTCGGAAAGACTTACTCCACAATCATGTACGGCTGCCCCGAAGCAATGAATCTGTTCGCCAACGGCCCGAATGACCGCTAGACCCCGTCCCCCGATGGAGTGTTTCACGCACGGTGGTATTCTCGGATTACAGGCTCCACGATTCCCGATACGGCGGGTTGATAAGCTTATTTGCCTCTTCGGAGTTGGTAAAGCGCAGGTTCGGTCCGTCCCAGAGGAGCTTCTCCTTGATGCGGATCGCGATGTTGCCCAGGAGCACGACCTCTGCCAAGTGCGAGGCATGGTCCACGAAGTTCGATCCGGCCGGCTTGCCACCTTTGCAGGCAATGATCCATTCCTTATAGTGACCGGGGGACCGCTCCAGGACTTGCGCCGGCTTGCCGTACTGGCGGGCCTTGGCGTCGGGAATCAGGCGGTGGCCCATCATCTTCCCTTTGTCGCCGACGATCATCAGCCAGTCGCCCTCGGCAAACTTGTGGATGGGCTCCAACTCGTTGGGCCGCGGCGGCTTCAGTCCGCCGTCCCACCAAGTGATGTTCACCGCCGCACGGTCGCCTTCGGCCGGGAACTCCCACCGCGTAATCGAGGAGACCGGCGCGGTTTCGTTGGCGAGCTCCGGCGGACACTGGTGGTTCGAGGAGCTTGCCTCGACGCTTGTCGGATGTCCAAGTTTCAGGGCCTTGAACACGGCTGAAAGGTTGTGGCAACCGATGTCACCCAAAACGCCTGTGCCGAAATCCCACCAGCCGCGCCAACTGAAAGGATGATAACAAGGGTGATAGGGACGCTGCGGCGCCGGGCCGAGCCAGAGGTCCCAGTTGAGTTCCGGCGGGACCGACGGCGTGTCCGTGGGACGCGGGATGCCGCGCGGGGAAATGGGTGGGTAGCGGTTCGATCCCGCGTGTATCTCGCGGACCGTGCCAATGGCCCCGGCCCAGATCAACTCGCACAGCAACCGAGCCGTTTCACTCGCTTGGCCCTGGTTGCCCATCTGCGTGGCCACGTTGGCTTCTTTGGCAGCTAGGCCGAGCATCCGGGCTTCATGGACCGAGTGCGTCAGCGGCTTCTGGCAGAAGACGTGCTTGCCCAGCTTGATCGCCGTCATGCTCACCACGGCGTGGTTATGGTCGGGCGTGGCAACCATAACCGCGTCGATGTCCTTCTGTATTTCCAGCATCTTTCGGAAATCGGTGTAGTGTTTGGCCTTGGGGTGAGACTTGGCGTTGTGGTTCAAGGCGCGGCGGTCCACGTCACAGAGGGCCACAATGTTAGCGTCCTTGGACACTTCACGGATGTCGCCCGAGCCCATGCCACCCACACCCACACCGGCCACGTTTAGCGTCTCGCTGGGCGGTTTCCGGCCCTGGCCCAAAACGTGACGGGGTACGATGGTCGCAACGGCAACGCCGGCCCCGGCGGAGAGCATCTGACGGCGATTGAACAGATAGGTTGGTTTCATGGAAGAGCCTCCTTATAGGGGTTAATCTTTTGTGCCGTCGCTCCGATCGGCGGGACCGGCACGCCGAGCACGGCGGCGATGGCTTGCACGAGTTGTCCTTCGCGCGGGGTCACCTTGCCGTCGGCGGCCACACAAGCCACACAGGCAGAGAAGATTTGTCGCTTCAGCTTCGGGTCCGCCTCGGCCAGGGTCTTCAGGGCAGCGTCGAAGCTATGCATCGAGCAAGCCGACTTGGCAAGCGATGTGGCTTTGCGTCCGATCTCCTCCATGCCCTTTTCGAAGGCCAGTTTAACGGCCGCCTCATCAGTCTGACCGGCATAGGCCAGTATCGACAGCACACCGATCAGCGATGGCAACAGCGGATCGAGCCGCCGGTAGCGAACGGCGATCGGCCGGCTGAGCCCGAACTGCACGTCGAGCTGCCCCAGGAGCATCGCTTGCACAGCATATTCCAGCAGGTCGATCTTATCGTCGGCTTTGATCAGTATATCGATGTTCTCGCGGAATTTCGTGTACTGATCGGGGGAGAGTTGCTTCAAGGCCGGAAAGGTCGTTTCCACCAGCGGCAGCCGGGCTTCCTGTGGCAGACCGTCGATCAGCGAGGCCAGCCGCTCGGTCTCCCGATAGGACAGCTCTTCCGCTTTCGGCCGAAGGGCGTCAAGTTGCTGCTGACGCATTTGGGCATCTTGACTTAGCAGGACGGCGTAGATTGCCGCCCGGGCCCCGTATGGTTCGGCGGTGGCATCACGTAGCGGTGCGGGCATGCCTTCGAGGATCATCGCGGCGTAGGCAAGCTGCTCTACGCCCGGCACCCCGATCCGCCCCAGTACGCCACCCGGGTCCAACGGTGTCGTTCCACCAACGCTGATCGCCTCAAACGGATCGCCCGGTTTCCTATCGGGCTTGGATGGCTCTGGTGCGACCTTGACCGGCTTGACCCGCTTGGGGAACTTGCCGTCGAAGGCAGGGTCGATTTGCTGGATCCGCCTGACCAGTGGCGGGTGGGTGGCGAAGAATTGAAAGCTAAGGCTCCCCAGCGCGCTGCCAAAAAACATGTGGCTGATTTCTTCGGCGTGGGCGTCTTCGATCTTCGAGGTCTCCGGCCGCCCACCGATCTTTTTGAGTGCCCCGGCGAGGCCTTCCGGCAGCCGTGTGAACTGCACGGCCGAGGCGTCGGCCAAGTATTCGCGCTGTCGCGACATAGCACTTTTGATCAGCTTTCCGAAGAACAGCCCCACCGAGCCGACCACCAGCAGGCCGACGCCGATGGCCAGGATCACGGCCACCGCTCCGCCGCCGCCCTTGCCTCCTCGAGAGCTCCGGCCCGAGTACCGCATCGAGTGGAGCACGAACCAGCCGAGAATGGCGATCACCAGGATCCCGTGGAGGATGCCGACCAAACGGAGGTTCATCCGCATGTCGCCGTTGAGGATATGGCTGAACTCGTGGGCCATC
>SDBV01004348.1_pt1 | contig 20478 bp, 19 predicted proteins | sample 2277081 | NCBI WGS metagenome assembly SDBV01 (sample SAMN10402039, study PRJNA504765) | marine sediment metagenome | isolation source: marine sediment core GS10_PC15, 223 cmbsf | place: Arctic Ocean: Southern Knipovich Ridge | collected 2010 | reverse complement strand
TTGTATCAGATTCTGTTCCTCCATATTATTGGAGTGACTTCAGAGAGCTCAAAGTCCCGCTTAACGGCGGGACTTCAAACTCAAAAGTTTTTGAAACTTTAGGAAGCGCACTGACTCTATTATATGCCCCTCCAGCAGAGTCGGTCAAACTGTGGATAACTCTCCAATGTTTAAGGTTTTTGTCAATATGAAAAGGGCTCCGAAGAGCCCCTAATAGAAAGTGCTGTATTAATGCAGGTGTGAGGTGGCGCTCCCCCTCACAGCCCGAGGATACTGTCCACTCCAAGTCAGACGGATCCCTATCCATGGATCTCGGTAGTCTACCACCTCATTATCTTTAGTCAAACTAAAAACTCGCCGTCTAGGCGAGCCCTTAAAATTAATTTATCTTTTCATTTTACTACGAATAAACGCAGGGATTTGGAAATCTTCTTTCTTCTCTTCTTCTTTTTTCGACTCTAGTTTCTGTTCATCCTTTATCTCAGGAGTTTCCTTTGGAGTCGCTGGAGCGCCAAAGAATGTTTCAGCAGACGACTTGTGTTGCCTCTCTATAGGACTATCAAACCCATCCACACTGAATCCTGTGGCAATAACAGTAACTTTGATCTCACCCTTCTTTAATTTACTATCCTCAGTTGCACCAAAGATAATATGTGCTTCTGGGTCTACGTTTTCTGTAATGACCTTGGCTGCTTCGTTAACTTCAGCCATTGTCAAATCATCCGGCTGGCTGGAAATATTAAATAATACTCCTCGAGCACCATCTATTGAAATATCTAGTAAAGGAGAGCTGATAGCTGTTTTTGCTGCCTCAGCAGATCGATCTTCACCGATAGCTCTTCCAATACCCATTAAAGCAGAGCCGGACCTAGACATAATTGCTTCCACATCAGCGAAGTCGACATTAACCATACCCGGTGTGGTGATCAGATCCGAAATACTTTGTACACCATGCATCAAAACCTCATCTACAATCAAGAATGCTTCCCTTAGAGGAGTCTGCCTATTAATTACAGTCAACAACTTATCATTTTGGATTGTAATTAGAGCATCTACTCTGTCTTTAATATTATGCCATGCCTCTTCGGCAATCTGTGCTCTTTTAATTCCTTCGAAATAAAATGGTTTAGTCACAATACCAACGGTCAAGGCTCCCATGTCTCTTGCAATTTCAGCAATAATAGGAGCAGCACCAGAAGCAGTGCCTCCACCAAGTCCACCAGTAACGAAAACCATATCTGAATCTCTTAATACATCCTGGAGCTCTCCTTTGGTTTCTTCTGCAGCCTGTCGCCCTATTTCTGGATTCATTCCAGCTCCCAATCCTCGAGTCAGATTCTTTCCAATATGAACTTTAATCGGAGCACCGGATTGATGTAGATCTTGAGCGTCCGTATTCACGGCCACAAAATCAACCCCTTTGATTTTTGAGCCCATCATACGTTCAATAGCGTGGCAACCAGAGCCACCGACGCCAACAACGCGTATTCTTGCAAATGTTTCGAAACTAGGATTTACTTGTGCCATAAATAAAAAAGACTAATAAACTTATCGGTTTAATAGCACATCTAAAAACTTTACGCAAGTTCAAGGAATAAAATTTTTAACCCATTTTGTTATGCCCCGAATAAACGATAAGTCAATTGAAATTGAAGAGCCCCTATCACTCTCTTTTTCTAGGGCCCAGAGACACATCCCGGCTGCTACTGCATAGGATGGATCTTCTGCCTCTTCTACAACACTATTAATATTTACTCTTCCGATTCTAGTTGGAAGACTAAGTTTATCTCTAATTAAATCATCAACACCCTTCATATTCACACCACCACCAATCAAAACAGCAATTGTCGGATTAATGGCTTTTTTAACACGATTATATTCCTTAGAAATAAGTCCTAACCATTCGTTAACTCTCGAGGATACAATATTTTCTAAATCTTTTCTTGAAACACTGAAATCGTCTTGCCCAGTTATGGCAGCAAGATCAACTTGATCTCTTTTGAATCCAGACTTGTTATTACCCTTATCTAAAAATCCATAAGTTAATTTCACTATCTCAGCTTGATCAAAAGGGATTCTCAAACCGACATTAATATCATATGTAATGGCTCGTGAACCGAAAGGAATTGCGGATGTGAAATACATTGTTCCTTCATCGAATATAGAGACAGAGGAAACTTCAGAACCAAAATCAAGTATTAAAGCACCATACTCTCTTTCTTGTTTATCCAATACCGCGTAAGAAGCAGCTAAAGGAGCATAACAAGTTTCAACTATATCTATCCCGCAAGCATGAATACAGTTCTCTAAATTCTTTAGGTGAACTGACAATCCGTCGACTATTAAAACTTCTGCCTCTAGCCTAAATCCTTTTAACCCTAAAGGATTTTTAACAACCTCTTTTTGATCAATCATGAAATTTAAGGGAACCGCATGAATTACATCTCTATTTGGTTGATATGCATTTAGGCTATTGAGATCAGTAACCCTTTCAATATCAGACTCTGATATTTCTTGATCAGCTCTCGAAACAGAAACGAACCCGCGATGTATGCGGGCCCCTATATGCTTTCCATTCAGGGAAACGTAATATCTTCCTAAGTTTACCCCAGCCATATTTTCTGCTTCCTGTACCGAAGCAGCAATACTTTTAGTAGCATCGTCGGGGTCTTTAACTTCCCCTTCACGAAGTCCATTAGCCGAACGAGTTCCTAAACCAATTACTTTTGGTCTTTTACCTTCCTCATGTTTAACAATGAGGGTTTTCACGGCATAACTGCCGATATCGATTCCTCCAACTATTTTTGGTTTGGACATTAACTAGAAAGTTTTTCTTTAACAATTCTATTTACTAAAGATCCATCAGCTTTACCTTTTAATTCTTTCATCACTCCATTCATTACTTGCCCCATTTGGCTCATGCCCTCTGCCCCCATTTCTTCAATTACCTTGGAAACTACGACAGTAATTTCTTCTTCATTCATTTGCTCAGGCAAATATTTTTCCAGGACACTAACCTCGTCTTTCTCTTTCTGAGCTAGTTCAGGCCTTCCGCCATCTTCATACTGCTGAGCAGCATCTTTTCTCTTTTTTACCTCTGTCCCTATTATCGCAATAATATCGTCATTACTCAACTCTTTATCTTTCCCCTTCTCAATTTCTTTGTTTTGGATAGAAGATAAGAGCATAACCAAAGTAGACTTGGTCAAAGAGTCTCCCACCTTGAAGGCATCTGTCATTTCTTTTTTAATTTGTTCTTTTAGGTTCTTCATTAGAAACCTAGCTTTTGTTTAATCTTCTTTTTCTCTTCTTCAAATACTTCTTCACTATATGTGCCCATTTTTTCCAATCTTTTTCTCAATGCGCTTAATTCTTCACGCATGATTGCGATTTGCTTTTCTTTTCGCTCGTTGGCTTTTTTGGAGAAGTATTTGGATTTCTTTGCATTAGCTAAAACGCCGGTTTGTTGAATTAACCGGTTGAATCGTCTCAACATGCCACCAATACTTTCATTTTGTTTTCTTTTTACTTCTACCATGGTTGACCTCCTTTCTTATCCTAAGATTTTACCGCCAAGATTTTTGCCACCCAATACATGAACGTGTAGGTGAGCAACCATCTGACCGCTATTTTCTTTTTGATTAATTACTACTCTGTATCCCTCTTCTGCAATTCCCATCTTTTGGGCTACCTTATCCGCTGCTAGAATCAATTCTCCGATCAATCCCTTTTTATCGGAAGAATCTTCTAGATATTCAGTGTGTTCTTTTGGGATAACCAATACGTGAACCGGTGCTTCAGGATTAATATCCTTTATAGCGAACCAATTCTCTTCTTCCAAAACAACTTCGGAAGGAATTTCTTTATCTTTTATTTTGCAAAAGATACAATCCATTATTTCTTCTTTAATCTATCTTTAACTTCATCAACTATATTCTTAAGTAAAACGGTTTCCTGAACACCTGAATCCATCTCACGAATGATAATTGTGTCGTCTAGGGCCTCTTTTTGCCCAAAGATCAAAGTATATTTAACTCCCAATCTGTTTGCAATCCTTAGCTGTGATTTAATACTATCTCTTCCAAACGAAGCTTTAACGGGAACTCCTGCTTTTCGAAGATTTTCGAATAATAGTAAACTTTTCTTCTTAGCTCTTTCTCCAAGCTGTGCGAAGAAAACTTTATAATTCTTTTTTAATTCAGGGACTTTAATGTTTGAGGCTTTAATAACAGCCATTAATCTTTCCATACCGATTGACCATCCAACAGCTGGGGTTTTTGGTCCGCCTAAAACTTCAACTAGTTTGTCATATCTACCTCCACCAGCTAATGAAACTTGAATTTCTGAATCTTCTGCTGGCCAAAATTCAAATACGGTTCTGGTGTAATAGTCCAGACCTCGTACCAGATATGGGTTTAAATTGTACGGTACGCCTGTTTCATCCAAGAATTCCAATACATCTTTGAAATGTTTTCTTGATGTCTCATCAAGATATTCAAGAATTTGTGGAGCTTCTTTAACGAATTCTATACACGTCTCTTCTTTACAATCCAATAGCCTTAAAGGATTCCTTTTGTATCTATCCTTACATTGCTCACAAACTTTTCTAAGTTTTGATCGGTAATAGTCCTTAAGCGCTCGAATGTATTGTGCTCGTGACGCAGCATCACCAATTGTATTGATATGTACTATATGGTTTTTTATTCCAAGATTTTCGAATAGGCGATGTAATATGAAGATTGCTTCTGCATCTGCTGCAGCGGTTTCATCACCAAAAAGTTCAATTCCGATTTGGTTGAGTTGTCTATATCTAAATGCTTGAGGCTTATCGTGTCTCAAAACAGGACCAATGTAGAATAGCTTTACAGGATGTGATCGTGTTGAGAATCCATTCTCGATATATGCACGAGCTACAGGTGCAGTGAATTCCGGTCGAATCGAAAGATTGTCACCACCTTTTGTTTTTAAGCTGTATAATTCCTTCTCAACAATATCGGTTCCCTTTCCGACACCTCTTAAAAACACTTCAGTTTGTTCTAAAATAGGGACTTCTATTTTCTCAAAGCCATAGTCCGCCAAAAGGTCGACTGCTTTTTTAATTACATAATCCCAGAAAGGTTGATCTTCCGGTAGTATGTCATTCATTCCTTTAACTGATTGTATTTGTTTTGCTCTTACCATGTTATATATTTAAGTATCTATAATGTGGTTCCTCCAAACCGCTAAATCTATCAAACGGGAAGGCTCTAAAAACGGCCCTGCCGATAAGATAGCTTTCATTTACCGGACCCCATCTCCTTGAGTCGGAACTCTGGAGTCGATTGTCACCCATTACAAAATATTCATTATCATCCAACTTTATTCTTAAATTCCCGCTCGTATGCTGAGTATCAGGAAGATATACAGATTCATCTAGTTCGAATCCAGATGGTCTTTCTGCATTTCGGATAATAACTTTATTATCATCTAATTCAATAGTCTCCCCAGGTAACCCAATTATTCTTTTAATAAAGAATTGGCTTGTCTCTTGTGGAGAACGGAAAACAACAACATCACCCCTGTCCGGATCTCCGAAACGATATGATATTTCATCGATGATCAAATAATCACCATTTAGGAAATTAGGCTCCATCGAGGCGCCTCTAACAAAAAAGGGTTGGAAGAGGAAATACCTTATAGGGACGATAATTACTAAAGAAATAAGCACAACTTTAGCGATTTCCCAAAAAAATAAAAGGGCTTCTTTTCTATTAAATTGTCTGTTTTCCCCCATAACTGCTGTATAATAACACAGTTTCCTGAACTTTTCAAATGCCCAAAGAGATGTACTGCTTTTCTGTAATCAAGGGTAGAAAACCATGAAAAAAGCCCGACGGTCTTTCAAACAGACCGTCGGACTTGGGTTGAAGTTACTTTATGAAGTAGTGGACAGAATCTTATCCTTCCACTCCTTGAGTTTCTCTGTGTCGAATCCCATGGGTAAGCCTAGGCCAGTCACGATGGTGTTGACCCTCATCCTCATTTCGAGAGCTGTTACATTCTTGTTGCCCTCTAGGATACAGTTCTGAAAGGCAGCGAGAGCATGCCCTACGTCTTCTTTCCCTCTCAGTAAGGCTCTCTTCTCTCCTTCTAGGGTCTCGATCTTCATGCCCCTGTCTGTATAATCTACTACTAGACAAATCACGAAGATGACAGTGCAGACGATAGTAAAAGCACCTATCGTTAATATTCCATCGACATTGAGTGTTTCACGCTCTCTACCACTATCGAGGAAGATCGCCATGAAAAAAATGGCCCAAGCTAGGCCAAGGACGCCAGACACAAGCCTCACAAGAATCACCAGAGAACCTTTGTTACTTACTTTCATTTCCATACTCCCATGCGCATGTAAGTCTAATACTTACAGCGGGAAGTGCCGAAGCTGATCGAACCTACACAATGCAGGCCACCCGCTACACGGCAAAGTCAATGAACATATTAATACTATATCACGTCTATATACTCCAGTCAAACTAATCAAAATAAAAAAACAGCTCAAATGGCTGCGTAAAAGATAAATAGGAGGTCAGGAGATGGAAGTCCACTAAACGACCCCCCGTTTACTTATGGACTACGATCTCCTAACCTCAAGTGACAGATTACCCTAATCTCAATGATTAGTCAATATCTCTCGAAACACTGCAAAAAAGTGTATAATGAAAACATTATGAAATTAATAGTCGGAATCGGAAACCCTGAAGAGAAATACAACTCTGCTCGTCACAATATTGGATTCATAATCCTAGATCGTCTAGCAAAAGAACACGGCTGTTCTTTTAGTTTTGATAAAAAAATAAATGGGGAAGTTGCTGAATGTAAAATCGATAAAGATAAATTTGTTTTACTTAAACCACATACTTATGTAAATAAATCCGGCGAAGCGGCGAAAAAAGCAAAAGCGTATTATAAAATTAAAAATCCAGACATCTTTGTTATTCACGATGATCTAGATATTTATTTTCCAAAAATCAAATACGCTTTTGAAAAATCTTCAGCAGGGCATAAAGGAGTTGAATCAGTAATCCACTATCTAAAAACTAAAAAGTTTAATAGAATAAGGATAGGGATAAGAAATAAGAAACTCGATACTATCAAGAAGAAGAAAATTGATAGAGATAAAAAGACCACCCTAGTAGGCAATTTTGTTTTATCAGACTTCGAAGCAGCAGAAAAAAGAAAGTTCAACGAGCTGACTTCAAAAACGTTTGAGATAATAAAAAGTTCCCTTTAGCCTACCGCGAGCAGAGCTATACCGACATATAGGAGGGTTCAGTCGATATTGCTTTATTGCTCGTGGTAGAATAAAGGGAACTTTATTTCCCCTTGGTATATCAAAGGGGATTTTTTTCGTCAAGGGGAGTAATTTATTCTCGGTATGTTAAGATAAAAATAATATGGAAATAAAAAGTTATGCATTCCAGCATGATGGCCGTATTCCAGACAAATATACTTGCGATGGAGAGAATATCAGCCCTCCTTTGGAAATATCTGATGTCCCAGAGAATACCCAAAGCTTAGTTCTCATAATGGAAGATCCGGACGTTCCGAAAGAAGTCAGACCAGAACAAATATGGGACCACTGGGTAGTGTTCAATATCCCCCCGGAAACAAGCTCAATACCTGAAAACACAAATCCAGGAACTAAAGGAAAAGGTGATTACCCGAAATTAGATTACGGAGGCCCTTGCCCGCCTCCACAATACGAGCCCAAAGAGCATAGATACTTTTTTAAGCTATATGCATTGGACATCAAACTATCTATTCCGGAAGGATCGACAAAGGAAAAGCTGGAACGCACGATAGAGGGGCACGTATTGACAAAGACCGAGCTAATCGGGTTATATAGCAGAAAGTAGAAGTTATATAATATGATTTCTAAGATAAATATAAACGACCCCGAATATCCAAGAATTCTTAAAGAAATCCACGATCCACCGCAAGGAATCTATATAAGGGGTAATATCGAAATCCTCAATAAGACAGGGTTGGCTGTTGTTGGGACTAGAAAAGCAACAGCTTACGGGATCAGAGCAACCGAAGAAATCATCAAGAATCTTCCTACAGGTTTCGTAATAATAAGCGGATTGGCCTTGGGGATAGATACGGTTGCCCATCGTGCTGCTTTAAAGAAAAATATTCCAACTATAGCGGTTCTAGGCTCAAGTGTTGATGACCAATCAATCTACCCGAGAGAAAATGCAAAACTTGCTTACGAAATAATCGCAAAAGGTGGAGCGATAATTTCTGAATACGAACCACCATCGCCTCCTCAGAAACAAAACTTCCCTGAAAGGAATAGGATTGTCAGTGGTTTGAGCAAAGCTGTCATAGTCATCGAAGCTCCTGAAAAAAGCGGAGCCTTAATTACAGCCAAATGTGCACTGGAACAGAACAGAGAAGTCTATGCACTACCTGGAAGTATTTTTTCAGAAAATTCCCAAGGAACAAATAATTTGATTAAACAAGGAGCTCACCCAATTGTTTCCTTTAAGGAAATAATTGAAGAAATCAGACACCAAGATCAACTTGCAATATAGTTATAAAGGTGTTATTAATCTCACTTTGTGTATAATAAAATAAATTATTATGAATTTAATTATTGTAGAGAGCCCGACCAAGGCAAAAACAATCAGTCGATTCGTAGGGAAAGATTATATAGTCAAATCTTCATTTGGACATATTCGAGATTTACCAAAAAGTGAACTCGGTATTGATATTGAAGATAACTACAAACCTAAATATGTAATCCCTACAAAAGCCCGAAAAGCTGTGTCTGCACTGAAAAAAGACGCCGCAAAAGCGGATAAGATCATTCTCGCTCCCGACCCTGACCGAGAAGGAGAAGCTATCGCATGGCACCTTGTTAAGGCTTTGGGGCTAGATGAGCCCAAGACAAAGAAAGAATATGAAAGAATCGTTTTCCATGAAATTACAAAATCAGCTGTCGAAGCTGCTTTAGAAAAACCAGGCTCTATTAATGCAAATCTTGTAGACGCACAACAAGCACGAAGAATACTTGATAGATTAGTAGGGTACAAGCTGTCCCCTTTTCTGTGGAAAAAAATAGCTCGAGGGCTATCCGCAGGTAGAGTTCAATCCGTAGCTGTTAGATTAATAGTAGAAAGAGAGGAAGAGATAAGAGCCTTCAAAGCAGAAGAATATTGGAGTATTTCTGGAATATTTGAAAGCGATGACAAAAGGAACCTTGAGGCAGATCTTTCTAAAATTAAAGGTAAGATAATTGATAAGCTTGAAATAAAGAATGAGAAAGAAGCAAAAGATATTTTGAATAATTTAAGTAATGCAGAATATAAGATTGCGAGTGTAGAAAAGAAGGAAACGAACAAAAAACCACCGACCCCGTTTACAACAAGCTCCCTACAACAAGCCGGAGCATATAAACTTGGTTTTTCTGCGAAGCAGACAATGATGCTCGCTCAACAGCTATATCAAGGAGTAGAAGTAGGTGGCGAATCTGTAGGTTTGATTACATACATGAGAACTGACTCAATGAATTTGTCTCAGCAATCAGTACTTGCTGCAAAAGATGTAATTCTGAGTGAATTTGGAGAAAAATATTACCCAGGTAAACCTACATTTTATAAAACCAGATCAAAAGGAGCTCAGGAAGCTCACGAGGCTATCCGACCAACAGATCCATCCAGGGCTCCAGAATCAGTAAAACAATACCTCGATCCTAGACAATATAAACTATATGACCTTATCTGGGGAAGATTCATGGCTTCTCAAATGAGGCCAGCAGTTTTCGACAGAACAGCAATCGGTATTGAAACAAAAGATAAAGAATACACTTTCCAGGCAAATGGATCAGTTCTAAAATTCGACGGATTTTTAAGAGTTTATTCTATCTCATTTGAGGATAAAGAAATTGCTGAATTCAAAAAAGATGAAACGATGACTGCGAAAGAGATTAAACCGGAACAGCATTTCACAAAACCACCCGCAAGATTTAATGAAGCTTCGCTAATTAAAGTATTGGAGAGTCACGGAATCGGACGACCATCAACCTATGCTCCCATTATTTCCACAATTCAAGACAGAAATTATGTAATCAAGAACCCTTCTAAGCAACTCGAACCCACAGAAGTAGGAGAGCTGGTGAATAAGATGCTTGTTGAACATTTCCCAAGAATAGTAGATATTGAATTCACATCGGAAATGGAAGAGAGTCTGGATGATATCGCCGAAGGTAAGAAAGAATGGGAGCCAGTAATGGATGCTTTCTACAAGCCATTTATAGAAAACTTAGAAAAGAAATACGAAGAAGTTTCAAAGAAAGAAGCTGCTGAAGAAAAGACAGATATCAAATGTGAAAAGTGTAGCAGTGGTATGATCATAAAAATGGGGAAGTATGGAAAATTCCTAGCTTGTTCAAACTTCCCAGAGTGTAAAAATACAAAACCGCTTGAGAAAACAGAAGAACCCAAACCAACAGGTATTAAATGTGAAAAATGCGGAGGAGATATGGTAGAAAGAAAAAGTCGATACGGTAAATTTCTCGCCTGTTCTAACTATCCTAAATGTAAAAACGCTAAATCACTAAATGGTAAAAAATCCACTAAAAAGGATACTGAAGAATCCTAAATTTTCTGTAAAGAACCTAGAGCTTATTTTAAAAGCTTACGAATTTGCCAAGGAGGCCCATAAGGGCCAGAAAAGAGTCTCTGGAGAAGACTTCATAATCCACTCTATCCATGTGGCTGAATATTTGTCTGATCTAAAAATGGATGCCTCTACAATCGCAGCGGCATTACTTCATGATACTCTCGAAGACACTTCCATTACTAAAAAAGATCTTGAAAAGAAATTTGGAGAAGAAATTTGCTTTATGGTTGAGGGTGTTACAAAACTAAAAAAACTGAAACATCTCCCCCACGAAGATCCGGAATATGAACAACACCAGGTGTTGAGAAAAATGTTTTTAGCGACAGCTCAAGATATACGAGTAGTCTTAATTAAACTCGCTGATCGAAGACATAATCTTCAAACCCTGGAATTTATGAGTCCTACTCTTAAAAAAAGAAAATCGATTGAAACTATAAACATATATGCCCCAGTTGCGGGAAGACTCGGTATGGGAGAACTAAAAGGAGAGTTGGAAGATTTAGCTTTCCCCCACGCATTCCCCGACAAATATGCGCAACTTCTTAAAGAAGTAAAGGGGATGTATCAAGGAAGAAGAAGGTATCTTAATAAAGTAAAAACTACTATAAATAAAAGATTGCGAAAAAGCGGAGTTATTTCCATAGATCTTCATACAAGAGCTAAACACTATTACAGCCTTTATAAAAAGATGGAGAAAAAAAATATAGATGCTACAGCCATCTATGATTTAGTTGCAATTCGAGTAATTTTAGGTAACGTCGAACAATGTTATGAAGCAATGGGTTTGATTCACAACATATGGAAGCCTGTCCCTGGTCTAATCAAAGACTACATCGCTCTTCCTAAACCTAATGGATATCAATCTTTACATACCACTGTTTTTTGTGAACAAGGGAAGATAGTTGAATTTCAATTAAGAACCCCTCAGATGCACAAACATGCCGAACACGGGATTGCAGCTCACTGGGCATATAGCGAACAAGGAAAACCAAAAGTATCCCTAGCCGACCAAAGGGAGATTAAGTGGGTAAACAAACTACGTGCCTGGCAAGATAGAGATCCCGATGAATTTGTAGAATCCCTCAAAATAGATTTTTTGAGTGAAAGGGTATTCATCTTAACTCCAAAAGGAGATATAAAAGACCTCCCTATTGGATCAACTCCAGTTGATTTCGCTTATGCGATACATTCTGAAGTAGGAGATAGGGTCACCAGTGCAAAAGTGAACGGGAAGATAGTTCCTATCCGTGAAGAATTGAAAACTGGGCAGATTGTAGAAATTATGACGTCCAAAAAAGCCAACCCTCGAAAAGGTTGGCTTGATTTCGTAAAAACCTCTGAAGCTAAAAGAAGTATTCGTGCTTCTCTAAAAAAAGGGTTAATCTAGAATACCTTTTGCAATTTTATTCAAGTGTTCTAAGGTCCCAAATTTGATCATAACTTTTCCACCTCTCATCCCGGTAGTCTGAATTTTTACGTTCGTTTCTAGGAAAGCTCCTAGATTTTTTTCTAATTCTTTAAACTTTGGGTTTTCAACTGCCTTCTTTGGAGTTGTGCTCTTAGATTCCCGCGACATTGTTTCTAAATCTCTAACAACTAATCCTCCACTCACCAATTGCTCATATACACTCTTCTGTTCTTTGTCGTCTTTAAATGACAATAATGTTCTGGCTTGTGTGTTTGTAACTTTTCCTTCTTTAACACTAACCTTAATGTATTCCGGCAGATTATTTAAACGAATAGCGTTGGTAACTGTCGCTCTATTCTTCCCAACTCTTTTGGAGATATCCGCATGACTTAATCCAAATTCATCCTGTAATTTCAAATACGCTTCAGCTTCTTCAATAGGGTTAAGATCTTCCCGCTGAATATTTTCGATCAAAGAAACTTCCAACTGTTCTCTATCTTTATCTACATAGTCTTTAACTATAACTGGGACTTGGCTCAAACCGGCTACTTTTGCTGCTCTCAATCTTCTTTCACCAGCGATCAATTGATATTCAACAGAAACTCCCCTGGAGCTAGAGCTTTGAAGTTTTGTAACTAAAAGCGGCTGCAAAATCCCGTATCTTTTCACAGATGTAGCTAATTCACTAATCCCTTCTTTACCAAAATTTCTTCTCGGCTGATATGGATTAGGTTTTATCTTAGAAGTTTCTAAATAGTAGACCCCTTCCTTTTTATTTGGTTCAGGAATATTTGGTCCTTCTTCTTTTTTATTCTCTTCTTTCCCACCTTCTCCCGGAGGAATTAATGATCCAAGACCTTTCCCTAGACCAAATAGTTTTTTTACACTACTCATTTTTGTTCTGCTAGATTTATAACCTCTTGTGCCAATTGGCGATACGCGTTCGCCCCCTTGGACCCAGGGTCATATTGTAAAATTGGTTTGGCGAAACTTGGTGCCTCAGCTAATGAGACCGAGCGAGGAACAACAGCATCGAAAACATAACCTGGAAAATTTCTTTGAACTTCTTTTAAAACCTCTCGGGCTAATCTATTCCTCTTATCATACATTGTAAGCAATACTCCGAGTATCTTCAAATCCGGATTTATCCCCTGGATGACTAAATTGATTGTTCTGAACAATTGACTTAATCCTTCGAGGGCAAAATATTCACATTGAACTGGTATAACCAATTGTTCAGCTGCAGCCAATCCATTGATAGTTAAAAGCCCCAAGGATGGAGGACAATCAATTAAAATATAGTCGTATCCCGCTCTTACTTTATTCAAAGCTTCTTTTAATCTAAATTCTCTTCTCTCCATACTCACTAAATCAACATTTGCACCAGCCAAACTTTCTGATGAAGGTAAAACATTACAACCAAAAACCGAAGTCTTTCGGATAAGAGCATCGGGGTTCTGACCATGTACCATAGCATGGTAAATATTCAGATGGTCATTTCCGATTTGTAAGCCCATCCCTGAGGTAGCATTAGCCTGAGGGTCTAAATCAACTAATAAAACATACTTCCCTAAAGCAGCTAAATATGCCCCTAGACTAATAGAGGTTGTAGTCTTACCCACACCTCCTTTTTGATTTACTAAGCCAATGATATGAGCCATGTATCTCTTCTAATTATATCGTTTTCAAACCCTTTCTGCAATCTTGAAAAATATCAAAAAGATGATATAATAAGACAGTAAAAAGAGCCCGGGTGGCGGAATTGGTATACGCGATGGTTTCAAGAATCATTGTTCGTAAGAGCATGTGGGTTCGAGTCCCACCCCGGGCACCAATCCACAATAAACTATTTGTATCTACGCATGTCTACAATTAAGGCAAAAAAAGAGTATATGATTGAGGCTATACGGCAAGCAAAACAAGCCGAGAAAGATGGAGATTATGCTGTTGGTGCTGTTTTGGTGAAGGATAGTAAAATTATTGCCTCCCGTGGTAATCGGAGTAAAAGAGATGAAAGTCCGATTGCTCATGCTGAAGTATTGGCTATAGTTGAAGCTTGTAAATTATTCAAAAGTAGACACCTTTCAAATTGCACTCTCTACGTAACCCACGAACCCTGTCCTATGTGCTCGTCGGTTGCAATTTGGGCGAAGTTGAAAGGCATTGTGTATGGCGCACGGATAGAAGATATGAGAAATTATCGACAAAGCAACGGAAACGAGAAGTGGCTCTGGCGCACCATTGAAATTCCCTGCGAGGAGATAATTGCCAAATCAACAGAAAAAATTGAAATAATAAAAGATTTTATGAGGGATGAATGTGTGAGTTTATTTCATAGTTAGGAGATAGTGCCTGTTGCCAGAAACGGAGTTCTTGAAATATCTGGTTCCAATTCAATCCTTTAAAGTGCATATTAATCTACAAGTCTCAATAAATTTTTGAGCACAGCAGCTACAACAATAGGCCCCATACCACCAGGTACGGGAGTGATTAGAGATGCTTTTTTAGAAACAGAATCGAAGTCCACATCACCCTTCCCGTCTTCCGAGTAACCAAAATCAATCACGACTACATTATCTTTAACCATATCTTCTTTTATTAATCCCGCCTTCCCAACTCCAGATATAACTATATCTGCCTCTTTAGATATTTCTTCAGGATTTTTAGTAAATTCATTTATAACAAAAACACTTGCACCTTGTGCAGCAAGCCAATTAGCGATCGGCTTACCTATTAAAACCCCATAACCAAAAACCGCAGTACCCTTCCCTTTGATATCTATATCATGTTCTTCTAGAACAATCTTCAAAGCCTCAACAGCGGGTGGTAGAATTTTAGATTTTCCAACAAAGAAAGCCCCTTGAGCTTTTGTAGATAAAACGTCTACATCTTTTTCTTGCGGTATAGTATTTAAAATATATTGAGTATTAATTTGCTCCGGTAGGGGAAGTTCGACGATAATTCCGTGAGTGACTCCTTGTTTTGCTATATTATTTAATTCATCTCTTAATTTATTCGTTGATATATCTCCCGAGAATTTATATAACCTAAAATCTATCCCTATTTCTTTAGCAGCTTTTTCTTTGAGCTCCATGAATTTTTTTGAGCCTGGGTGATCTCCAACCAAAATGCCAACCAATCTTAATTCTCTGGATCCAACTTCCGATTTTAATTCCTCTAAAACCTTATTTCTTATTTTTTTACCGTCTATGTTCATGGTCTAAAGATAATAAAAAAACTACAGTCCACCAAAATCTATTTATTTAAGATCTTAGCTATTTTTTTCGCTAATTTTTTTACTCCAGATTCTTTGTACCCCCGCCTTGTGATAACTGTCGTTCCGAAACGGATACCAGAGGGCTTCAGGGGAGAAGTATCCTCAGGAATTGTATTTTTGTTTGCCCGAATTCCGTTTCTAGATAGAAGATCCTCAGCCTCTTTCCCGTTGATCCCTTTATTCCTTAGATCAACCAACACCAAATGGTTATCCGTCCCGCCGGATACTATTTCGAAACCGTATTCTTGTCTTAACTCGTTAGCCAACGTTTCTGCATTGGATTTGACCTGAGCCATAAATCTGGAAAATTCCGGACTAAGAACTTCCTGAAGCATCAGTCCTATTGAAGCAATGGTATGGAGATGAGGTCCTCCCTGAGATTCAGGAAACAGCGAACGATCAATTTTATCAGCCAACTCTGGCTTACAAAAAATCAATGCGCCCCTTGGACCATTTAATGTCTTGTGTGTGGTCATAGTGACGACATCGACTCCTGTTTCGAAAGGGCTGGGATGATAGCCCGTAGCTACCAAACCTGCTATGTGAGCAATATCGGCGACGTGATACGCACCAACTGCTTTCGTTATCCTCGATACCTTCCTAAAATCGATGACCCGAGGATACGCACTGGCACCGGAAACGATGACTTTTGGCTTATGTTTACGAGCTAGCTTCTCCGATACTGCATAGTCAATAAGACCATTTTCATCGACACCGTATTGCAAAACTTTGTATTCTTGTCCGGATCGATTCCTAGGATGTCCGTGAGTTAAATGTCCACCATGACTCAACTTCATTCCCATCATCCTGTCACCAGGAGACATCAATGCATTGTATGCAATGAAGTTTGCTTCTGAACCCGAATGAGCCTGCACATTCACATGATAATTTGTATTGAAGGCTCTTCGAGCTAATTCTTGAACAGCCTTTTCAAGCTCATCGATCATGTCTTTGCCATTATGGTTAAAACCGGCATAATACCGCTTACCAGGATAACCTTCGGCATAAACACCGACCAAAGGACTTGATAGGGCCTTGCGCACCTTAGCTGAAGGCCAGCTATCAGAAGCTACCAGATCAATTGTTTTTGCCTGTGATGCCTCAAGGTCTTTGATTATTTTCTCTATCTTCATTGGATCGTATGTTCTCTTCATTTAGCACCTCTCAAAGGACAATACCAAGATGATACAATAATTGGGAGATAAGTAAAATTGGTTTATATTAAAAAAATAGTACAACATATTTCATTGTTTGACAAGAAAAAGATGAAGAGTTGGATTTAACTATAGTATGCTTAAAGGAGACTTAATAACAACCGGGCTATCTTATTTTCATCATGACGGATAAATTTACCCTGAGCTAATAAATCCGCAAGAATATATCTTTGACCTTGATGTATAGGCTTTACAAATATAGCCTTGTCTTTCTTTAACTATGCCCAGCCAAACTCCCCGATTCAAATCTATAACTGAAAAGGTCCCCCAATACTTTATCTAATCTGGACAAAGCAACGAGGGCCCTTCGTATATCACCTGGTGGCAGCACTCCATATTCGTCTCTAAGTACTCCGCTTGAGCCACCATCATCGGCCATCGTTACAATGGCCGATAAATTGACGGGATGATTTTTGAGTGCGGAAAGTATCGTAAAAGTTCCAGTACCTCCGCCAATAACAATAATATTTTTAGATTCTTATCCAACTATTCTTCAATGATGGTTACAGAATAAACCTGTATATCGAGAGGCTGTACACTCTCCCAAGGTCTGAGATACGAGAACTTTATTTCGGTCTCTCCTTCTGCTGTAGGATTGAATGTGAATATTTCGACTCCTCCGGCACCAACTTGCTCAGATTGTGACGTGAATGATTGTGAAGTCATTTCTACAAATTCTTCATCAACTTCTACCATCCAATTGTATCCAGTGCTTGGATTAGAGGCTAACGCAATCGAGAATTCTTCACCTACTGATATTTCAATATTGTTTGTCTCTTCACAATCCTCAACCATTCCTGAAGGAAAACCATATTTGGCAGTTTCTTCACAAGAGATCACTCCTTGACCATCAAAGGTTATTCTCCACAAATCATCTTCTTTAACAGCTAAGAAAGCTCCTGTATTTTCTGAACCTCCTGGCTGGAAGATTACTATCCCTCGTGCATGTGTATCAGTTTCCTGTTCGATAGCGACTGAAATTTGAGATATCTTTCGATTGTATCGATTTGCAAATGCCAATATGATTTGTTCCTCCCTAGAAAGATCTTTATTAATCTCTTCTTCGGTTATACCACAATGCACATCAACATCTTTCTTTTGTGGGTCTGGTGGAACCCATTGGCCTGATGCATCTTTGTAACCAGAGAATCCAGCAATAACCATACAGACTAATTGATCTTTTTTATACCCTGTTAGTTCACCAACTGTACCAGCAGCAATGTTATATACATCTCTTTCGAAGCCCTGATCTATAAAGTATTCGTCTACTTTAAGATATTTGTCATTTAAAACTTCTATAGCCTCAAATCCTTTACCGATGATACTGACAGCTTGAATGGATTCGTCTTTTTCGACGTTCCAATCAAACTCTTTTTCATCTATCTCCGGATAAGAAATTTCCATTTCTTTCGCGACTTCCTCCAAAGTAATTGTTGGTGCGTCTTTAAGAAGACCCGTTCCGAAGATTAAATAACCGCCTCCCAAAGCGACTACCAACAAAATGCCTATTAATATTGGTTTTGACATATTAAGTATTTAATTGCTTTATTTTATTTTAAGCGACCGAATTTCATTAGGTATATCACCTATAAAATAAATAGTCAAAGATTGCGAGCGGGGAGTCTTTTATAGTACTCTCCAACCCCCCTATTGCTTTAATTATATTCTACGAAGCAAGATAAACAACGACGATGACGACCGCCAGTAGTAGAAAGCCTAAAGTATAAAAAAATGTTCTGAGAGCTTCTTTTTTCTCTCCGTCTAGATATAGAAGCGCTGGTTTTCCTAAAACCAATGCTCCTACTATGGCTGCTGATAAAACAAACAGTAGCAAGAAAGCAACCGGCCCCCAAAATTCCTCCATAGGACCAGCAATTCTTTCCATATTTGTCATCACCCATCCGACTAGCATCACATAGACAACAACACCAACCGCGTTAAGTAGAGCGCACTTTATTGTTTTCGTGTTTTTCACAATACAAAATTAATAATTTTATTCGGTACAACGATTACCTTTTTAACCTCTTTATCTTTATACTTAGAAAACTTCTCATCAGCCATAACTATTTCCTGAAGTTTCTTTTGGTTCAAATCCGACTCAACTTCAACAGTTCCTCGAACTTTTCCATCGAACTGCACGACGACATTTACTTTCCTCTGTCTTAAGAATTTATTATCATATCGCGGCCATTGAGATAGGGTAATGGATTTTTTCTCCCCTATGATCTCCCATAGTTCTTCGGAGATATGTGGAGCAAATGGATGTAATAGTTGAATAAATACTTTTTTCTTCTCATCATCAATCTTGTAGTTTTCGACTTCATTCAATAATTTCATCAATTCACTAATACCTGTATTAAAACTCAAACTTTCAATATCCTCTCCAACTTTTTTTATCGCATAATTAAATACATATTCTAGTTTTTCAGAATCTAATTCTTCTTCCGTTTCTTTCGGTCGTTCAATAAAATTCCAAACACGATTTAAAAATCTGTAAATTCCGTTAATAGCTAATGGATCCCATGGGCCACCTTGCTCATATGGCGCCATGAATGCTAGATACATTCTCACTGTATCTGCTCCATATTTTTTAACCTCCTCATCAGGGTCAACAGCTAGCCCTCTAGACTTAGACATCTTTTGTTTAGTCGTAGGGTCAAGAATAAATCCACGATTTATACGCCTTAGATATGGTTCTGTAAAATCGATGTAACCTAAATCGTGAATTACTTTCGTAAAGAATCGAGAATAAAGTAGATGCATTGTATTGTGTTCTGACCCACCAAGATACAAGGGGACTGGTAGCCACTTTTTTATCTTCTCCTTATCCGCAAATTCTTTTTCGTTCTTCGGATCAGTGTATCTCATGAAGTACCAGGATGAATCCACGAACGTATCCATAGTGTCAGTTTCTCTCTCTGCTTCCCCGTTACATTTCGGACACTTCACTCTCACCCACTCTTCGGCCTTAGCCAAAGGGGACCGTCCGTCATCAGATGGCTTGTAATCCTCAAGATCTGGTAGCTCGATCGGTAAATCTTCCTCCCTGACAGGCTGGAAACCGCACTTAGAGCAATTTATTATCGGTATAGGTACTCCCCAGTATCTTTGCCTCGAAATGATCCAATCATGGAGCTTGTAGTTGATTTTGAAATCAGCTAAACCTTTTGATTTTAGATCTTCTGTTATCTTCTGTCTTGCTTCAAAAGAAGGCTGACGATCATATTTTCCGGAATTAACTAATTTACTATTCTCATCAATAACTTCGATGATAGGTAAGTCATATTTTTTCGCGAATTCCATGTCTCTCTCATCATGTGCAGGAACAGCCATAATAGCACCAGTGCCATACCCCATCATTACGTAATCCGCCACCCATACAGGAATCTTTTCATTGTTAACAGGATTAAATACATAACCGCCGGTAAAGACTCCTGTCTTTTCTTTGTCGGTGTGTAATCTTTCCATTTCTGATTTTCTTTTTGCTTCTTTTATATATTTTTCAACTTCTTCCTTACTTTCGTCAGCAGTTAATTTTTCAACCATCGGATGTTCCGGAGCTAAAACAAAATATGTTGCACCAAATAATGTATCTGGTCGTGTAGTAAATACTTTTATGGTTTCTTTGGAGTTGGGGATTAAGAACTCTATTTCCGCTCCTTCCGATTTCCCGATCCAATTTTTTTGAGCAATCTTAATTGACTCCTGCAAATCAACAGAATCTAGATCATCAATCAGACGTTCTGCATAGTCGGTGATCTTAAACATCCATTGCTCCAATTCTTTTTGTAGAACTTCGGTATTACATCTTTCGCAGGTCCCCGCTCCAGTCACCTGTTCATTTGCCAAAACTGTTTTACAAGAAGGACACCAATTAACTATTGTTTTATCTTTGTATGCTAAATCTTTGTTAT
>SDBV01004347.1_pt1 | contig 20485 bp, 19 predicted proteins | sample 2277081 | NCBI WGS metagenome assembly SDBV01 (sample SAMN10402039, study PRJNA504765) | marine sediment metagenome | isolation source: marine sediment core GS10_PC15, 223 cmbsf | place: Arctic Ocean: Southern Knipovich Ridge | collected 2010 | reverse complement strand
AAGATATATTTTGGTGTATACGATATAAAGGCAAACAAAAAGCGCCGTAACCGACTGCAATGTCCTCAGTTACGACGCCACACCCTTGCCAAAAACACCGAACTTATAATAAACTCACGCTAGCATCAAAGACAATCCGCTGATAGGTGTCAGGTCGGATATGCTGTTGTTCATCAGCGAAAGAAACTCCAGATTGATACAATACTCAAGGCCGCTCAGGTCGCTTATTCCGGCTGAATCCGCGAACAAAGTAGTGAGCGTGGCCATGTCGGAGGGATAGATGTCTCCGGTGGGTATAGCCAGCGGGCCGCGTAGGGCCGTCAGGAGGTTTGCGTCAGGAATGCTGACCGCCTGCGGAAAGTCTGAAATGTTTTGAGGGTCCGTCCCGTTGAGGTATTCGAGCAAATTGTCGAAGGTGTCCGCGTCAGGGTCGCCAGTTGCTCCGTCATCAGGATCGGTTGTGCCATCATCTAGCGGATCGAGCAAGTTGGACACTTCCCATCCATCCGGCAACTGATCGCCGTCAGTGTCAGGATCGCTGGGATTGGTCAAGGCGCCGTACTCGCCGAGGTTTGTCAAGCCGTCCAAGTCGGGATCAAGAGCGGCGTCAGCAATATCCAAAGGCAGCAGTCCGTTATCGATCTCCCAGCCGTCCGGTATTAAGTCATTGTCAGAATCAGGATCAAGGGGGTCCGTGCCGTGCGTTTGAACTTCAGCGCCGTCATCCGCTCCGTCCGAGTCTGAATCCGGCTCCCATGGATTGGTTCCCTGAGTTTGCTCGTCCACGTTCAGCAGCGCATCGCTGTCTGGATCTCCACTTGCTCCGTTGTTAACGTCTGCTGTGCCGTTATCAAGCGGATCAAGCGAGTTGGCAATTTCCCAATCGTCAGACAATGTGTCCAAATCCGTGTCGTCAAGCTGTGGGTTGGTTCCTAAACTGAACTCCGTAGCATTTGAAAGCGTGTCGCTATCCGGGTCGCCGGCCGCTCCGTTGTTAACGTCCGTTGTGCCATTGTCAAGCGGATCAAGCGAGTTGGCAACTTCCCAGTCGTCCGGCAAGGTATCTAAATCCGTATCAGAATCCTGTGGGTTGGTTCCCAAGCTGAACTCCGTAGCATTTGAAAGTGAGTCACCATCGGGATCGCCTGCGGCGCCGTTGTTAACATTGGTTGTGCCATTATCAAGCGGATCAAGCGAGTTGGCAACTTCCCAATCATCCGGCAAGGCATCCCCATCCGAGTCGAGATCCAGGAAATTGGGTATGAAGTCGGTGTCAGGATCTCCCGTGCCTTCGATGGCGTCATCTATGCCGTCGCCATCTGAATCAAGGTCCATGAAATTAGGTTTTCCGTCAAAATCAGGGTCGCCTGCCCCGTCTATGTCATCGTTTATACCATCGCCGTCAAAATCGATAATCATATATTCGTCAATGCCTATGTCGTATTCAGTGCCGGTGGCGTCTGCTCCCCTTGATGAAAGGTCATATGGCCGGACATCTCCATCAATGTCCTGATGTGTGGCATCCAGTCCGGTTCCCGCGTCTATCGCGGTCGAGTCAAAGAGCAAATGGTAGTCCATCACCGTAAACGATGCACCTGCGCCTAGTTTTGCGCTTTTCATTGATGTGATGTCGCCGCGCACTTCCAATGTGTCGATTGTGTTGTCTACTATCACCACGTGCAGCTTCTGCAAAGTGTCGGGGTTGAGCGGCCAATTGCGCATCATGCCCGGCGGAAAACTCGGTGTGCCGCCCGCTTTGAGTTCCGTCACGTCCTTAGCGGAATTGTAGATCACGCTCGCCCACGTGCCAGTGGGCCTAAGAACGAATCGAGGATCCGTGTCGATGTTTCCCGCGCCACCGGTAACATTTGCGTTTATTTCCGCCGCGGTGAACAGGTCCGTGGTTCCATTGTAAAAGAAAGGCGCCGTCGCATTAGCGAAAAACAGGCAATTGTAGACGTAAGTGTTGGAATCGTTACTTTCTTCATAAAAACCGTAGCCGTCGTTTCCGTGGATAATTATGTTGTAAAGATACAAATTCGTCGAGGCACTGTGGAGACCGTCGCCACCTGTCAGTAGCGCAACATTGTCCGCAACCACGCAATTCACGAAAGACGAGGAAGAATCACTGAAAATACCTCCGCCAAGGCCCGACTGGTTACCGCTTATTATGCAGTTAGAGAAGTCCGGCGTGCCTAAGCTATTGTCATAAATGCCGCCGCCTTTGTTTGTCGCGGTATTGCCGGATATAACACAATTATCAAACGAATACGGTGGATACGGTGGAGAGGTAAAGGCGTCAACAATGGCTATGCCGCCGCCGATGTCGGTTGAATTGTTGCTTCCAACGGCACAACGAAAAACCAGCGTATCTGAGTTAACACAGTAAATGCCGCCGCCATTAGGCGAAGAATTATTCACAATGAAGCAGTCCTGTATAACCAATCCCGTACACCAATTCACATATATACCGCCGCCGTTCAAGCCGTCGTTTCCTGTAATCATGCAGTTGGCAATCAAAACATCTTGTACAAAGCCAATATCCAGCCCTGTACCGCGCGGGGCTCCGACGCCTTGATCGGATGCTCCAGTAATGGTGAATCCGTCCACTATCGCCTGAGAAGATTCTACAAATTCAATCGCCCAACCCGGAGAAGCTCCCAGGCTCGGGTCAATCGTTGCAACGTTATTGATCCAGTCCCGCTGGAATTTAGCCGTTTCATAAGTGCCGATACCGTCAAAGCCTCCGTAGAGTTTCTCGTCGTTGTTCGAAGAAACCGCTTCTCCATAAACACCGTCACCGACCCAGATCTCCCAACCGCTGCCCGTGTTGCTAATTCCTTCGCCGATTGTATCGTAAGCGGTGTCCCAAGTCTTGCCGTCCTCCGTCCCGGATACGTTTACCACATCGACAAAGACAACCCGCCGCACCTCGTATGCGCCCATATCGTGGAAGTCAGTCGAACTCGGCTCATTGCCAACAAAAGGTATGTCAATCGCTCTTGAAACGCCTTCTATATCGTCACTCGGTATGTCCAGGTCGCCTCCGGTGTCAGACGATCCTTTATCTATACATGGTGAATCATAATGGAGATAGTAATTGCCCGTAGCGGGATTAACGAAATTCGGGGAGACACTCAAGTTCCCTGTTCCGGCCTGCGGCTCCTGAATGTTTGTATAACTGACCTGCGAACCTGCACTCCCGGTGAGGAGAAGTTCACCATCCAGCAAATTCCACAGAATACAGTTCTTTATATTCGGACTTGAATCGCCGTCGGCCTGAATTGAGAAGCCGTTGTTGTCCCCAAAAGTACAATTCCTTATGGTATCGTTAGTGTTGTCTAAGTAGATACACGAGCCGTTCCCAGGGGGGGTAGCGGTGTTACTATGAAAAAGTGAGTTGATGAACTTTGGTGAGCCGCCGGCAAGGTAAACCGCCCCTCCGTTTTTGGCATCGTTATACACGAAGCGGCACCTTGAAAAGCTTCCCGATCCGGAGGTGTCATAAACAGCGCCGCCTAATCCGGTGGACCCCACGGAGTTAGTGTCAAAAAGGCAATCGCTGAACGCTGACGATGAAACGCTGCTATATACTGCCCCACCCTCATTGGGCGCGCCGTTTGTGCTGTTATTTATGAACTCGCAGTTCGCGATGGTTGGACTCGTACTGCTATTGAAAAGTCCGCCGCCCTGGCTCGCTGCACCCCGCGTAACCGTGAAGCCGTCCAATGTAGCCGAGTTGGCCCCAACGACGCAGCGTCGCGCGTTCTCGCCGTCGATAATAGTCTTATTTCGCCACGGCTTTCTGCTGAACCTAGAGCTTTCAGTGCCATCAAAGCCACCGTAAACCGGTATGCCGGCTTTCAAAGTGACAACTTCCGTCCCCGTCGACGTGTAAATCCCATCGGCCACCCACACCTCGTCGACCGATATCGTGGCGTCTATGCCCTCCTGGATGGTCTTGAAAGCATTTGCCCAACTGGAGCCATCGTTGGCGCCCCCCACAACGTCAGCGTCTACATAAAACACCGTCGCAACACACTGGGCCGCCCACAGGCCTGCAATGACCGAAAAGACAAAAAACTTCCTCACTTATCTACTCCTTCATTTTGAAGCAGCAGCTTTCTTGGGAGTGCCCAAAAAATGCACCACCTTTTCAAAGTTTACTCATGTTTAGTATATCATGAGATCTAAACATTTGTTCGCCTATCTTTGCAAAACCCCGGATGTCCACGCAGCTCGAAGAGCTAATTAGTTGCTGTTGCGGAAGTCCCGGAGGGACAACTGATAATAGCCCACCGTTTTAACGGTGGGAAAAGAACACCCCCCTTTTTCATCCCGGAGGGACGGCTGAAACCGCCATGGGACCAATATATGATTACCTTTTCAGCCGTCCCTCCGGGGCTTCCATTTTCCATTTCCGGATCCCAGCAATAAATTGCTGGGCTATTATCAGATGCCCCTCCGGGACAAAACGGCTTTCCGCAACAGGAACTAATTAGCGTCCCTGTATGCTACTATCCGCCAGAACTTTGTTGTTTTAACCATATTTATCGCACAACTCTCACCATCACAACACCTTACTCACAGTGTTCTAATACCTTGAATTCTGATTGCTGTTACACCGAGCTAAGATCTCCGTGCTAAAAACCTTCATGCTCTTCATGTCCTTCATGGTGAACATTCATTCTTTGGTTGCGGCTACGCCGCGCTATGCTGTCTCCCGGCGAATAAGTCCTTCCCTTTCTTGTATTAATGACTGTAACGTTCTAGAATTGGAAAAGATTCTTCCGGGATTTCCGTTGCTAACTGGTTTTGAGCCGCGTGTCTGTGCGGAGAAAGAAAAGACACAGAATGATCGGTCGGGACGAAAAAGCACATTACATCAACCAGAAAGGGCAAAATGTGCTACCACAAATCGCTCCATTACCGGAACTGACCGACGTCGAACTGATGCAAGGCGTCTGCGAGGACGACGAATTCGCGTTCGCGGACCTCTATGAACGTCATTACGCGCGGCTGCAAAACTTCTTCTACGGAATGTGCAGGGATGTACATGTATCGGCCGACTTGTGCCAGGAAACTTTCCTTCGTATCTGGAAATTGCGGAAAAGGTATAAAGGTATAGGCTCATTCCCTGCGTATATGTTCGCGATTGCCCGCAATATCTGGTTCGAGAGACAGCGAAGCAACAGAAAACATCAGCGCTTAGGCGTACGCCTCAGCCACGACGGCATCTGGGACACGGTAGCCGCAAGCCCAAGGCACCAGCCGGACAACAAAGCCATCCATTCCGAAATCAGGGAGGAGATTTTCAACGCGCTCGAAACCCTGCCGGAAGAACAGCGAATGGCGTTTATATTAAGGACGGTTGAAGGCTTGTCCCTGGCTGAGATAGCGAGCGTGATGGGGTGCCCGGAAAACACGGTGCGATCGCGTAAACTCACCGCGCTCAAGAAGTTGCGCAAAATGCTGGGCGGTGTTTTTGCAGAATGACCATATTAACAATGATTAAGGATAAGGCTATGAACCGGTGTGAGAGCACAGAAAACTTAGCAAAAAAGGGACTGACACCAGCGAAGCGAGTCTTCGAGCGAAGACGTGTCTGTCCCTTTTCTTGCGGGCCTATCCAAAAGTACCTCAGGTTTAACGAACACTTAAGTTAACATTATAAAATGATTAAGGATAAGGCTATGAAGTGCAAAGAGATACGGGAAAAGCTCGGGGACTATGTGTACCACGATTTACCCTTGCACGAGCATAGGGAAATCAAGCTTCATTTAGCGGGTTGCTACCGCTGTAAGGAGGCGCACGAAGGGCTCCGGGAAGTAGTCGCCGAGTGCAGGCGCGTATTGAGAAATCCAAGGCCGCTGAACCAGGCCGAATCGCTTTTTCGACTACTTTGTTTGGATAATAACGCCGTAATGGCTCGAAAAGGGCTTGCCGCTCTGCTTCCTAAGTGGCCAGGCAAAAGCCCTGCACAGATCTTCGGACGCTTCGTTGCCGCGGCAATGTTGCTCATAGTCTTCAACCTTACCGGACCCGTCAAAGACGGTCGCGCGCGTTTGAGTGGCGCGATTGCCCAACAAGTTGCTTTTCAGGACGAAGAAGCCCTTAAACAGAATCGCATAGCAGCCCTGCAACCGACAGTGAGTTGGCGTTTGGAAATTGAAAAGGAAATGAGGGTCTAAGTCCCACAAGCTTTTCCGGAGGAAGCACATGCCCTTGTACAAGTATCGCGTGGTGGGTGAGGATGGCACACCGGAAGAGGGTGTAATCGAGGAATCCTCAGGTTACCGCGCGACCGCCCTGCTCAAAGAGCGCGGCTACCAGGTCAACAGCGTCGAAGCGCTCGATAAACCCTTCAAGTTCAAGAGAGAAAAGCATAATCTCTCCTGGGAAGACATAAACCTTTTCAACGAACAGCTTCTCGCCATCACAAAAAGCGAATTGCCCTTGTCCGGATCCCTCAAAGTCCTTGCTGAGGACATCAAAAAGCAAAACCTCAAGAAACTTATCGAGGGCCTTCACGAAAAGCTCGAGACCGGAGCATCTTTGGCCGACGCAATAGACGCTTGCGAGGAGAGCTTCCCCGCAATGTACAGGCACTGCATCCGCGCAGGCGAGGAATCGGGCAACCTTTCCGGAGTGCTGAGCCATCTTTGCGACTATTCAGAGCGCCGTGTCGAGTTCAAGTCAAGGGCACAGGAATCGCTTGCCTATCCCGCTATGGTAATCATGGTTGCCATCGCGGTCCTTGTGTTTATCATGGTCAAAATAGTCCCAGTTTACGGCGAGATATTTGCCGAATTCGGTTCATCGCTGCCTGCCCCAACGCAATTCCTCATGGATCTTAGCGACGCCTTGATATACCACACTTGGTCTGTTGTGTGTGGATTAGCGGTCGTCATTTCGGGGATAGTGATCTGTAGCCGGCTATCACGCCGGTTCTACCGAAGCTCCTATTTGCTGTCGGCGGCCATTTCCAGCATCCCGGTAATCGGCGCGCTGTATCGCAGGTCATGCGTGTTGCGGTTCACCCAAACCTTGAACTTGCTCCTTTCGAGTAACGTTCCCATTATAGAAAGCCTTCACTTGGCGGCAAGTTCCGCTGACGACGCACTGCTGCACCACGCCGTAGGTATTGCCGCGGAAATGGTGCGAGGCGGAACCTCGCTCGCCGATGCCTTTAAAGAGGTACGCTTTTTCAAACATAGCTATTGTTGGGCAGTCGCCAACGCCGAAAGGCATGGAAACCTGGAGGAAGCCTTGCGGCAGATTACGGCCAATTACGAAAACGGAGTACGCCGGCAGGAAAAAACGGTCCTGGCGCTAATCGAGCCGTTGATCATCGTTTTCTTGGGTGGATGTGTGGCTTTTATCATCATATCTCTGTATCTGCCTATTTTTACGCTGGGAGACGCACTTACAGGCTAATCATGAAAGCAAGGTCCAACAAATCACATTCCATGCGCCCGGATGAGCTGGTGCTGTTTACCGCCCTGCTCAGGGATAGCGTGAAGTTTGGAGACAAGCCGGAAAGCGCACTGGAAACCGCCATGAGCAGTCCAGACCTTTCCCGGTGCGCCGATTTGTTGAGTGCGCTGTTAACTAAAGTCCGCTCCGGCGAGACTTTGGCTACCGCGATGGCCGCGTTTCCAGATGTCTTTCCAAAAGTCTATGTGCGCGCCATCGAAGCAGGCGAAAAAGACGGCGACCTTGTGCCGGTTCTGGACAAGCTGTGCGAATACACTGAATCGACCCACGAAACGGATGCAAACGAAAAACTCAGCCGAATCGAGTTCGACGGGACCGTCGTGATTTACCTGTGCATGCTCGCGACGCTTATCGGAGTCGGACAGCTGCTGGGCACTTCGGGAATCACCAGCATCGGATGCCTCACCACAATATCAACTGGCGGAACCGAGGGCGAATCAGGAATATCGCTTTTCGATGTGGGCCCAATCGCTCTCTTAATCGCCATGGGATACTACTTGATTATGAGAAACTGGGATTTCTCGGAAAACTCCAGGTTCAAGCTCGAAGCCATCAAACTCAGGCTACCAGGCTTCGGACCAATCTTCAGGGCGGCGTCTTTATCAAGATTCAGCCGAGCGCTCGGACTACTGCTGAGTTGCGGAACGCCCAAAGCGGAAAGCCTTGCACTTGCCGCCGAAGCCAGCGGCAACGTCCCAGTAAAAAGATCCGTATCAAAAGCAGTCAGTCTCGCTGAAAATGGCGAAGGACTGTCCAAAGCGCTCGAACCCGTCCGTTTTCTGGGCAGGTCATTTCATTGGATGATTTCCGAGGCAAGTAAATCAGGGGACGCATCGAGAACGCTGCTCGAAATCGCGTCAATGCACGAGCAGGACATGAAACGAAGACGTGTGTCATTTCGCGGCAAAGCCTTCACCTTCGCCGTATCGACGGCTTTTCTGTCATACGTCGCGTTGATATGCCTCGCGTTCGGACCACAATTCGGTTTGCCAATGGGCGGAGGCGGTGGGTGATAGCGCGATAACCGTTGGCATGGTGCCAACAACGCAACGAAGACGAGCCGTGTGAATTACATCTGCAGGAAGAGGGCGGGTAGCCAATGAATTGGCGAGACATTCTATTTGCTGACGTTGCCGGACTTTTGCGAGGAGACAAGCTGCCGGCGCGCAAAGGGGGACGGATCGGAATCTCCCCCAAATGGCGTGGACCGGTCCGGGGTACGATCTCGAAAAACCTCAAAGAATTGATCGAGGTTACAGGGCAGTTGTCGACCCTGACGGCTGCTAACGTCGATCTAGTCGGCGGCTTGGACGCCGCGGCCATGGACGCCAAAAGAAGTATATTACCTAATATTCTGCGGCCACTTCTGTGGCTACTTCTGTGGCCACTGGCGGGATACTTCGGTCGGGGAAGTAGATTACGGAATATTCTGTGCGCACTGGCGGGAGACATCGAACAGGGCTGTTCCTTGTCGGAATCGATGTCGCGGCGAAATCGGTTTTTTCCCAGGTTCTACATAGACTTGGTAAAGGTAGGGGAAGATACAGGTTCGCTTTCCAAAGTTCTGGAGAACCTTAACAAATACTTGACGGAAGCCGCTTCAATCTATTCTTCCGCTCACCACTGGTTGACATACGTTATGGCGAGCCTGATAGTACAGCTTGTAATTGCCGCCGTTCTTGTCCTGAAAGTCTTCCCAGTATTCGGATCAATCTTTGGAGACTTTCATGATACTGTTCCTGAAGAGAGTAGTGCTTACTACGACAGGCTCTACTACGTCAGCGATTTGTTTCTATACAATTGGTGGTTGATTCTGATTCTAATCTCCTTTGCGGTGATTCTCTGCTTTTCGTTTATTCGTTTGCTGAATAGAAGAGGCATTACAGACATGCTCTTCGGCCTTGCGCTCAGCCGAATACCGTTCCTTCGCTCCTTTGTGGTCAAGCGCGATTTATCGCATATAGCGCTTATCCTCGAACAATTGCTCGGCTCCAATATGCCTGTGAATGAGGCATTGGAAATAGCTTCTGAACTAGACCTTAATCCAATCTATGTCAATATGTTGAAGAGATTGGCCGAAAGAACCGACGAGGGAGAAACGCTCACTGCGGCATTGGAAAAGGAACCCGCCCATCTGTTGCCTGGATCGTTCAGAGGCATGGTGGCTATAGGCGAATCTTCAGAACGGTTACCCGAGGCTTTTGGCCGGGTAGGACATTTCTACAGACAGCAAGTTTTGAAGAGCTACCGTTTATTGAACACCTTTTTATCGCCACTTGAGTTGGCGGTACCGGCAGCACTTGTGCTGTTTATTTGTACCTCGTTCTTCGGTATGTACATAGGGATGATTTCTATGTTGCTTGATGATTTATAAGGCCAAGAAAACTTTTGGAGTGAAAAATCGTGGTCAATTTGAGACTGTTAGGCAGAAAGCAGCCTGCGCCTGAACCGGCCGAGACGGGTCCGATTCCGTTGGCTGAGTTGGAGCCTGCTCTTATCGAATGCCTCGCTAAAGGCGACAAAGGCGTCACCGAACTTGTCGACCTGGCGATGAGGCAAGCCGTCCATCATCGCGCCAGCGACATACATTTCGAGCCGTGGCCCGATTGCATGGCCGTCCGTTTCAGGATAGACGGGATATTACAGGACGTGGGCACTCTGCCCAGGGAACACCAGGAAAAAATCATTGCCCGCATAAAGGTGATGGGCAGAATGGTGGCTTATAAGAAAGACAAACCCCAGGACGGTCGAATTGATCCCGAGAACAGTCCCTCGCGAAAGGGTATGCGAATTTCAACTTTCCCGACAGTGAACGGCGAAAAGGCCGTCGTCAGAATCCTGGCAGGAGCCAACGACATGCTCGAGTTGGACACCCTGGGTTTTGATAAGGGCGTCGTGCAAGGTCTTCGAGCCGCCATCGAGCGATCGCAAGGCACGCTGTTGCTGACAGGCCCAAGTTCGAGCGGAAAGACCACAACCATATACGCGCTTCTGCGCGAAATAATCGCTAACCGCAAACCTTCCCCTCATGTGGTGACAATTGAAGATCCTGTCGAGTATAGGTTGAGCAAAGTTGCGCAAACCCAGGTCGATCCGCATTCAGGGTTTACATTCGACGCGGCATTGCGCGCGATACTGCGCCAGGATCCCGAGGTCATCATGTTGGGCGAAATCCGCGATCCGGAAACTGCGAAGATAGCGATTCAAGCTGGCCTTACCGGCCACTTGGTGATTAGCACAATACACAGCGGAACGGCCGCGGGCGTTTTCACCAGGCTGCTCGACATGGGTATCGAGCCCTACCTTGTAGCGTCGTCCGTGACCGGTGTACTGGCGCAACGGCTGCTGCGCGTAAACTGCCCGCATTGCAGCGTCGAAAGCGCACCGGACGATTCGATCGCGGGGCAATTCGGATTCGACGAAGGAACCACAATTAAAACAGGACAAGGTTGCGAGCAATGTCAGGGACTCGGATACCGAGGACGCACAGCGGTCGGTGAACTACTAAGCGTCGACGAAGAACTTGCCGAACTCGCCTTGGCAAGGTCCAGGACAAAGGTCTTACACGAAGCAGCCCTCTGTAACGGCATGACGCCTTTAGCCGATGCCGCCGCAGCCAAGGTCAAACAAGGAATTACCAGCATAGAAGAACTGAGGCGCGTACTAAACCGCCCCGTCAACGAAGGAAGCGCATGACGATGTCTAAACAAAAGACAACCCAATCATCATCGCGAGCTTCCCACCCAAACAAACCAGATACGCTAAGGAAAACGGGGGCTGACACAAGCGAAGCGAGTCCCCGAGCGGAGACGTGTCTGTCCCCGCTTTCCGCCCAACCAGACACGCCAAGGAAACCAGGGACTGACACAAGCGCAGCGAGTCCCCGAGCGAAGACGTGTCTGTCCCTGCTTTCCGTCCCAACCAAACACGCCAACGGCTTCTCCCTAATCGAACTAACCACCGCCATAGCGGTCCTGATGGTAGGCATGTTGGGCGTGACCTCCATGTACCATTTCGGGGCAGACAAAATGACCGCACTCAACGAATCCAGAATTGCCGTGCAGGCCGTACAAAATGAAATCGAAAGCCTGCGTTCGCTGTCCTTCGATAAACTACGCAACGGCCAAGACCTCTCTTTTGTGAGCACGACGCCATTAACTGAAAAACTGCCCCGCGCAAAATCGCTTGTGACAATTCAAGACTATGAAGATCCCGCCAAGAAGATAAAGAAGGTGACGGTAAGCATTAAATGGACGGGTGAAAATGGACGAATCATAACGAAATCGTCAACTACACTCATTTCGGATAAAACATAAGATGAAAAAACGCTATTCAACAAACAAGGCCGGCTATACCTTGATAGAAATGCTTTATTACGGAGCGATACTGGCGATAGTGGTCAACCTTGCCGCTGGCGCTTTCATATCGAGTTCGCGTTTGTTCGCATACAGCACAAAGGCACTCGACAGAATGCAAGTCCTGGACGAAATCGGACGCGATTTTGCCGCGACCGTCCGTAAATCGAGCGGCGTAAGCGAAGGCGTCATGAATTACCGTTCCGGCAGCGACCAAGTCGTGCTAGAAGTCGGCGACGAGTACATAGTGTTTGGCCGTTTGGGCGACAAGCCGCAGCTTAACCGCTTAGTAATTGCCGAGGAAGACGGAGATTATCAAGTGAAAGCAATCGAGTCATATCGGCGCGAACTCGAAGACATCGAGTTCATCTACGACGCATCTCCCACTAACGCGCGTCTTGTGTCGTTATCGCTTGTGCCGGGCAATGACGGACGGAAAAACAAGGCCGTGCCGCAAAAGTTTTCCGCTGCAATTCGAGGAAGATAACCATGAACAAGTCGCAGAAGAAACTTCGCACAAATAGCGGAACTGCCCTGCTTATCGCGATAGGATACGTGGCAATCTTGTCGATAATCTCGTCAACCTTTGTTGTTTATTTGAACCGTTCGATTTCGCGAACAAGTGTGCAGGAACGAACCGTGCTGGCGCGCAATCTGGCTGAAGCCGGCATCGATAAGGCATTGGCGGAACTGAAGTCGGGCAACGCAGCATACACCGGCGAAACCAACACGCCTTTGGGTCAGGGAACTTTTTCCGTGAGCGTGACGCGGGGAGCGCTTCAAGGCGAATACATTATCGAATCAACAGGCAGTATTTTGGGCGGCCCGATTACCGTGGCAACGTCGCGCGTCAAAGTCCGTGCCGTAATTTCTCCCAGTGGAGGGATAAGGAAGCTGGCGTGGCAGGAGGCAAACTCATGACCGGCCATAATAAAAAAGGCTTTACCTTGATCGAGTTACTCGTGGTCATCGCCATCATAGGCATACTCGCGGCCATTCTATTGCCTGCGCTCGCTCGTGGGCGCGAAGCGGCCAGAAGGGCAAGCTGCCTGAACAACTTGTCAAACATCGGTATAGCAATGCACATCTACGCCGCCGAAAACAACGGACGCCTCCCATGGAGCGGGGGAAAAAGCAACGCGGACTGTCTTAAGAAACTCTACGGCGCTTATCTGGACGATTGGCGTTCGTTTGTTTGCCCATCTGACAGCAACGCGTCGTATGACGATTGGAAAGAATCCCTGGATGCGGTAACTGGCGAGGAGCTTTCGGTTGGCAGTGATTTGGGTGGTTTAAGAAGCGTCCGCGCAAGCTATGATTATCTCGGCGCGTACACATATCTGCCTCTTTCCCTGCCCGCGGCTCCAAAGCCCATTCCAAGCAACGTTCCCATTATGTGGGACATCTCATTTGGCGTGGATAAGCCCGATCGCAGAAGCTCAGCTTTCAACCATGTACCTTCCGGGGGAAACGTACTTTGGCTGGACGGTTCCGTGACGTTTCTGATCAGTGTAGAATGGGCGGATGACAATTTACCCCGAAGGCCCGCCGGAATAGAATACGAAAGTCCGTCCGAAGCCGAACCCTTCATCGGAGACGCTTTCGGCTCATATTACTGACGCAAATGCTTAAACGAAAAGCACCCCTTATCGTCATTGCGAGGAGGCACGACGAAGCAATCTATTTCTCTAACCAATTACGCCCAAACTGATTGCACCAACCGCTCAACCTTCTTCCCAACCAGGCACGCCAAGGAAAACAGGGACTGACACAAGCGAAACGAGTCCCCGAGCGGAGACGTGTCTGTCCCTGCTTTCCGCCCAACCAGACACGCCAAGGAAAACAGCGACTGACGCAAGCGAAGTGAGTCCCCGAGCGGAGACGTGTCTGTCCCTGCTTTCCGTACTCACCAGGCACGCTGAGGAAAACAGCAGTCGATCAACCCCTATTCCTCCTCATCCTCCTCTGTTTCGGAAGAAGAACGCTGGGAACGTCCCAAGAGGAAGCCAAGTCCCAATCCTAATAGGAAACTCTTAAACTTGTCCCAATAGATTCCGATTGTTACCACCGAACCTAGGATCGCCGCCGCAAGCATCTGAAATATCATGCTTCCAGTGCCCGGATCCAGGTAGGCATGGGCGGGACGCAAGAAGAACAGGCCGGTAACCGCCAGCACAACAATACTTTTGACTGCAAACGAAGAAGACTTCAAAACCGCCCCTTTCACGAAAGTTCAAAGGCCAAAAGACCTTGATCTCACAGCGTACAACCTGTTGAAGTGATACTATCAGAGCCCTCGATATTTTATCAATAAATGGGTCGATTTTCGCGACGCGCTTCCATATGTTACAATTCTTCCAAATCGAAAGGACCGAAATGAACATAGAATTCACAAAAATGCACGGACTGGGCAACGATTATCTATTCATCGACACGTCGAGATTTCAAATCGACGACCCAGAGGGGCTGTCACGAAATATGAGCCACCGTCATCTCGGCGTAGGTTCGGACGGCATCATACTTGTAATGCCAAGCGATTCGGCCGATTTCAAAATGCGGATTTTCAACGCGGACGGCAGCGAAGCGGAAACCTGCGGAAACGGCATACGCTGCTTTGCCAAGTACGTCTTCGAACGCAACATGACCGGCAAGACGGAATTCGTCATTGATACATTGGCCGGACCGAACCACGTTGTGCTCACAACGGACAACGGCAAGGTTGCCTTTGTGCGTTCAAACATGGGCGAACCCCGCTTCGAACGCAGCGAAATACCTATGGAAGGCGAAGCCGGACGGGTCATCGAAGAGCCACTGCAACTCGACGATCAAACGCTCAACATCACTTGCGCAAACATCGGAAACCCGCACGCCGTGGTCTTCGTGGACGACGCTGAGGCCGTGCCGCTCGCCGAAATAGGACCGAAAATCGAAAACCACCCAAAGTTCCCGCAACGCACAAACGTCGAATTCGTAACCGTACAAAACAGGCAAAACATCGTAATGCGAATCTGGGAACGCGGCAGCGGAATTACAATGGCAAGCGGCAGCGGCTCATGCGGCTCAGCGCTCGCCTCAATGATCACGAACCGGGTAGACCGCAAGGTCAACGTGCATCTAGTATACGGTACCCTGCAAATCGAGTGGACCGAAGACGGTTTCGTATACCAAGAGGGCCCAGCAACCGAAACCTTCACAGGCACATGGGAAATATAAAAACCCGCCTCAACTGAGAAAGTGAGACGGGCTTGACGGTTATCTTTTAACTCTTAGGATTCGTCGGTCTCCACCAGCACTGCGTTGGCCGCATCTGCCTCGCTGTTCGAATCGCCCAATGAATGCTTGGCTTTACCTATCTGCTTGGCTTTGCCCTCGATGGCCTCCTCTTTATGCTTTCCCTTTCCCGAGAACTGCTTGCCAAAGTTTTTCAGGTCAAGCTCGCCGCTCTGGATTTTTTTCACGATGGAGACCAGAAGCTCTCCCGTGGTCTCAGGATTAATGTGACAGGAAGCATTTACGAATACCACTTCCTTGTCGCTCACGACCAGCACAACCAGCCCAGAGATATTCTCGCCGTCGGTCTGCGTAAATACGTTTACCTTTTCTTTCTCCTCAGAAACCTGCACCGTAGGGTACCAGCCGTCTGCTTGCAGTTTCTCCATGAAGGTCTCGACACTTTCACGGGATTCAGATGCAGCATCCCCTGCGTCCTCGTAGACCCTGACTTGCAGATGGTCAATGACGCTAAGCACTTCCCCAATTTCAGGATCGGCCACACTTGCGACCACTGAAACAAGACGCAAAAGCGGCTTCACCAGCGAAACTTTCACTGTTGGCTCCGTATCACCGAGTATGCCAATTTCCGAGAAATTGATATATCCAGGCCCGGGGTCAAGGGCGACCTCCGCGCAAACACCCACAGTACAAACAACCAACGTTAATCCCGCCACACAATACACTACCTTACTCATGACTCTTTTCCTCCGTTTTGCTTTGTTAGGTTAGGCAGAGGCCGGATACCCGCCCCTGCACAAGTTCAGTTGCAGTGTCCGTTCCCGAATTCTCGGGAACGCCACCGTGCCCGCCGGGAATCATCCCCGGCAACTTTCTTTTGGTCGACATATTGCAACAACTATGCCAAGATCGAAGTAAAGCTTTAAGTAGTTGTAAAGTATAGACTTGGGTGATATTTGTTTTGATGAGACCCTTTCTCCCTGCGCGGATAAAACCATATAATGGCTTAAATGGCCGCAATATGGCCATGATGGATTATGTTCTTTGAGGTCCAAGATCAGTATCGAGAGTGAGAGGCAACGTCGTGCTAGACATATCTCAAGCTAAATGATATTCTGCGGGGGCGATTTCAATTGAGACACTATTCAGTTCTTCACTACTGGGAATGGAGGAAATTCCGATGACAAGCAAGACTGCACTGATCGCAACAATCTTAGTGACCGTGGTATCCCTTGCGGTAATCTTATCTCCCGCCTCGGCGGCAAGCGAAAAATCAACCGCACCGGACAGTCAATTCTTCGAACTTCGGATCTATACTTTTACATCCGCCGAACAGCACGCGCTGGTCGAGGGATACTGGGAGAAGGCGGCCATTCCTGCCTTGAACCGGCTGGGAATCAAGACCATCGGTGTATTCAACGAGATCGAGTCCGAAGACAATCCCGAGGTGCCCCGCATCGTTGTCTTGATTCCTTACGACTCCCTCGCCCAGTTTGCCGGCATCAATGATCGGCTGAACGAAGACAAAAAATATACCAAGAATGCAGCCGCATATATGGATGTGGATAAAAAAACTCCCGCCTATGCCAAAATCGAAAGTCATCTGCTACACGCGCTCAAAGTGAAACCGAAGCTGAAAGCGCCGGATACCAGCAAAGATCGAATCTTTGAGATGCGCGAGTACCAAGGGCATAGCGAGAAAGCTAATGACCTGAAGATGCAAATGTTCAACGATGTTGAAGCAGATATATTCGCCGAGTCAGGCCTAACTGCCGTTTTCTATTCAAAGACCATCATCGGCAAAAACCGTCCCAGCCTGTTCTACATGGTGACCTTTGATGACATGGATGACCACGCAAAAGACTGGGACTCCTTTCGCAAGAATCCAAGGTGGGCCGCTGCCAGGAAAAATCCAAAATATGAAGGCGGCGGCGTTTCTGACCGGTCTACATACATGTTGCGTCCGGCCAAGTTTTCCCAGATTTAGCCCACGCGCCGGTACAAATTACCCGTTCTGCCGCAAAATAAAACGGTCGCGGACTGAATTCCACGTGTTCGAAAAAATCCAGTAAGAAGCGCGCGCTCTGTCTTGGAGCTGGCCGTTACTGGATTTTTTTCTGTTGTCCGTCGTCTTTACGCAACGAGGATCGCCGCCGCCGCGTCTCGTTCTATGGCTTGGCGCGCTTCAGTGGCTACTTGTTCGCACAGGGCTACCCACTCCTTGTCGCTCATGGAATCGTATGCGTCGGACTCAAGCGCCCGGCGGCAGAAATCTTGCTCTTCGCGGAGTGAAGTATCTCGACCGCCTTTTGTTGAATGGGTGCAGTGTGAAGTTCGCATATGTTATTGTATCATAGCTTGTCGCTCTCATACGCCCTCAATTTTGGGAGCATGGATCTCGCCTTCAGGATAGGCTGACTCTTCCTGCCGAAGGGAAAAAACTCGAATCCATGTTATAGTTGACGAATCCCGCGATTAGCGCCACAATGGAAAGCGGCAGGCCATTGGGGCGGGACGCTTGTTTGCCGAAGGAGATATAACCATGACGCGTATGGTCGAGACCAAGAACATGGCCCTTTTCTGTGACTTTGAGAACGTCGCCTTGGGCGCCCGGGATGCGGACTATGCCAAGTTCGATATTGTCAAGGTGCTCGAGCGGCTCCTGCTCAAGGGGAACATCGTGGTTAAGAAAGCTTACTGCGACTGGGCACGCTACAAGGATTTCAAGGCCGCGATGCACGAAGCGTCCTTTGAGTTGATCGAGATCCCGCACGTACGGCAGTCGGGAAAGAATTCCGCTGACATCCGCATGGTCGTAGACGCGCTCGACCTTTGCTACACGAAGGAACACGTGGACACCTTCGTCATCATCAGCGGCGATTCGGATTTTTCCCCCCTCGTCAGCAAGCTCCGGGAAAACAACAAGACGGTAATCGGTGTAGGCGTCAAGAATTCAACGTCAGACTTGCTGATCGCGAACTGCGATGAGTTTATCTCCTACGATGACCTTGTCCGCCCTAACCGGCCCCGCGCAAAGGCTGCCAGCAAACAGACCCGTCGTAAGCCGGCCAGGGGGGCGAAGGCCAAAGCCGCCAATCCCGTCGAGGACAAGAAACAGGAGGCATGGGATCTGGTTGTGGAGACCTACGAGGCCCTGTTGGCGGAGCGGGGAGAGGAAGAGAGGATCTGGGGATCCATGATCAAGCAGGCCTTGAAGCGCCGCAACCCGGGCTTTAGTGAGAGCCACTACGGCTTCCGGTCTTTCGGCCAGCTACTTGAGGAGGCGGAAGCACTCGGAATCCTTGAATTGGAACGTGATGAGAAGTCGGGCGGCTTCATCTTCAAGGGTACCCAGGCCCGGTAGATGTCGTAGGACTGACATAGTGCGCACGGAGGCGTGTCCGACCGCTCAATATGCGTGCTGCGTCCTATTGCATTATATGGGATTATCGGTGCTGCACTTAGTATACGAACTCAAGTTTTGCACCGCTGGCTGTGACGTTACGGACGGTGTGGACGGTGTGATATGATGAAATTGTCTGGTTCTTTTTAAGGGGGAGGCGGTCTTGCTCCTTCGTGAGAATACGGAGTGGCAGAAGTTATGTTTTTTTTATGCGGCGCATCGTTGGGTTGAAAAGGAGTTGGGACATGAAAAAAGGTGAGTCGAAAACAGGCGAGGGAAAAAAATCCGGGGGCGCTTCGCGGCGGGAGGCACTACAAAGGCTGGCAACAATACCCGCTCTGGGAATGATGGCGGGATGTGCATATCGTGACAGCAGGAAGCATGATGTTGATGCTGTGTCGGGGGCTACGATCAAGATTGGCGAGGCCGATATCAGCGAGTTGAAGGGTAAGTTGCCCAAAGGGAAGATTGGTGAGCATGAAATCAGCCGCCTGGTTTTGGGCGGCAATTTGATTGGGGGTTGGGCGCATTCTCGTGACTTGATTTACGTGCCTGCCTTGTTCAAGGCCTACAATACGGAACAGAAGGTGTTTGAGACGTTGATGCTGGCCGAGAAGGCGGGTATCGACAGTATCAATATTGGGTTCCCATCCAATCCGCTTCTTCAGAAGTATAAGCAAGTCACGGGAAGTAAAATGAAGGTGATTTCTCAGGTTGCGCCGGACAAGGAAACTGGGGACCATTTGCTGAACATTGACAGGGCCATCGATTATGGTGTCGATATCATTCAGATTCAGGGCAACTGCTGCGACTGGATGGTGCGCGACAACAAGATTGAGATGATTGCGGAAATGATGGAGCACATACGCAGCCAGGGCTACGTGGCTGGGCTTGCCGCGCACACGATCGATTCTTTGATTGCCTGCGAGGATGCGGGAATCATCCCGGATTATTACATGAAAACGATGCATCATGATCAATACTGGTCGGCGCATCCTAGGGAGAACCGGGTGCCTTATGAGGTGGATGGGAAGAAGTCTCCCGACCACAATAAATACCACAACAATATGTTCTGCCTTTTCCCCGAGCGGAGTGTGGAGTTTGTAGAGCGCACGAAAGTTCCGGTTATGGGATACAAAGTGCTTGCAGCCGGGGCGATTAAACCACAAGACGGCTTTAACTGGGCCTTTAAGAACGGATCCGATTTTATCTGCGTCGGCATGTTCGATTTCCAGATTGTGAATGATGTGAATATCACGATCAACGTATTGAATAAGCTTAAAGGACGCAAGCGCAAGTGGTACGGTTAATTCGCGACGCTATTTACCAGTGCCGTTTTCTTTCCATAGCGGCTTTTTTTCTGTAGAATAGCTTTGGTTGTTTTGCTGCTTGTGGGCTGTTGACATTTTTGAAAGGGGACACTCATGCATTCGTCACGACGGGCTTTTCTTAAGAGTATTGGTTTGGCTGCTGCTACCGCGTCATTTCCGGGTTGGGCCGCTTCTGGGTCGAAAACTAAGGAGAGGCCGCCGAATGTTGTAATCATAATGGCGGATGATGCCGGTTTTGCTGACATGGGGGCTTTTGGCGCTAAGGATTTCAAGACCCCTAACCTGGACAGGATGGCGAAGCAGGGAGTTAAGTTCACTAATTTCTATGTTGCGCAGCCGATTTGCGGGGCCTCTCGTGCGGCCCTTTTGACTGGTTGTTATCCTAACCGGATCGGTATGCTTGGCGCGCCCAGCCATAAGGCGAAACATGGGCTTCCGAAGGGTGAAATGACGATTGGGGACCTTGTCAGGCAGAAGGATTATGCTACGGCCATATTCGGCAAGTGGCATTTGGGCCATCATAAGCCTTTCCTGCCAACCCATCATGGATTTGATGAATATTTGGGCCTGCCGTATTCTAACGATATGTGGCCATTCCATCCGACGGGGACTTATCCGGGTTTGCCTTTGATTGATGGTGACGAGGTGGTTAATCCTAATGTTACGGG
>SDBV01004346.1_pt1 | contig 20486 bp, 21 predicted proteins | sample 2277081 | NCBI WGS metagenome assembly SDBV01 (sample SAMN10402039, study PRJNA504765) | marine sediment metagenome | isolation source: marine sediment core GS10_PC15, 223 cmbsf | place: Arctic Ocean: Southern Knipovich Ridge | collected 2010 | reverse complement strand
TTCCGTTTCAACCGCAGGAAAACACCGATGGCCTCTTTCCAAACGCTCCTGGGGATCGCTACGTGCAAATCCCCGCAAACATTGATCGATTTGAAGCAACCTTAGTCAAGTGCATAGGCATATCCTCCCATTTACAGTATATCCTTTTTTTGCAATTATCGCGTGCTAATTCTAAATTTAAAATAGCCTTTATAAAATCTTATCATCCTAATAATATTATTTTAAGGATCAATATTTTCCTTAACGGTAATAAGAGCAATCCTTTCATCGTTATTAACATTTAGTTCTCCAGGCTATATTCTATAGGAATATAGTCAAAATATTTTTCTATAAATTTTTTATTCAATTTATTTCTGCAAATAATTATATTATCAGAAAATATATTTGTTCTTATTACATCACTAGTTACATCCTCAAAAATATATTCAAACAGCATTCTTACGTTTTTTTCATCGAATACATGAAAGTGCATATAAGGATATTCCACTGGATACTTTTTATGGAACTCTTTTTGCCATCCATCCTTAATTATTGCAGATTGTATATAATCCTTAACATGGCTATCATCACAAGCATTTGTCATATTTTCAAAATCAACAATAAAATGTTCCATATCCGTGACATTTCGATGACAATCGTATGTATACTTATAATGCGGTATAGCATGATACTGATATCCTTCTTTTCTAGTAATGAAATAGAAGTTTAACAACAATAAAATAGGGTTATATGAATGCTCAATTATATTAGACGAAATAGAACAATCATATTTATGTTTTAATTTAATATTCTGATATGCATAATGCATATCGGTTATAATGGTTCTTCTATCTCTAGATACTACTTCTCCATACCTATAATAAAAATACTCCTGTATGAGAATCTTCTTTAAGACCTTTAATTTATCGACAACACTCTTATTCCCTTTTAGCTTATCAACTCTGCCAAATCCTCCGTCAATAATATTTATATCCCTAACTTTGCAATTCTTGTAATTAACAATCTGTTGCATACTCCCACCAATTCTCGCGACACTTCCGCAAATATTCTTCTCTATTTTTTCTTGAATGTCGGTCTTCAAGAGCAAACTCATTTTTTATCCTTTTATAATTCTTTTTAATTCTACTAAAAAGGAATCAATTCTATGAAAAGTTGTATGCTTTTCAAAAGTCTTCTTTTGTGCAATTAAAGCTCTTTCAATAGCTTTATCCTGGTTGTTTATTATATATTTGTATAAATCGAAATATTCCCGCGGGTTTTGGGCTACAAAAAAGGAATCACATCCATATCGATTTTCCAACAATTTAGGATTGTCAATCAACTGAGGAACCCCGCAAGCTGCCAGCATATAAGTTCGTTCATTTAATTCACACGGCCATTGTATCTGTTGCGAAAGACTCAGATTAATTCCAACTTTCGATCTAGCATATATATATCTATCCCTATTACGATTAAATCGAAAATTATTTATTCTATTCCATCCCGGTCCGTCAATAAACCCATCATATTTAGAAAATACTTTTTCCAGATATTGAAAATATCTATTCCATTTATCAGGATTAGAAGAAGCTAAAAAAACATAATTTAAATCTCTTCCCATATTCGGGACAGGATAGTATATTAGCGGGTTGACACCAAATTCAATATTCGCAATTGAAAACCCTTCTTTAATAAATAGTTTATATTCCTCTCTTTCTGCAATATACTCTGGACTTCGAAAACTATAATAAAAACTTACACCTTTTCCCTTAGCATATTCCAATCTTTCTTCCAAAGGCGAGTTACCATATTCTTCCAGTGATGCAGTGAGCCCTATTTTTAGTTTGTTTTTCTTTTTATAATTTGTGAGAGTTTCCCAATCTACTTTTTTAATATATTCAGCATTATCACTTGACAAAAATACATTTGGTTTAAAACTTTTAATTTTATCTTCATACGAATCCGTCCAATAGATTTTATCAGCTTTAATTCCTAGAAAATTGAAAGAATCTAAAAAATTATGAAACAATGAAAAACCTGCAGGCGACAATTTTACAGGAGGTATATGAATTAAGATTCTAATCTTGCTTTCCCTATATTTACCTTTATATTCATTTTTTACTTTTTCTTTTAATAAATATCCTTGTCGAACAATTGGATTCGTTGAATCTAGATATAACGCTTTTTTTTCCAACCTATCCTGATTTCTAAGGCATCTTTCGGACCACCTGATTATATCATCATGTCTTTGCCATGTTTTTGCCGAAACATTCACTTCTAACGAATAATATTTATAAATATCTCTATTCGGCTTTATTAATAATAATAATTTAATTACAATTCTTCTTTTTTTTAGCCAACTAGTAATAGTTTTTTTATTTATAAAAAGCATATTAGGATTTGATGTCGTTTATTATTAAACCAACATTAACTTCTCTACAAGGGTATTCATATATTTATCATAATTGTAATGACTGTTTGCGAGCTCCAAAGCAGCTTTTCTATAGACTTCACTATTAATATTATATTTAATAATAACTTCTTTTAATTTAGCTGCTGTAATATTAGAAATAAATAGAAAGGGCGGTTTCCTGGTTATCTTTTCATCTATATTCGTTATTACAGGTAACCCTGCCCATAAATATGTTGCAATCTTACCGGATGAATAAATTATGTTTTTCCAATTTGTATCTTCTTCATTCTTCATATATAAAGCGAGACCAACATCATTTGAACATAACATTTTGTAATGATGATCATCAGTGTAGTATTTTAAATCAAATTCTATATCTTTCCTATTCTCTGATAATAATCGTAACTCTTCTAGAAATGTATGTGTTCCTTCTGCATGTCCCTGCAATCTTAATAAAAGATCATTTTCCCCAATTTTCATATATTCCTCAAGGAATTCTTTTAAACAAGCCCATTCTGCAAAATAGCCAGAATATATAAGTTTTGTTTTTTTACTATCTCTTATAACCTTTTTTGGAATCCTTGGCCGTACGGAAACAGGTAAATACCCAATTTCTAAATCGGTTTCTAAGTATCTTAATAAATCTTTACCTCTTTCTTCACTTTGAACTAAACAAGCTTTGCATTTTGAGAGTGCAGCAGATATTTCATGTTTATCGTATTCGGATATTATTGCAGCTAACTCTAATGAAACATAGATTGTAGATTTTAATAATATTTTTATTTGCGATAATATTTTTAATGAGTGTGCTTCGATACTGAAAATATATGCATATTTGTTATTTTTAAACTTTCTTCTTATTTTATAAAAAACAATATTCCTTTCAATTATTAGATATAACCTGGAAATATATGACTCTAAAGATCTTCCTAATATTTTATATTTACCAATATTTGATTTCAACCTTTCTACAAATATTAATAATGACTTTGGAACCAACAAAATAATATTTTTGTTGTTAACTTCAAACCCATTTTTCTTATGGTCAACAAAAACATCTACACTAATCGACTTCTCAGCAAAATAACTGATCATTGCCTTAATTGTAGGAGACAAATATATCGGATACTTAAAAGATAATATTGCAATTCTCAAGATTTAATTCCTACAAAACAAACACCCCAAGTATCTAATCCGGCCGCTTTACCAGTCATCCATTCTTCATAATTAATTAACTCAAGATTATTTTTCTGCAATATAATTTCGATTTCCGGCTTAAAAAGATATCTCATACTATGTGTCTCATTTATTTTATGAACCTTATTCGTAGTTTTATTTTCTATTATTATTTCATAATTTACATCAACATAATTTTCATTTGGATATATTACTGGTTCACAAATCCGAACAATTCTAATATTTTCATTTTCTAAACGTTTAACCCTGTTACTCGGCTTCTCGCTCAACACTGCAGGACCATACCAGCAATCAAAAATAAATAGTCCGCCAGACTTCAAATGCGCTTCTGCTGTTTCAAAAGTATCTAGTAGATCTTTGTTTTCTTTCTGGTAGTTTAAAACATGAAAAAGAGAAACAACTACATCATATTTTTTATGTAACCTTACTATCCTTATATCACCTTCAATAAAATCTATATCAGAATAATTTTTTTTTGCCTCTGAGAGCATCTTATCAGAAATATCTATTCCTGCAATTTTATACCCCATTTTCTTTAAAACACTTGCATGTTTTCCAGTACCACAACCCAGTTCTAAAATGCTTTTGGATTCAGGTTTATATTTACTTATAAGTTTATGTATATAATGCGATTCACCTGTATAGTCTTTCTCTTTATATAATAAATCATAGTACTCAGAATAGGTCTCACCAAAAATACTCATTTATAGATCCTTGGGTAATATTTCTTTTAACCTTTCAACTACTATCTCAATTTGATCTATTTCTATTCCTAAGCCACTAGGTAAGTAGAATCCATACTCAGCCAATTTTTCAGAAACAGGGTATGCTTCACCCTTAAACAATTCCATTTTTTTGAAAACCGGTTGCATATGCATAGGGAAAAAAAATGGTCTTGTTCCTATACCCTTTTCATATAGCATTTTGGACAATTGTTCAGCATTTATTCCAAGATCACATTTTAATACAATACCAAAAACCCAATATATATTTTTAGCATATTTCATAGTTTCTGGCATAAGTTGAATTCCTTTTATATTCTTAAGCAATTGCGTGTATTTCTTCCCGATCGCTCTTTTTTTATCAATAAAATAATCAATCTGCTCTAGCTGTGCTACACCAATTGCTGCCTGCATATTGGTCATTCTGTAATTAAAGCCTAGTTCATCGTGGACAAACCTTCGCTCTTTTTTAAAACAGAGGTTTCTTAACGAACGACATCTATCTGCAAGTTCATCGTTCTCACATAGGACCATTCCGCCTTCACCTGTTGTGATATGCTTATTTGGATAAAAGCTGAAAATACTTATATCTCCGAAACTTCCACACTTTTTTCCATAATATGTCTGGCCATGCATTTCCGCTGCATCTTCAATGATCTTTAGATTATATTTATTAGCAATTTCTATTACCGAATCCATATCAACAGGCAATCCATATATATGTACCACCATAATTGCTTTAGTTTTAGCTGTAATTCTATTTTCTATTTGACTTACATCCATATTCCAAGTTATAGAATCTGAATCGATTAAAACTGGTATTAATTCATTTCTTATCAAAGCTATTGCACATGATATTATTGTAAAAGTCGGCATTATTACTTCAGATCCAGCAGGTAAATTTAGAGCAGAAACAGCGATTTCAAGACCAGCAGTGCCGTTACAGACTGCGATAGCGTGTTTGCGATTAACATATTCTGCAAATTCTTTTTCAAAGCGCTTTACAAATTGACCTTCACTTGATATCCATCCTGTTTCTACACATTCAATGAGGTATTGCTTCTCATTTCCATGAAGTAAAGGTTTATTGACAGGTATGAAATCATTCATGCTTAATACTTTTTCTTATCATATTTTATTAAACGTTCATCTATACCAGAAAATCTTCTTTTATCTTTATCCCCTGTATAAGGGCCCTGCTTAACTTCAAACATTTCAAGATTTTCAAGAGCTTCAAATCCATGACCGCCTGAAGCCAGAAGAATTACATCGCCTGATTTTAGAATCCTACTTTCAAGATAATTATGTTTTTCATCATAGAAATCAACTCTAATTTTTCCTTTTCGAATAAACAAAACTTCTTTTGTATAATGAACCTCTCTTTTAACTGGATTGTGTACATGAGGTTCTATAACTTTCCCTTTAGGATGTGACATAAATGCAAGTTGTTGTGAAAAGTCATCAGGAGTAAAAAATTTTATACCTTCACAGGAAATATTCTTTCTTATAATTATTGCCAATATTTCTTTTTCATATTTGATTTCTTCAATCATCTAAATAATTATCCTTTATTACCCAATTATATAAATCTTTATCTTCCTTGACTTTATTTTGATGCCATTCATATCCATTTTTTAAAGCATCGGTAATTTCAAGATATATATCTTTATACCTACTCTCATTACTATTTACTTTATTTTGTGTAAATTATTTTTGAAATCTGTTTTTAATACTAATTCCTTTTCTATACATTTTTTTTACCCATTTAGCTTCTCTACTGGTATATTTCCTTTTTCACTTCTTTATCAAAATATTTTTTCTAATATCAGAATATGAATTAGATATTCCCTGATTAAAAGACCTTCTTTTAAAAGATTCAATAGTCATTCTTTCTTTTGGTACTATATGTAACACTGAAGCTTTTGGATTATAAATGGTCTTATAATTATTCTTTAGAATATGTTTTGAAACAAAAGTTTCACCATCTCCACGAAACATTATCATATCCTGAATAAATCCTTCCGGGTGAAGTCTTTTTTTGTCATTAGAGTTGTCACATTTTATGCTACATTCATTTGATATAACTTTTTTATATTGCTCGACATTTATTGGAACGTATATATTCCCTACATACCATTCTTTATGCAAGGGGGGCTAAATTGGGTATCTGCCAATTCGCCATCATCAATAGTATCTTTCTTTTTTTTTTCTCTTTCTGCACTCTTGGGTTTGCTGATAAGATAAATTACCACTTATATAAACGACCGTAAGACTTTAGTGTTCTTCCGTTAATACGTAACTTTAAATCTATGTGACAACAATGTTTTGTTATGTATATCTATCCTTTAGTTGCTTGTTTCTGATACCACTCCCAAGCTGTAGCTATAATATTTTTTAAGGTATCATATTCCGGATGCCAATTAAGTGTAATATGTGCTTTATTGCTACTAGAAATCAAAGCTGCTGGGTCACCATCTCTCCGTGGCTTTATCTGGTATGGAACTTTTTTTCTTGTAATCTTTTCTACTTCATGTATTACATCTAAAACAGAATATCCAGTTTCTGATCCAAGATTAAAAAAATTGGATGAATTATGTTTTAATAACCATTCCATTGATAGAATATGAGCTCGTGCAATATCATTAACATGAAGATAATCCCGAATACATGTTCCATCTTCAGTATCATAATCATTACCAAAAATAGATATAGCAGGCAATTTTCCAATAACTGCATCAAAAACAAGAGGAATTAAATGAGTTTCAGGATTATGCATTTCTCCAATTTCTGTATCAGGATCAGCACCTGCGGCGTTAAAATATCTTAGAATGCAATGATGTAAATCGTAAGCTTTCTCATAGTCTTTTAAAACATGTTCAATAATTAATTTTGTGCGTCCGTATGGATTTATTGGATCTTGAGGGTGTTTTTCATCAATTGGCAGATATTCTGCTTTACCAAAAGTAGCACAAGAGGATGAAAAGATGAAATAATTAACATTATGCTTTACCATAGAGCCCAGTAGCTGAATCGTTTTGTTAACATTATTGATATAGTATTCGGAGGGATGACTTAAAGATTCTCCTACATAAGCAAATGCAGAAAAATGCATAACGACATCAATTTTATTTTCTGAAAAAATCAAATCTAAAAGATTTGAATCAGCAAAATCGCCTTCAACAAATTTCCCCCATCTCACTAATTCTTTAAAGCCTCGACTCAAGTTATCAAGTATGATTGTGGTATGTCCTAATTTATTTAGTAGTTTGTTTACATGAGAGCCTATATAACCAGCTCCACCTATAATCATTACATTCATTTGATAGGCAACCTGTAATCAAAATAATCTTCTTGTAAAAACCATTTAACTAATTCAGGATCGTTTTTTGCTTCGTTTTGATGGAAAAAATATCCTTCGTTATACGACTTATTCATTTCAAGTTGAATAATTTCAAATTCATCCACTATTACTTTATGTAAAAAAACCCTTTTTAGCATTTTAAGATATCTAAACAGCATACTTAGTAAATGTTTAGCCAATATACGTAGTGTTAATTGTCGAACAGTTTGTTTGGGCTTTACCAATCCATTGTTTTTACGTATTTCTGTATAAGAATTACAACACCCCTGATAAAACTGCCTTTTTTTTAAGTAATCAACAGTAAGCCGTTCTTTTGTTACATGATGATATAGGACAGCTTTTGGCTGGTAAACACTTCGCAATCCTAATTCTTTAATTTTCATAGTAATGCCTGTTTCTCCGTCTCCTAAAAACCGCATTAGATGATTTGGAAGAACATCTGCATGGAAACCTCCAGCATTGTATAATGTTTGCTTTCTGATGCAGAAAAATAATCCCCAAATTAAATTAGGGTCACAATCTTTAAATTCATCCCCTTGGTCTATTAAACTGTAATAACCACACATTTTATAATCATTCGTTATAGACCATAATTTTTTTTCCCAAACAGGTGGCGTAACGTCATAAATTGGCAAACATTTACCGCCTACCAATTGTATAGTTGGATCTTCAAATGTATTATATACTTCCTGCAACCAATTTGAAGTAGCTTCAATATCATCATCGAGAAAACAAAGAATATTGGCATGTGCTTCCTGTGCACCTCGATGCCTGCCAGTTAATAGTCCCGGTACATCATCAAAAATATAACGTATCGTATGTTTCTTGTTCTTTTCGATATATCGCTGAACGGTTTCTTGTGTATTATCAGTAGAACCATTGTCTACTACAATTATCTCAAAGTCAGAATAGAGAAAATCTTGTTTAACCAAACTTTTAAGAGCCTTATCGAGTAAATCAAAACGACTAAACGTTGGAATAATGATTGATGCTTTATAATTCAATTAACAATTCCTTTGTTAATGCTAATTTTAGATATATAACAACTTATACATCTATCCAAGGTAAATCCATAATATTTAATAATCTATTCTTCATACCATCTTTTACTTTTTGATGATTCAAACAATTTTCTATATATTTTTCAGGAAATATATCCTGAGCGATATCATTTCTCAAAAAAAATGCATTATAACAATAGTTATTACCGCCAATTAAACGATACCCTTTCTTTTTAGCTAATTGTACAAATGCAGGTAATTATGCACCAAAATAGTCTTCATGATAATCAAATCGATTAAAATTACTTTTATAGGGAATTGTTTTTGATTCCAATCCCCATATATCCTGGTATTCAACTACAACCACACGAGGCTCAAAAGCTGTTAATGCGTCCCAAATCCAATAATCAACGCCATCAATATCTAAATAAAAAAGATCAATTTCTCCATTAAACCCTTTGTCAATACATGTACTATTTATATTATCAACCGTTATCCATTGCCGCAAACATATGTGTGGATAAATATAAGTATCTTTATTTTCTAAAAATAACTCTTAGCCTCATTAATGTCTCCACCTTTTACCAATAAACCATAAAAACACCAATTACAAATTAGATTTGTAGTATTCGCCCCTTCTGGAGAAGCAAAAGCCATATCAATTAACTTTTTGTTTTTAAAACCTATTTGGGAAAATATTTATAACAGTAGTCCATCTTCTTCATTTTGAGAATAAACCCTGAATCCCATATCGTTATATTTTAAATATTTTGATTTTTCATTTTTCCGCATCATTGCCTAATTTGAGAAAAGATCAGTCTGTTGAATTTTATTCACTTTCAACATATTCTCGATCTTATTATAATCAATTTCATTAAATAGCTTTTTAATTATTTTTTTTAACATACCCTCTTCCTTTTTGTCGACTCATTAAATCATTCTAATGGCATTACTCCTAATCCATTATCAATTGTAATACGATTAATTATACATTAACTATTATAAATCCTTGCATATTTGCTAAATTAAGACAAATATTTGATATTCCATTGACATCTTCATTTATAACTTTTTTTACACCTTCTGCCCAACTCGTATCATGAAACACAACAACCGAACCAGGTTTTAGTAACTTAGAATACAAATCCCAATCCTGTTTTACGCCATCATAATTATGATTTCCATCAATGAAAAGAAAATCTATTTTATCACTATCTTCTTTTATCGCAACAATTGCATCATTACTCCACATTCGATATTCAATAATTTTACTTTTATATTTATTTGTGTTAATTTGAAATTCATTGTAAGTATCTCTTTGCTGTGAATCAATATCTTGAGAAACATAATACATGTTATCGTTCCCCCATGTGTCTATACAATATAGACAAGAGTTATCAGAAATTGCACTTGCGATAAAACATGTGCTTGCACCAAGATATGAACCAATTTCAACTGCTACAATGCTTCTTTTTTTAAATATATTCTTAATCAAATTATGAAGACCAATTTTTTCTTCTGGCGTCATATGAGTAAAAATATTATTTTCTTTTCTTAATTTTAATAACCGCGGGATATATATTATTTTTTTAATTAAAATCCTTATTCTTGAAAGCAATTTAGCGATTTTATTTATAAATATTTTTTTTATTTTTATTATCATCCCAATAACCAACGACAAATACATAATAGACATAAGACTGATTCTGCTTATGCCTTCATTTATACCTAATTCTGAATTAACAATTTTTATTGTTTCTTCAGAAATATTATCTCTTACCTCTTGCATTAATTCTTCTGCTATTTTTGCTTGCTTCCCTGAATATAAAAAATCATTTTTACCAAGAGGAAATGAAGAATCAGCTTTATTTATATTAGAAGGCTTTTCTCCATAAACAAAAAAGGGTATACCCATTTCTATGGAATAAAATGAATGAGAACCAACGTTATTCGATGTTGAATATCTGTAATTTATTAATATATTATAGAATCTCTCCATAAAATCAGGATGCTCACAATGACCAGCCGTAAAGCAACTAAAACCATTATCGTAAAATCGCCTGTAATATCCTTTTAAAATATCAATATAATGAAAACATACATCTACTGGTTCCATATGCTCAGGTAATTTTCTTAATTGGTCAATATACTTCGCAATGTCTAATTCAATATCAATTTCCTTTGTTGAGTGAGAAAAAAAAGCAATTGTTCCTTCCGAATTGATATTCTGCTGAAGATTACACCGCCTTCGATAAGTTATAAAAGGGTTTGTTAAAACAAAGCAAGGTTTTTTAGATATTTTTCTCCACGCATTCTGCATTCTTTTGGAAAAAACAAACATAACAGGATATGGGGAATTTAAATCATGGCTTTGCGGCTTATCCCATAATGATACACCATGCTGGCAACTAAAATATAAAGGTAAAGAATTCAGATATCTTCCAAGATATCTGAATTCTTTACCAAATCCATACATCTCTGGCTCTAAAAAACCACGAATATCACTTTGATGCGTTGACATACTTATTAATTCATTTTCAGTTAAACCTCTCATTAATCAAACATCCCCCATTTCAGTGGAGTTCCTTTTTCAATATCTATATTCGCCTTTTTCCCTATAATATCTTTCAAATATTTTGGGGGAAGTCCAAATCCTGGTCGAATTGATCGTACATTCTTTTCTGTAAAAAGTTCACCCTTTTTTATGTTTTCCACGACAAAAAGCGACCTTGAAAACTCCCGGTTTTTAATCGTCTTCTTAGAAAGTTCATAAGTTACACTACCAATTGCCTTTTCAACATTTCTGATAGAATTAACCATCGCTTTGAATTCAGCAGGTTCCATAGAAAAAGAAGCATCAGGCCCACCAATATTTCTATCTAGAATAAAGTGTTTTTCAACAACCTCAGCGCCTAGGACGACAGCTGCAACGGCCACGTCGCTCCCCAAAGTGTGATCTGAAAGACCTACTTTAACATTAAAAGTCTCTTTCATATTCACCATTGTTTTAAGGTTAGCCTCGTCAATAGTAGAAGGATAGCTTGAAGTACATTTTAAAAGCGTAATATCATTATTTCCAACTTTTCTGCATGTATCAACAGATTCTTGTATATCGCTTATTGATGCAATACCTGTTGAGATAATCATAGGCTTTCCTTTTGATGCAGTATATTCAATAAGAGGGATATCTGTTATTTCAAAAGAAGCAATTTTATAAATCAGAACATTTTTTATTTCCAAAAAATCAACTGCAGTAAAATCAAATGGGGTAGAGAAAAAATTAAGCCCCAAAGACTCTGCATAATTTTTTAATTCATCATGCCATTCCCAGGGTGTATATGCTTCCTTATATAAATCGTAAAGAAATCTGCCATCCCACAACGTTCCCTGATTAATTTGAAAATATTCGTTGTCACAATTAATTGTTATTGTATCTGGTGTGTATGTCTGTATTTTTACTGCATCTGCACCAGATGATTTAATCGCATCAATTGTTTTTAATGCAAGGTCAAGTTTCTGTCTATGATTTGCAGAGAGTTCAGCTATTATAAATGTTTTATTCATCTTTTTTCCCAAAAATATTTTTCAATTTTTAATTTATTCTCCAAACAATTCAAATAAAAAGAACCTTCAATTTCTTCTAATACTCCAATTGATAGAACTTCTTCATTTTTATAATTTTGTATTGATACGTTTCCTATAATGATTTTTTCCCCAGTTTTATCAAAAAAATATGCCCCTGGATAAGGTGGTGCTATTGCTCTAATAAAGTTTTGTATCCTTTTCGTAGATTGATATGGATCTACATAACCCATTTCCGGTATTCTTTTGCCAAAATATGTAGCTTCTTTCTCGTTTTGTTTTAATAATGAGTCCCCTGATTTAATTTTATCGAATGATTCAAGTATTACTTGTGGGTATATTTTTCTATATTTTTTTATTATATCATCACCAGTTTCATTATCATCTATGTTAACAACTTTCTGGATAATTATATCACCAGCATCCACCTTTTCAACAATCATATGGCTTGTCACACCAGTCTTATTTTCTCCATTAATAATAGCCCAAACATGTGGAGTTCTACCTCTATATTTTGGGAGAAGAGAGCCATGTAAATTAAATCCTACATTAAAGCATTTAATTATATCTTTTGGAAGAATAAATCTATAATTTACACTTAATAAAATTGCTTTATTATGGTGGCTAAATAGTTCTTTATAGAAATCAATGTTTTTTTGTGGATTGTTATAATGTAATTGTATTAATTCTTCTCTACAAAGTGTATCTACACCCTCAACAGAATCATCTTTATGTGTTAAAACACAATTAATATCATATCCCTTTTCTAATAACATCTTCAATGAATCATAAGCCAATGCTCCAAAACCACAAAACACTATTTGTTTGTTCATTTATCATAACTCATAAGATAATTTAGTATTCTATGAATTCCTTTTCCATCAATTACTTTCACCATTCTTAAACTATATTGTTCCCTTTGTTTTCTATCATACTCTAAAAACTGTTTTATATCATCCAGAGTATTGAACCGTTTAATGCACTTTGCTTTTTCCCAGTGTTTAATATTATTTTCCTGATTATCAGCGACTTTTTTTATTAATGCCGGCAGACCTACTCTTGCAAATTCATATATTGTCTGGCCTGCTGCAGAAATTGCAACATCACATTCAAGCATTTCCTGCATAATTTTCTCAGCATCAGGTTCAAATATCAGAAATGTCTTATCGTCAGCTGCAAATCTAATTCCATCAATATTTGAAAAACCGTTCCCAATAATTACATACTTTTTCAGTTCAGGGTAGTGTTCTTTTAAAACTGTTAATATTCTTGGTGTTTCATTTGTCAAATCTGATCCACCAAATGTAATCAGAATTTTCTCAATTTTTAATTTAATCTCTTTAGAAGGTATATTCCAAAATTCTCTTCGAAGAGGATGGTATTTAGGACCAAGTAAATAAGTAATTCGCTTTTGTACTGGATACCCTATTTCTTCAGCGCCGATGACACTGTTTAGAACAAAACCTCCAGGATAAGGTATCCTACTATAATCATCAATAAAGAGAACTTTTTTTGCTTTATTATAAATATTTTTACACATATCTACATCAGTATGATATGAATCGAGTATTACAGTTTTTTCGGAAACATCAATATTCTCTTTAATCCAGTCAACACAATAGTAGCTGAATTCTTTAAGAATCAAATCATGAGTTGAATCGCTCCTTATATAAAATACAGAATCAATGTTTATCTCCTTAAAACCCTGAGCTATCGCCAGACACCTCATTAGGTGACCATAACCGTATTGTTTTCCTGCTTCAGTAAGTATTAGATTTTTAATATTTAGCCTCAATTAAATCTAAGTATTTTTTTTCTGTATCAAAAACCAGGTAATATCATCCTGTGGATAATTATTATCCCTCTTGTATTTAAAACCATAATCAACCAGTAGCAAATCATTATATTTTTCAAGTAATTCACCGGCAAAATCTCTTTTAAAAAGCTTATTCGTTTCGCCTCTATAATCGATAGTTATTGGAGATGGATTATAATATTCTGCTATACAAATATATTTTTTTGACAACTTATAAATAGTTTCATATACCTTGTTCAGTTTATCTGGATTTATATGTATTAAAACCCCTTTTGTAAAAACAAAATCATACTGATACTGGTTTTCAATATCGATATTTAATATGGATGAAAGATAAGCATCACCGGTACATACAGTTTTTAATTGTTCAAAAGCATTTGAATTAATTTCAATTGCTGACGTTTTAGAGTCTGGTAGCAGATTATTTATAGCAAGTATATTCATTCCAATATTAGCACCCAACTCCAAAACGGAATTAATATTTACTGTTTTATTAATAATATCAGCAAACATGTTAATATTCCCCGCAAGCAATTTTTTACTTTCATTTCGTGTAATATAATCATCACCAAACCTTCCGGCCCAATAACGCTCCTGTTCTGTTTTATAATTATTCATTTTTTATCCTATATTTTACTTAAAATATTAAATTTAATTTCTGCCAATTTCCAATCTGTTTCAGTATCAATATCCTGAACTTCAAGATCATTCATAATAATTGCATAAGATTGATTCACAAAGAAATTTCTTTCCTCCAATAGAGAAGATGTTTTAATAAAATAAAATTGTCCAGCATCGTGATAAGTTTTTTCCAAATCCTGAGATCTTTTTAAAATATACTCGGGCCATTTCATTTCAACATACCCATTTTTTATAGATAGAGATCTTTGTACTGGGTAGCTGTATTCTACAACCGGAAAAACGCAATTAAAACCACTATCAAGCTTTTTTCTGGCAATTAATATTTTTTCACTGTTAACAAATGGTGCGGTAGGTAGTATACAACAAATTGTATCAAAATAGTAACCAATTCTCTGATAGTTACTTATCACTTCAATGCAGACCTCAGCTAATCCAGCATAATCATTTGAATTGTCGGTACTTCTCATAAAAGGAACTTTTGCCCCAAATTTTTTAGCACTATCAGCAATTTCATAATCATCTGTAGATACCATTATCTCATCAAAAACAGAACTTTTTAGCGCTGCTTCAATGGAATATACTATTATTGGTCTACCAAGAAATTCTTTAATATTCTTCCTTGGGATTCTCTTGCTTCCTCCCCTAGCAGGGATAATTGCCAGATTTTTCATTTATCTAAATCCAAAATACTTTCAATTACTTCATTAACATCAGCTTCTTTCATTTTTGGGTATAAGGGAAGGCTTAATGTTTTTCTATAATAATTTTCAGCTATAGGATAATCTCCCCATTTATAGCTAAATGATTTCTTATAATATGGTTGTGTGTGTACTGGTATATAATGAACCTGTGTTCCAATACCTTTTGATTTTATTATCTCGATTACAAGAGCACGGTTTTTACCAATCTTTTCAAAATCAATTTGAACGACATAAAGATGAAAACAAGATCCAATTGAATCTTCCATTGGAGTTTTTAGCCATTTTATATTTGAAAATGATAAATTGTACTTTTCAATTATTTCTGATCGTCTTTTTTTAAAAAAATCAATTTTTTTTAATTGTGAAATACCAAGAGCTGCCTGAATATCTGTCATTCTGTAATTAAAACCGAGATACTGCATTTCGTAATACCATGGATCAAGATTTTCTGACAAATCACAATCATTTTTTGTTATCCCATGGGATCTAAGAAGAATTAATATGTCATATATTCTTCTGTTATTAGTGGTTATAACACCGCCTTCTCCAGTAGTTATTATTTTAACCGGATGAAAAGAAAAAACTGTCATGTCGCTATATTTACAATTACCAACCTTGCTACCATCAGCATAATCAGATCCAAAAGCATGTGCAGCATCTTCAATTATGAATTGATTATTTTTCATTGCGATTTTCTTAATTCTTTCCATAGAACAAGTACGCCCTGCGAAATGAACAGGAATTATTATTTTTGTTTTTTCTGTTAGTTTTTTTATTATTTCATCAGGATTAATATTATAAGTATCTTTTTCAATATCTGCAAAAACAGGTTTTAAATTATTATAAACCAGACAATTAGCACTTGCTACAAATGTGTTTGGAGAAGTAATACCCTCCATTCCATTTTTAACATTTAAAGCTTTTACTGCAATATGAAGCGCTGCTGTTCCATTGGAAACAGCTACAGAATACCTTGCACCAGTATAATCAGAAACTGCTTTTTCAAAATCAGAAACTGCTGGACCCTGTGTTAAATAATCGGATTTCAAAACAGCAATTACTGATTCAATATCATCCTGATCAATCCATTGTTTCCCGTAATTTATAAAATCATTCATAATTACTAATACACTACCTCAATATTATTCAACTTTTCCCGCATATCTTCTTCTGTAAGCCATACATCGTTATTATCAGAAGAATATCTGAATCCTGGCTTTACAAGTACCCCAGCAGTTTTAAAACTCTTATTTAAATCCCACCAGTCAAAATGAGGATATATAATATAGTGATCTCCATAATCATATGTTAAACGTGAATCTTCTTCTGTTATCATCACCTCGTGAAGTTTTTCACCTTCCCGAATTCCAACTTCTTTTAATATAACATCGTTTTTCATTGCTTTAGCAAGATCGGTAATTTTATATGAAGGGATTTTAGATACATATATTTCACCTCCCCGGGCCTCCTGCATTGCACGAAATACAAGATCAACACCCTGATCAAGTGTAATCCAAAAACGAGTCATTCTATAATCAGTTATTGGTAACTCTTTTTTCCCTTTCTCTATCATAGTTTTAAAAAAAGGAACAACAGAACCTCGACTTCCAGTTACATTGCCATATCTTACAACACTGAAAGTTGTTCCTTTATTTCCAGAATAAGCGTTTCCAGAGACAAAAAGTTTATCTGATACAAGTTTTGTAGCGCCATATAGACTAACAGGATTAACAGCTTTATCTGTAGAAAGAGCTACAACTTTCTTAATACCAAGATCTATAGCTGCATCTATTATATTCATTGCGCCATCAATATTTGTCTTTATAGCTTCAATAGGATTATATTCGGCTATTGTGATATGTTTAAGTGCTGCTGAATGAATTACAATATCTACACCATTAAAGGCACGATATAGTCGTTCTTTATCTCGAACATCTCCAATAAAAAATCTAAGTTTTTTATCCTGTTTTATAAATTTTGAACGCATTACATATTGTTTATACTCATCTCTTGAGTAAATTATTATTTTTTTTGGATTATATTCTGAAAGAATTCTTTTGGTAAATTTTTGTCCAAATGAACCAGTTCCACCAGTTATAATAATTGTTTTATTGTCAAACATTATCGCCTCTCTTTAGTTATATATTTATTTTTATCACTACTAATTAATACAATAATAATGATATTTTATTCTTTTTTAATTAAGATAAATCATTCAATAGTTCTTATACAGCAAAATAACTAAATTCGTAAGGCCTCATGCAAAAAACGATCATAAACATTTGTTGACTCCTGTTAAAATCTCGTTTTTCGTACTTCTATGTATAATCCGAGAAGGCTAACATTGAAGAATGTTACGAAAAGCAGAAAATATTGATACTTTTTAATTCATAATAGCAATAAGGTATAGGTATCTTTTTTTTGAGACTGATTGATTGTTTAGACGATAAAACTTATTGAAATAACTCAGGTTGCTTGGTAAATTGAATAATTTTCAAAGTAGTCAACACGATAATTTCAAACATAATTTGCCGAATACCTTTTTCCGGATCTTTTTCTTACAAGGATGACCCTAAGAACCTGTCATTTAACGGGCATTATTTTGTTCCTCTGTGATCCTTATTTTGAATCGCTATTTTCCCGCCTGGTCTAATTCCTTTTTCTGTCCCTCTCTTCTATCGTAATTAATAATCGGTATATGATTTTTAAAAGAAATGTATGTAGTATAGCACAATCATCATAATCAGAATCAATGAGAGAATACAGATGCTTTATCTTCTGTTCTGTTATCTTTTCCACAGGAATCACCTCTTGATTATCATTCACATTTGCTCCAGTAAGCATTTAGGTAACAGACAGTCCGAAATCTGTTAGATCCAGATGCAGTTTGTATCCTTTCCATTGATTCTTTTCCACCTAGCTATTTACCTTGCTCCCCTAGAAATTGTGTATGTCAATATCCTGTAAGGCGTTATCTACATCCATTATAATTTACTTCTAAATTGTGTTTTTTTCTTTCGGTGGATGAACTTCTACTTTCTTCAATCTGCTGTGTTTTCGTTTATTTTTGGCATGGTATTTTCTTGTACTTATTTCTTTTTCCCGGACGTCGATAGCAATGGAATCTCTACTGATATATCAAATAAGTGACGAAGAAACATAATCTTGTATCATATCATCATGGATGTGTTGACCTATATTCCCTTGATAAAACTGCGTGAACACCAGATAGATTACACTGGTACTTGTGGCCGATGCTATGTTGATAAATCCATAAAGTTCACATAGGTTGATATCACGGAGTAAACGATTTCTGATCTCAACCTAGATGTAGAGACATATTACTTTTGACGAAATGAAACTCTTGTATATCTCTATCCAGCTATTCTGAAACCCCTCACCTGAATAAATCCATCAGTTTTAAATGGTCTATGGTCATTTTCTTATAAAAAAGGGCAATAATAAAAACCAAAGTAAAATACTTGTTGAATATCACCCAAGATTTCTTTTATACTTTTCATAGATAGGCAGTCCTCCTGTCTATTTTTGCCAAAATAAAAATTTACAATATTTCGGCTGCCTATCCAAAATTAAAAAATAATCTTAAAACCTATTTTTGCAACAGACTCATCAAAATTATTTTCTTCCTATAAATTTTTATCAAAATGCATCAAATTTTTAGCCTTTAATCTCCCACGAAATCAAGGTACTAAAAAACCCGCCCCTTTTGTTTCCTCTAGAAGTCAATATATCATCGAGATGAAAAGAAAATAGATTGCCTGGTGAATCAAGAGTGTTTCCATTATTATCAGTGAAATTTACATATATTGTATAAGTTCCAGGGCCAAGTGTTCGTGGAGGGATTGTAAGTACTATCTTGTTAAGACCCTTTTTTAAAGCATCAAAAGAATTCTTCTTTAAATCATTGCTATCAGAAACCATTACGATAGTACCGTCACTTTTACTTATCTGTAGATAACCATAATATCCTGACTCAAAAATATATATTTTTATTATCAATTCAATATGCACAGAATTTTCACAATCAAAATTATTGACGATTTCTCCTCGTGAATTAATAATTCGTGCAGCCAATAACTGCATTTTTTTCTTTTCATCCGGTTCATAATTTCTATCTGCCAAGTTTTCATCTACAGAATCATTCTGAAGATATGAGTCTACAACTTCGTTGGTTTCATCATCCATAATAACAGAACCTGACTTCAGCAATAATGAACGGGAGCATAACTGTCGAATTGAACCTATATTATGACTCACAAAAAGTACGGTCCGTCCCTGTCCTTTGCTGATATCCTTCATCTTACCAAGGCACTTCTTCTGAAAATCTGCATCACCAACAGCTAGAACTTCGTCTACAGCAAGTATCTCCGGATCCAGATGAGCTGCGACTGAAAAGGCCAGACGTACATACATTCCACTGGAATATCTTTTAACAGGAGTATCAATATGCCTTTCTATTCCCGCAAAATCTATAATTTCATCAAGCTTTTTATCAATCTCCCACTTCCTCATTCCAAGAATTGCACCGTTAAGATAGATATTCTCACGTCCTGTAAGCTCCGGATGAAATCCAGTTCCAACTTCCAATAAAGATCCGACCCTACCCTTTATTTTTATCTGACCCTTTGTAGGGGACGTTATCCTTGATAGGATTTTTAATAGTGTGGACTTCCCGGCTCCATTCTTTCCAATAATTCCAAGGATCTCACCCTCTTTAACCTCAAAGGAGACATCATTTAAGGCAAGGAAACTACCCTCTTCCACATCCGATGAATGATGGGCGGAGATAATTGAGTTCGGATCCTCTTTTCCTCTTATCCTGGCCCACCAGGACTGCATATCGTGATAAAGAGTACCATGACTGATAACTCCCAGCTTATACTCTTTATATAATTTCTCAACACTAATTACCGTTTCTGACATTCTGTAGCCTCTATACCGTATCCATAAAATTCTTTTCTATTCTGTTAAAAACAATAATACCGGAAAAAAGTATTAGTAATGTTATCCCCACACTCATTCCGGAATATAAGATATTGACTGTACCTGCT
>SDBV01004345.1_pt1 | contig 20489 bp, 17 predicted proteins | sample 2277081 | NCBI WGS metagenome assembly SDBV01 (sample SAMN10402039, study PRJNA504765) | marine sediment metagenome | isolation source: marine sediment core GS10_PC15, 223 cmbsf | place: Arctic Ocean: Southern Knipovich Ridge | collected 2010 | reverse complement strand
CATCCCCTCATTTCTTTTCAATTTTTCTTCCGGATGCTGATCGCCGGCTCGATATTGTTTCCAAGCAAAGTAAAAAAGGGCCGCAGCCACAATGAGCTCAAGAATATAATCAAAGTAGTGAGGTATATGAAAATAATCAGTCAAAGTTTCTAAGGAAACTGCAATGATTAATCCGGCAAGGAAGTAGGTCACAAAAAAACTCAATAAAACGGCAAACGTGTTGATAAAGGGGTGACGCGAACCAAGACTATAGATAGTTCCTCCTAATAAGACAGGATTAATCATATCCGCAATCAAAATTGGAAGTAATACAATAAGCAATTGAGCCATAGGCCTCATTCTATGTAATAAAATACTAATTTAGCAACTTGCTTTTTTCTCCCTTTTCCGCTATGATTCTTACCATGAGCGTCACATTACAAGAAATTTCTAAGTCATTCGGCAGCCGGATCCTCTTTGACGGAGTCACCGCAACCTTCAACCAAGGAAACCGGTATGGTCTCACTGGCCCCAACGGAGCCGGCAAATCGACTCTTCTAAAAATTATTAATGGTGAGGAAACCCCTTCCAGTGGCACCGTCGCCCTCCCCGACCGTGTTGGAATGCTGCGCCAGAACATTGAAGACTACCGCGATTATGATGTGATCGACGTAGTCATTATGGGGAATCAGCGCCTATGGGATGCCATGACAGAACGGGATCAACTTTATGAGCAGGAAATGACCGACGAAGTTGGTATGCGCCTCGGTGATCTTGAAGGGATTGTGGTCGAAGAAAATGGATATAGCGCCGAATCCGATGCCGAGATGCTTCTTGCAGGGATGGGAATTCCGGAAGAGCATCATCACCTCAAAATGAAAGAAATTCCAACTGATATCCAGTTCCGGGTCCTCCTTTGCCAAGCGCTTTTTGGAGAACCCCAAGCCTTATTCCTCGATGAGCCCACAAACCACCTCGATATGGACTCCATTCGCTGGCTGGAAGAATTTCTTCACAATTACACAGGTGTCATCATCGTCATCAGCCACGACCGCCACTTCCTCAATGCCATCACCACAGACATTGCCGATATCGATTACGACACCATCATTGTCTACCCCGGAAACTACGACGAAATGGTCTTTCAAAAGACCAGTGTCCGAGATCAGGCAGTACGCGAAGGCAAATCACGTGAGAAAAAGGTTGCTCAGCTGAAAGAATTCATTGCTCGCTTCGGAGCCGGTACACGTGCCAGCCAAGTTCAATCTCGAAAGCGTGAAATGGAGAAACTACAACCTCAAGAACTCAAGAAATCCAACATTGAACGTCCCTATATCCGTTTTATTCCCACCGAAAAAGCTCCAGGAAAAATTGTCCTCAAAGCCGATAGCATCAGCAAATCTTACGATGGTAATAACGTGATCAAAAACTTCTCGTTTGAATTGGAAAAAGGAGATAAAGTTGGGGTGATCGGAGCCAACGGTCTTGGGAAAACCACCTTGATTAAAATGCTGACAGGCTATCTCGAACCCGATTCAGGGAAAGTGGAACTGGGTCATCAAGCCCAAATCGCCTATTTCCCACAAAATCACCACGATGTGATTGACAAGAGTACCAATCTCAACGCATTTGATTGGATCAAAAGTCGTCGCGAAGGGGTCTATGATCAAGAAGTCCGAAGTGTCATGGGAAAAATGTTGTTTGGTGGAGACGACGCCTTTAAAGCTGTGAAAACTTTGTCCGGAGGAGAAACAGCCCGAGTGATCCTCGCGGAAATGATGCTTTTAGAACACAACACGCTCATATTCGATGAGCCCAACAATCACCTCGATCTTGAAGCAGTTTCAGCCTTAGCTTGGGGATTGAATGAATATAAAGGAACCGTCTTAGTTGTCAGTCATGACCGAGACCTCATTGAAACAGTCGCCAAAAAACTGATCATCTTTACCGAAGACGGCATCGAAGTGTTCCAGGGACCTTATGCAGAATATATCGAACAAAAAGCCAAAACTTAAGTACACGCAAAAAAAATTCCTTTCTCAAACTCTGGAAAAACAACACAAAGAATGCGCGCTCCTTTTAAAAAAGATTTTCAACCATCATAATCCCCACGACCTCTGGAAAACTTACCTCAACTGGATGAGTTGGATGAATCTCCAACCCGTCACCAATAACATCAAAAACATTGCTGACGCCTACCATCACCACATCCATCAAACTCGAATCTCATTAAAAGAGCACAACCTGTTACCCGCAATTCACACCCAAGACAAAATAGAAGCTTCACCGCCCTTAAACATCACTATCTATCTTGAAAATATTCGATCGGCACATAATGTGGGGAGCATTCTCCGCACAACAGAAGCCCTGTCATTAGGAATTGTAATTTTTGGAGGCATGACACCGCTCCCTTCTCACAAACAAGTGCAAGATACATCCATGGGAGCTCACGAATGGGTGAACTGGAGGCAAGGAGACATCGCTTCTCTTCCACGACCTTTAATTGTGTTGGAAACCAGTCCCGATGCGATTCCCATTCACGATTTTCTATTCCCGGAAAGTTTTACCCTAGCCATTGGCAATGAAGAGTACGGATGTTCGGATGCCTTGATATCTCAGGCTGACGTTCTGATCACTATCCCCCTATTTGGCCGCAAGAATTCGTTAAACGTCGCCAACGCCTTTGCGATCACGGCTCATGAAATCCGACAATCAACATTATAAGTCATTTTTATTCGATTGCAGATGATCTGACAAAAATAACAGGATTAACAGGATCGTAAACGACAGGATAGACAGGATAATTTTCTTACATCCTGTCTATCCTGTCGTTTACGATCCTGTTAATCCTGTCTTTTTTTTTCAGCCAAAAGATGTATAGAATTGGAAGAACTTGATTTAGAATTTATAATTCATCACTTTAGAACGGGGTCAGATCTGACCCCATTTTCTTTGACAATAAATAAAAACTTAATTATGCATGTCCTTTTAACCAAGGACAAAAAAAATGCAAACAATCTTTGAAAATCTAGGAGCCAAGGCGGAAAGCCATTGGTTTTCCGATAGTGAATATGATCTGGAGAGTAAGGATAAAACAGTTTCAGTAGTCCTTGAAAAACCTGGAGCCAAGCCAAAAAGCTATTTGATCCCAGTTGGTGAATCAGATCTGGAGAGAATCAATGCCCTCGGAGCTATAGTTAATGAAAGTTCTGTGAACTGGCTATCATCTCAAGTATCATCTCATGGGATCCCAAAAAGCGCTAAATTTCTCGATGTTGGCTGCGGACCAGGGGGGTTAACAACCCTGTTTGCTTCAATATTTCCAGAGATAGAGTTTGTCGGAGTTGACCTATATCCCGAACAAATTAGCATCGCAAAAAAAACTGCAGAAGAAAAGAGGCTGACGAATATAGCATGGGATGTTTGCGATATTTTTCATCTTGAAGAATTGCAAGAAAAACATCCGGAACTTTTCGATATTGTACATTGCCGCTTTGTTATTTCCCATCTGAAAGATCCAGAAGGTGCGGTAGACAAACTGCTCACCATGGTAAAACCCGGCGGACTTGTGATTATTGGAGAATGCGGGTCACATTTTAAATTTGTGAGTCAATGGAATAAAGGAATGGATGCTTGGAACAAAATGGTTGTTTTGCAGCACCGGCTACAACAGTCTCACAAAGATACTTCTGATAGAATTATGAACCATCTTTCAACAATAGATAAAGTTGTTTCTTGTGAGTCGCGATTCTATGACGCCCCGATTGAGGGTCAGTTAAAAAAGAGCTTGTTTCGAAAAGGGGTCGAACAAGCACTGGAAAAAATTCCAAAGTTAGGTTTGCCGCCGGAGACCATTCAAAAATTTGGTTATGAAAATGGCGAAACGTGGCTTAACGACATGCGGGAATTTGAAAATGACGAATCTGCCTCTCTTTGGTTAAGAAAATTTGAGTGCATCGCTGCAAAAGTGCATTAAGCAATGAACGATAAAAAAACAGGATTAACAGGATCGTAAACGACAGGATAGACAGGATGTAAGAAAATTATCCTGTCTATCCTGTCGTTTACGATCCTGTTAATCCTGTGTTAAAATTCAAAAATTGGGAAGACGATAAGCCGGATCCTGTCGCGAACAATCATTCATCTAGGAAGTCTGTCACCAGACTCCTCAAGCAGCTCACTGCAGGCTCTGCGGAGAACAGAATCACACCTGCTTTTGCCTTGCTTCGGATAGGGTTTGTCGCTAATGATGAGTCTCCTCACCACGACCAGATCTCAAATCTGATGTTTCAGCCTGCCCTTTCGGCGGCATACTTTCTGTTACACTTTCCGTAGCCTTTCGGCCCCCAGCCTTTCGCTGGTATCCTCTCCTGTGAAGTCCAGACTTTCCTCTATCACTAAAGTGACAGCGATTGTTTGTCTTCCCGAAAACTTAACTTTTAGCTCTTGATGGGCGACGACGTCGCTTCGGCGCCGCAGGAGTTCCTTCAAGCTCTTCACTCTCCTGCCAGAAATGAATCCGTGAACAATGCTCACAGAACAGAAGCCTCTCCCCTTTTCGCACCAGATTCTCGTCCTGGGCTGTCAACATGATGTGACACCCACTGCAACAACGATTCTCAATCGGCACAATGACCCGATTTCTCTTGTTGCGCAATAAACGCTCGTAAATCGTCAAAACTTCAGGATCAGCTCCCTTCACCTTCTGATCTCGCTCTTTCTTGATCCCTTGACCTTCAGTATTGATCTGTCGAATACTCTCGTAAATCTCATCTTCCAAATCCTTACTATTCGCCACTGTCTGATCAAAACTCTCTTGCAAACTCGAAAGAACTTCCTCGTCAGCAGCTAGACGGTCCATCATGTCACCCAATACCTGCTCTTTCGCATGGCGCTGCTTCTCAGCCGCTGAAATTTCCTGCGTCAAAGCATTAAACTCGTCCACCTTCTTAATCGCACTCTGCTGAGAATCCAGCTTTGCTATCTTCTCAACCACCTCCTGAATCTCAAGCTCCATCAACTTGACGTTGCTCTTCGCCTTCAGAATCTCCTCATCCTTCTTGGTCACCTGACTCTTCAGGTCCTCTTTAATCCGATTAAGCTTCTTCAACTCCCTCTGACGCTCCTTCTTCAAGCGCATCAGACGAATCATCTTCATGTCTAATTCTTGTACTTCTAATATCTGTTTGAGAACCTCTAACATGCTGTTTCCTTGAAGTTGAAAATTGATTTTAATGACATTCTAGCCTTTCTGCCCTTAGACCTCAAGAGAAAAAGATCGAACCACCTCTTCCTGTAAAAAATTCTTTTTAACTTCATCTCTTTATATTATACTATTTATTTATCTCAAAATCAATACCTTAAACCACACATTTTTCCATTCTCACATTTCTCTCGGAAGATGAGTTCTAAAATTGTACAAAGTCGAGATTCCTCTATTGCTTCCTAGAAAGACGTTATGATAAAGTGGTGCTTAATCCTTCAACAAAAAGAGCTCATATGTCCCACTTAAAACGATATTTAGAGAACCAAACGAACCTGAATCCCGGAGCGGTAGCCTTTTTAGCCTCCCTCGACCAAATTGCCACAGTCTCTCCAAAGATCGCCCAAGCAATCATTCAAGAGCTAAAGGATCAAAAATCTTATTTAAAACTGATCGCTTCTGAAAATTTTTCTTCACTTGCCGTCCAACTAGCGATGGGAAATCTGCTGACTGACAAGTATTCGGAGGGATTCCCCCACCACCGTTTTTATGCAGGATGCGACAATGTAGATACGGTAGAAGATGAGGCAGTCCGCCTGGCTTGCGAGATTTTTGAGTGTGAGCATGCCTATGTTCAGCCTCATTCCGGAGCCGATGCGAATTTAGTGGCTTTCTGGTCCATCTTGTTTCAAAGGGTTCAAAATCGTGAGCTGGAGAAATTAGGGAAGAAAAACCTGAATGAATTGACCAATGAGGAGCATGAACGAATTCGCCAGCTGATGATGAATCAGAAAATGATGGGGATGTCTTTGAATTCCGGAGGTCACCTGACTCATGGCTACCGCCATAATGTCTCATCGAAAATGATGCATGCTGTGACCTATGAAATCGATATAGAAACGGGTCTTTTGAATTACGACATGCTGGCTGCCCAAGCAAAGGAAGAAAAGCCTGATATTTTATTGGCGGGATATTCCGCCTATCCGCGCTTGATCAACTTTGCCACAATGCGCGAAATTGCTGATTCTGTCGGCGCCGTCTTTATGGTCGATATGGCCCATTTTAGTGGATTGGTTGCCGGGAAGGTGTTTACCGGAGATTACAACCCAATTCCACACGCGCACATTGTGACTTCGACCACACACAAAACGTTGCGGGGTCCTCGCGGAGGCATTGTGTTATGCACAAAAGAGTACGCCGATATTGTGAATAAGGGATGTCCGATTGTGTTGGGAGGCCCCCTTCCTCACGTCATGGCTGCAAAAGCTGTTGCCTTTCAAGAAGCAAATACTCCAGAATTCCAGCAGTATTCACAGAGAATTGTAGAGAACGCCCGAGCCCTGGCTGAAGCTTTGATGAAGCGTGGAGTCGATGTCTTGACCGGAGGCACCGATAACCATCTGATTCTCCTCAATATCACCAAATTTGGAATCACGGGACGGCAAGCCGAAATCGCTTTAAGACGAGCCCACATCACGTGCAATCGAAACGCCATACCATTTGATAAAAATGGTCCTTGGTATACGTCAGGAGTTCGAATTGGAACGCCGGCAACCACCACCTTGGGAATGGGACCTCAAGAGATGGTTGTCATTGCTGAAGTTATCTTTGACATCTTATCCAATACCGAACCCACAATTGTTCAAAAGACTCAAAAACCAAGCAAAGCGCAAAGCGTTACCGAAGAAAAAGTTTTAAGTCGAGCACAAGACCGGATCAAGGAATTACTGCAAAACTATCCCCTTTATCCTGAGATTGAGCTTTCGCACACAAATGAATTTATCGATGTAAAATAGGAGATTTTTAAATGCCAAATGAAGAGGAAGATAACAAGAAAATGGCCCTAAGCGATAAGATCGAGCAGAGCTTGCTGGATGCCAGACGTATTTTTCTATCCGACGAAGTCAGTTCCAAGACTGCCGATGAAGTGATTCGCAAGTTGTGGTATTTGGAACTCGAGGAGCCGGGAAAACCGATCTTGTTGGTGATTAATAGTCCTGGAGGTTCTATAGATGCCGGGTTTGCCATCTGGGATCAAGTCAAACTGATTTCCTCGCCTGTCACCACTCTCGTCACCGGCCTTGCGGCCTCAATGGGATCTGTTTTGAGCCTTTGTGCCGAACCTGGAAAACGGTTGGCGACTCCGAACGCCCGTATCATGATTCACCAACCTCGTGTCAGTGGAGTCATTCAGGGGCAAGCGACTGACTTGGAAATTCAGGCAAAAGAGATGATGAAAACGCGAGAAGCCCTCATCCAAGTTTACATGAAGGCTTCCGGCAAAGGACATGACGAAATTGACCGTGCTATTGACCGAGATACATGGATGACCCCTAAAGAGGCAAAAGAATTCGGGTTGATCGATAATATCGTCAATTCCTTCAATGATGTGTAAAGTGCTTGAATTTAGTAAATATAGTGGTTGTGGCAATGACTTTATCCTCGTCGATAACCGTCACAGTCATTTCCCCTCTGAGATTCCTTTCATCCAGAAAATTTGTGCTCGGTGTACCGGAGTCGGAGCCGATGGTGTGATTCTGCTTGAAGAATCCACAGTTGCGGAAGTGAAAATGACGATTTTCAATGCTGATGGATCTGAAGCGGAAATGTGTGGAAATGGAGTCCGTTGCTTCTTAAAATTTCTGATTCAACTCGGATTCCCCAAGAAAACCACCCACATCGAAACGAAAGAACGTGTGATTGAAGGAGGATTCATTGACGATGAACTCTCGGTCAACATGGGAACTCCGACTGATATCCAGTGGAATCTTGACATTGAGGGGCAATGCATTCATTTTCTCAATACTGGAGTCCCCCACGCTGTTCACTTCGTCGATGATCTCAAATCCATTGATGTAGAAACGACTGGGAGACACATTCGAAGACATAACCAGTTTGCTCCGAAAGGCACTAACGTCACCTTTGTTCAGGTCTTGGGGCCCAAAGAGCTGTTGTTTTGCACCTATGAGCGCGGAGTGGAGGCGGAAACATTGGCCTGTGGAACCGGAGCGGCAGCGGCGGCTTATGCCTATGGGATACTCGAGGAAATCGCACCTCCGGTCACAGTTCGGACAAAGCAAAATGATATAATAAAAATTTACTTTGACCCTAAAGAGCACATTTTGATGACCGGTCCAGCAGACTTAATTTACAAAGGAAGATTGTGCATTGATATGAACGCAAAAATAGTTTAATATTATCCGAAAAAGGTGACCCCATGGCAAAGAAAACAAAATTATTGCAAGCAAAGAATCCCTTAATATTGAGATCGCAGAGGTTGATGGAAGCTTTTGCGAAATCAGATGATGAGCGTGATTTTTATTTGGACCGACAAGAAGGATTCATCATTTATTTTAATTTAGATGAATCTGAGGAAAATATACAGAGTTTAGAAGCTGAATTAAGCGCCAACTCCGAACGATACTGCATGATTCCCAAGCTTAGTTTTTACGAGCAGAAGAAGATTATGGAGGGATTCATTCACGAGAAGGTCTATGATATCGATACGAAAGAAAAATTGATGGATATCATCCAATCCAAAGAAGCTCGTGAAAACTTCTTGGAATTTCTGTACGATCATCACACCGAATTGGAAAAATGGCAGCAATATTATCAGGAGCGATCACGGGTTCGAATCATTGAGTGGTTACGGCAGAATCATTTTCATTTTGTTTTTGAGGAAGATCTGGGCTTAGGAGTGGCTAATATTGAGAGTCTCAAGAAAAATCTTTTTGAAGAGAAAGCCCCCAAAGAGGTCCAAAACGCTCGAAAAATTCTAGCCACAAAAGCGAAAAGTTATTATTCCAACGAAGCGTTGAATCCCCGTCCCAAGCGAGGACGACCACCGAAGCAAGTGCAAAAAACTGAACTTGAACCGCAAATCACTGTGGATATCTATTCAACCGTACCGAAAAAGGTCCTCCCTTTTCTGTTCACCCCTGATCTATCCCATATCGGAGCGGCGTCCTTTTCATCGAAGTTTGAAACGGAAGAAGAGATCCTCGCTCACCGCAAACAGTCGATGAAAGAAGAGTCTGAGAATGCATTGGAAAATCTCAATCAAAAGCTGGCCACCTTGCGGAAGCTTTCAACAAAATGGAATAACAATAAGTCTTCTGAGGTAGATTTGTCTAAAGTTGATGACGATGACGACGAGAAAGAGGACAAAAAAGTCAAAAAATCCAAAGCCCAATCAGCGAAAAAAGAGGCTAAGTCCGAGACCAAAAGACGGGAGAAATCATAGTGGAATTTTTTTTTCACAGAGAACACTGAGAATAGCACCGAGATCACAGAGTTTAAATCTCTGTGAAAAATTGTAGTGTTATGACCTTGACCAATTGTGCATCAATTTTCCGCTTCCAGACACAATCTCCCAGCTATCGATCCCATATTGTTCTTCAAAAATTTTGGCCACCTGATTCATAAAATATATATATGTATATTCCCCTTCATTCAAATAATGTTCTTTTTTGAACTCATAAACCACCTGGACATGTTTTAATTTTGGAGAATTAAGTGCATTTAATGCGAGTCGATTCAGAAAATCTATAGGATTTATTTTTGAAACCCTAAGTTTGAAAGCTGTAATTGGAAAAGAAATGGAAACCAATTGATTAGGGGTAAAAAAAATCTTCGAAGCTTTAGAAAATAAGTAGTTTTCATCCCTGTCATTGAGTCTCAAATGAGACACCTGAGGTAACATCTCGAGTGATAAATAGTGATCATAAGCTCGAATGACTTCTCGGTAACTATATTCATTTCCACCATAATCTGGTCTTAACTCAATGGAATTCAAGTGAGGAAAGGAGGTGGGGATGATCACCTCATGAAGGCGATGCAATGCAGGATAATTGTAGATCGTTAATTTTTTTAATTTTGGAATCGGTGGTAAAGGATGCCGATCATCAAAAAGAAAAACGCGAAAGTTTCTGTTATAAACAATTAATTCCTCTAATTCTGAAAGATAATGAATGGCAGTGAATAATGTTTTGTTATGAAAATGAGTTGTATCAGAAGTTGCTCGTATTTGAAGAACTTTCACTCGATTTCCCCAATGAGATAAAAGTCCTTCTTCAGCTTTAGTTAAAGCTTCAGGCTTTGGCCATATCAATCGGTTGAAAATCTCAGCTATTCTGCCACCAAAAAACGAAGTTTGGCTGAACGTAATAAACAGGCTATTCCAATGTGATGAGACCTCGCGTGTTCTGAATAAATCGACAACAGAAAGATATTGAAACGTATGAACCAAGATTTCATTGGGTATGTCGTGAATGGTTGTCTGATTAGAAATTTCCATTTGGCTGAGGCGATTAATTCTTCAAAAACATTTGAACTATAACTTGTTAGTTTTTTTTAATGTAGAAATTTCATATTTATCAATCCATTGACAGTAGTTCCCGCTAAGAGGGCGGGTTTGCTTCGCAGTTTTTTTTTACTGCCTAAATTAAGAACCACATTCACGTTTCTTCTTCTTTAAGATGATACCCAATCCGAAAACGATATTTACGGATATTCCATGAACCATAATAACGGATTGGTAAAGATACCATCGATCCATGAACTAAATTAAAAATAGATTTCACATTTCCACTTCGACACAAGGGACCAAAAACATTTATTGGTGCACTAGAATTATTGCTTAATGTCCAATCGTTTCGACTTGATCCTTGTTTGATGGCAAGTGTCGCGAGCTTTCTGGTTGTGGGCGATCTATCATAATAATTATAACACGTAAATTGGATAATTACAAAACGATTGCCATTTAAAGTACCTTTCACAATCGGAAACTTTTTCGAAGTATACCCTAAAAGCTTCGAAAAGCTAAAATAACTTTTAGAAACTTTAAACTCATAATCATCATCCGAAAGATCCTGAAGATTTGGAACTTCACAATATGTCTTTGGACCCAGAGCTTCCATAATATAACATTCACCCGTCTGGTAACAACTCTCTAATTGATCACGTTGGTGACAAGCATGATAAAAATTCAACTTCAAATAAGCTCTGGGTGAGATATATTTCAATTTAGGTATAAGTTTAGCCGTTCTTCTAAAAAATTTTGTCGACTCCCAACTTTTTTGGTTTAAGTCAAAAGTGCATTCTTTTTTAAATATGTAATTCGTTAATCTGTCATATTCTTTTATTCCATTCTTCAAGTCAAATAGCCGGACAACTTCTTCATAACTGCACAATTTCCCTTCTTTTTGAAAAATGAAATCCACGATGCGATAATCAATACCATAATAACAATGACGACAAGTTTTCATTAAATTGAGAACAGACCCACTATCCAAGAATGTTCCGATATATGTTAAGACATCAGGGCACAAATGCGATAAACTTGGTTCTATCATAAATAATTCTACTAGTATTTCTGATAAACGTTGCCTAAGAATAATGTACTTAGGAAAAATGAAGAAATCGAAGAATCGATTTACTCCAAATTGCTCTAAATCTACTCAGTCGTGCTCGCTTCAATCTGACGACCAGCATAATGCCCGCAATCGGGACACATGACGTGCGACAATTTTGGAACGCCGCAATTTTTGCAGGTCACAAAACGCTTCGGAGTTCTCGCTTGATGCGCTCTCTTCTTGTTTCTGCGTGATATTGAATGTCTGTTACGTGGACAAATAGACATTGTGTGTTCTCCTTAAATTATAAATCTGCGAAAGGCTGATATCCCTCAATTTCATCGGGACTGTCCTCTCTTATATATTCATTAACATCTTTTCGAGCCGGGCAACTTCCCCCATGACACTCTACTGTATGAGGAATGTGCAATAGAATCTCTTCTCGTAAATTCTCGCTAAAATCAAAAATTGCTCCCTTCACTTCTTCTAAAGAGATCACCTCATAAAAACTGTCTAAGGATATCGAAACTGACGTCCACTCATTGCAAATCGCACAAGGCATCGACGCCTCCGCTTTTACCGAAAAATGCAAAACTAACTCATTTTCCGCAATGTAGGCCTCACCAGCCACGTTCACAGGCTTCTGAAACTTAAGTCCTTCCTCATCAACCCCTAAAAAGTTGGGAGAAAAAGATTCATCAACCACCTGCTTCTTACCATTCCACAAACGGTCAATATAAATTTTAAAAGCATCTGTATCCATTTAAAACTCGATTGAGTCTAATTATAAAGATTTTGACCATTTTAATCCAGTTGAACCTATCTCAATAAATCATTTTGATAGCTTTTTCGCCTCTTTTGACCAGTTTCGAGAAAATTTTTCGCCCAACTGAATCCAGTTGAGCTCAAAATTTTCTCAAAACTGGTCAATAGATCCATAAATACCTATGTCAAAAGCATTTATTGAGATAGGTTCATCAGAGTTGTTTCAAAAATATATTTATATAATTCAAGCTATCCACGGCTTAAATCTCGCATTTTTAATGAATTTTCGATACAATCAATCCTATAATTAAGACTGACGCAGGATTTTAAATATGAAAGAGTTACTTTTAAATGTGGAGCCTAAAGAGATCCGTCTAGCCATTCTCCGTAACGGAAACCTGTTCGATTTAACAGTTGAACGGAAAAAAAAGCGTAAATTAACGGGGAATATCTATCGGGGAAAGGTGACCAACATTTTGCACAATATCCAATCAGCTTTCATTGACATTAATGAGGGTGAAAACGGGTTTATCCACATCACAGATATCATCGAGAACATCAAGAAGTTTGAACAAATTTTTGATCTGGACTTTGAACTGGATTACGACATCCAAAAGGTCGATGCTGAGAAAAAGGATATTGATATTGAAGAGGTGATGAAGAAGGATCAGACGGTGCTGGTGCAGGTGGTGAAAGAACCGATGGGAACCAAAGGTGCCCGTTTAACTTCGAATATTTCAATTGCGGGACGGTATTTGGTTCTTCTACCTAATTCGACCCATCGCGGAGTTTCCCGAAAGATTGAAGATCGCGCCACCCGTGAACGATTGAAAAAGTTGATCCGGTCATTTGAAATGCCGCAAGATATGGGATTGATTTGTCGGACGGCTAGTAAGTTGGCAAGTGAAGAGATGTTAATTGAGGAAGCGCACGAGTTGTTGAACAATTGGCAAGTGATCATGCAGAAGTTTAAAAGTTCCAGCAAACCTTGCCTGCTGTTCGAAGAATCAGATATCATTAAGCGGGCTGTCGAGACTGCAGTGGATAAGCGTTATGATCGGTTATTAATCGATGATTACCAAACCCACCAGATTTGTAAAAAGCTTTACCAGAGGTACAGCAGTGAACACAATTTAAAAATTGAATATTATCGCGACAAAGTTCCGATGTTCGAGCGATTTAATGTGGATCGGGAGATCGAGAAATCTTTACGGCGGAAGATTTGGTTGCCGAACGGTGGCTATATCTTTTTCGAGCGAACGGAAGCGATGCACACAGTGGATGTGAACTCGGGCCGCAGCAGTGGAACCGAGACTGATGTCGAAGAATCCTTAGTACGGATAAATCTTGAGGCGGCAGAGGAAATTGCCCGTCAGTTGAGATTACGGAATGTTGGGGGGCTCATCGTGATCGATTTTATCGATATGCGTATGAGAAGAAGTCAACGTCGTGTATTGGAGAAATTGAAAGAATGCATGAAAGATGATTCAGCAAAGTGCCGTATTTTGGGAATGAGTGATTTTGGTTTAGTGGAAATGACCCGTCAACGAAGTCGCGGATCTTTGACTCAACTTCTCTTTACCGAGTGTCCGTATTGTAGTGGACGAGGACTGGTGAAATCTTACGAAAGTGTCTCAATTGAAATCGAACGAGCACTCAAAAAGGTGATCCAAGTTCATCAACAGTTTGGACTCAAACTAGTGCTTCATCCACAATTATATGACTATTTAAAAAAATCGGACCTCAATGCTCTGTCGAAAATAGCAGACGAATTGAACGCCAAATTGGATTATGATGTGAATGATGAATTACACATCAATGAATTTCAATTTCTTTCCACAACGAGTAACGAACTGATAGAAGCGTGATGATATTTGACCAAAAAATGACCACAATTCGAGAAAGGGGAACTATTCCGGAAAAGTTCTTGCTCTACATGCAAAGATGTTATGACAACTTTCGCAAAGTCACGTTTACAAATGATGACGAGTGGCAAGTTTCAGAGCAACTTTTCAGAGATTATCTTGATCTTGTAGAAAAACAGTTCATCGAACCGTTTGTGTTTGAACCTTATCATGAGAAAGTGAAAAAGCCGTTTGATTACGAGGAATTCAGTGTGGCCTTTATCCGTCCGCTGATTATTTTTGAGAAGTCAAAGCTCTTTGGAGAAAATCATTTACATGAGATTGACGCTGCTTTAGAGAGTAAAGAGAATGTCATTCTTTTGGCGAATCATCAGACTGAGCCTGACCCACAAATTCTCAATCTCATGTTACGAGAAAAGCATCCTCGTTTGGCAAAGGAGATGATTTTCATTGCCGGAGATCGCGTTGTGACCGATCCAATGGCGGTCCCTTCAAGTCTTGGTTGCAATCTGATTTGTATTTATTCCAAAAAACATATGGAAAATCCACCTGAGCTCAAGGAAGAAAAGTTAAAGCACAATCAGCGGACTATGAGAGAGATGAGCCAGTTATTGAGCGAAGGAGGCAAATGCATTTACGTTGCTCCTAGTGGCGGTCGCGATCGTCCTGGTGACAATGGGACGGTGGAAGTGGCTCCGTTTCATCCTCAAAGTATCGAAATGCTCTGGTTGATGTCTCAGAAAGCTGATCGCCCTACTCACTTTCATCCGTTGGCGTTGGGGACATATGATATTTTACCTCCTCCGGATGTAGTGGATGTCGAGTTGGGAGAAGATCGCTTAGCGCAGAAGGCTCCGGTTTATATCTCATTTGGCAGTGAAATTGATATGGAGGTATTTCCGGGGAGTGAAGAATCCGATCGTAAAGTCAGGCGGCAGAATCGAGCCGATTACATTTGGAATTTGGTGAAGGGGTTGTATCGAGAGTTTCCTCAATAAAATCGACGGATTTATAAATTTAACCGCGAAGATGCGCGAAGAAATGGATTAATTCCGATCAATCTTTCTCAAAACATTCCTAGTAAAGAAATTATAATAAAGTATCACCACGTATTATACCTTTCTTCGCGCATCTTCGCGGTCTTCGCGATCTTCGCGGTTAAATTTTTATGAAATATTTCAAATAAGAATCTTAGAACAAAAGAATTCGTGTATTTTATTGAAATTAAGGATTTATGTAGATATATATCACACTAAACAAGGGGTTTGTGTGAAAAAAATTTTATATCTAATTTTCCTTTTTACCACTCATCAAATTTGTTCATTGGAAGTCATCGAAGATCGCACCACAATCCCCGTGTTGGCTCCCTCTTTTCAAAAAAGTGAAACCAAAAAAATCAAGTTAGACAATGACATTGAAGCCTATCTGATTTCGGATCCCAATGCTGAAAAATCGGCGGTGGTTCTTTCTGTCAATGCAGGAAGCTGGGAAGATCCTCTCGAACATCCCGGATTGGCCCATTTTTTGGAACATATGCTGTTTATGGGAACGAAAAAATATCCGGACGAAGCGAGCTTTTCCCGTTTTATCAAACAGCATGGAGGCATGAGCAATGCGTTTACCGAAGACCAGTACACCACCTACCTCTTTGAAATCAATTCGGATGGTTTTCCCGAAGCCTTAGATCGATTCTCACAATTTTTTATTGAGCCCAGTTTAAATCCTTCAGGTATCTCCCGTGAAATCCAAGCTGTGGAACAAGAATTTTCCGGTCATAGTCAAAAGGATGATTCCCGAAGAGTTCTCATTTACAAGGAACATGGCAATCCCAAACACCCATTCAGTAAATTCAATTTTGGAAATCAACAGTCCCTTAGAAAGGCAACCACAGATGACTTACGAAAGTGGTATGAGAAGAACTACAGCGCCAATAAAATGAAGTTGATTTTGTATTCTCCACTTGGGATTGATGAGTTAGTTAAATTGGCCAATGTGAATTTTTCGTCGATTCCGAATATAAAACTGGGAAAGCACGCATATCCTTTCTCGATTTTTTCTCCGACGCTTCATGGTAAAATACTGTATGTGGAACCTGTGAAAAATCAGACTTCCATAATGATGGTGTGGGAGCTCCCGAAAAAGTTTGCCGAAGCGACTGAATCTCGTCCCGATGAGCTCGTTTGCCATATTCTGGGGCATGAAGGGAAAGAGAGTCTATTAGCGCAACTCCAAAGAGATGGCACTGCATTAGAACTCGGTTGCGGCACCACTCGATGGGGAGATGACAACCTGGCTTTTATCATCAAGATTGAACTAACGGCTAAAGGGGCAAAAAATCCTTACGACGTGGTGACACGAGTTTTTCAGGCCATCGCAAGATTAAAGCAGGTGGGAATCCCCGAATATTTATTTAAAGAAGTTCAAAGAGTCGGCACCATCAAATATCAATATCCATTGAGAAAATCTCCGTTCGAAGAAGTCAAAAAGCATTCCCGAAATCTGCGATATGAACCCCTCGCCACCTATCCGGAAGTCACCACGATCTTACAACAGTATGAGCCTAAATTAATACGGGAGCTCCTGAATGCCTTAACTCCCGACACCATGATCCTCGATCTGATGGCGCCATCAAGACTCACTGGCGTAACTCCTGATCGCAAAGAAAAATGGATGAAAACTGAATACGCCATTCGCGAAATACCCAAAAATGTTCTCCAGAAATGGAATGCCGTGGACCCTCACCCTCAGATTGACATTCCTGCTCCCAACCTTCTCATTCCGACCGATCTCAAAGTTTATAAGAACCATGAAAAAGAGTCAAAACTCATCATCGACAACGAATATGGAAAAGTCTATTTTGCTCCGGACAGCGACTACCATGTCCCCAAAATCAGCTGGACGATTCAGATACAAACTCCGAGCATCAACGTAGGTCGCCCTCAAGCAGTGGTCCTAACCGATATATTTCTTAAGATCATCAAGCAACAGCTTACCCCTTTCACCTACCTCGCAAGAGTCGCTGAACTTGAATACGAGATCAAGCAAGAAGACCACGGACTAAAAATCACGGTGAATGGGTATAGCGACAACGCCGCGCTTTTCTTGAAAGAAATTCTCAATCAGCTCACTCAGTTGGATGTTGACGAAGAGGTATTCGAAACATACCGCGAGTCTGTGAAAAACAAATACCACAATATCGAGCAGGAGGCGCCGTATATCCAAGGAATCGACGTTTTCAAAAAAGTGATCTACGAAAGATATTCGACGGAAAGAGAAAAAGAGGCAGTCGCTAAAAAGGTCACGTTCCAAGAGTTTCAAAATTTCGTCGCGCACCTTTTTGACAAAACCTATATTGAAGCCATGTTCTTTGGAAATCTCAACCACCATCAAGCCGAATTACTCTGGGGCGAGCTTAAAGTTGTCAGTGGACAGCCCTACCCTCCCTCACAACAACCCCAGAAGACAGTCGGCATCTTTCCCGATAACCAAGGCCCCTTTTTCCTTAAGCAACCCTCTAGTGTCAAAGGGAGTGCCGTCATTGTTGCCATTGAAGATCCCAACTTTTCATTTGAAAACTACGCGGCCCAGGATATTCTCTGGAAAATGACCTCGGGCCCCTTTTTTGAAGAATTGAGGACCAAACAGCAAACCGCCTATCTCATTGCCAATCTCCACGAGGAAGTGAAAGAAAAATTCTTCTCTCTTTTCCTACTTCAATCCTATTCATATCCTCCGCGCGATCTTCTCGCGCGAATCGAGCTCTTTATCGAAAATTTTCTCAAAAATATTCCTGAAGAACAATTTGAGACCATTAAACAAGCCCTTATCAACGAACTCAAAACGCAGCCAGAGAGCCTGAAAAAACGAGGAACGGAATTGGCGGAAATGGCATTTGACAGAGACGGTGATTTTGAATGGAATGAAAAAAGGGCAAAGGCTGCAAAAGAGTTAACTTTTGACGAGTTCCGCTCTTACGTCGCGAACTTTTTAGGAAAAGGCAATAAAAGACGACTCGCCATACTCATTGAAGGACAACTGGCTCAGGACGTTTTAGAATACTCGCCAGCCGAAAACGTCAAATGGCTACGCACTCAAGTCAAGTATTAGATGGAGCAGGGGTTTTAGCCGCTGATGAACGCTGATTTTCGCAGATTCCCTTAGATAATTTTAACGCAAAGAAGCAAAGACGCTAAGACGCAAAGATTGATGCTGACGTGTATATGATCACGAAGTGATCTCGAACCTTTAGACGCAGATGGCGCTGATTGACGCAGATTGTTAACCTTGAGAGGTTAACAATCTGCGTCAATCAGCGCCATCTGCGTCTAAAGAGTGCATGGACCGTTGGTCCAAGTTAGTTGACTATTCTTTGCGTCTTAGCGTCTTTGCTTCTTTGCGTTAAAATTTCATCTGCGGCCATCTGTGTTCATCTGCGGCTAAAATCCACTAAAAGATTTTGCCGATGACGAATCCGCCGCCATATCGGAAAGAATTTTTCTCCACAATCCTCGTTGGTCCATCGTCATCTTCACGCGGATTAAACAATCCAGGCACATAACTCAAATACTCCACAAAAACCTGTCCGCCTACATAATAGCCACACCAATCCCTAAGAAATGATGATCGAAATGCTCCCTGATAAGCAGTAAGCGATAGTTTCTCCGATTGGGAAACAGGATCAAGCCCATTTATACCATCCGCAAGCTGTCCCCAATCTTGATGCGCACATAAATTGGTACAGGCATCATAAATACCGAAAGTGGGAACCATGGTCACAAGCCAACAATCGCAAAATCTTTTTGAAATTCCAAATTCTACTTTGACCCCACGGTAATAGGTATCCAGATTCTCAGTTATGGTCCCATTATTATATGATATAGATTCGTTAAACAAATTGCTTTTAAACTGCTGACATCGGTAAATAAAACCAAAACCTACAGCCGTGTGAAGAGAAAACCCATAACAAAGATCACTGATCCCTGAAATCATGGCATCAGTATGATTTTCCCAATGGCACGAATGAAAGTTATTTACCTGAGACACTTCAAGAGCATTTCCAACCCCACCACCATTGATCGCAAAAAGTTGAACCGGTCCTAAATCAGTGAGATCCTTTTTTCCTCTCTGTGAACAAGTAAAAAAAGAAGAAGTCACAAAAAACTGAACATTTTCACCAAAACATCGACACATACCTGTCGGAAAAAATGTATACCCTACCGAACCACTCACACGAGCAGTCAGACAACTAGGATCGTATATGACAGCCGGTGTATCATCAGGTGTGACCAACCCATAAAAACCGATGTCAGGCTCTTCCACATAGATCCCTTCAACCCCCGCGTCAAAAAAGAACCCACTCTCACAATAGGGATAATAAACATATGAAGCTTCGGAATCACTGGAAAACATTAGGAACAGTGCAAAAATAGCTTGAATTGACTTTCGCATATTGTATACTCCATTATAGTTGAGGGTATAACTTACCTTTTTTAGCACTTTAATGCAGCAGGTTTCTGATGTCTAAATGGATAATTTCTCTTCTTCTTTTTCTTTGCACACCTTACACAATCGAAGCCTGGCTCTCTGAACCCCCCATTGAAGCCCAAGAACAAGTCGCCCCCTACCTCATGCCCGAAGACCACCCCATCAAACCCATCCTCGATATGATCTTTGGATCTTCACGAATCACTACTGACGTCAATTCGATGAAACAGGCTGGTTTTTACGACACTCAATTGAGAAAAAGAGGAATAGTCTTTGCACGCCATGTTGACACACCCGGTTATGTATACAAAATCGTTTGTGATTATTCCGGACATTCCTGGAATAAATATGAAGACACCTGCCGCAAGCAAGATGAATACATTGAATTTACAGGGAGAATCCGCAAACGAAACCAAATCACAGAACTGATTGACTTCTATCAGATCGACAACTTCATCACCCCCAAGAAATGGCTCTACCCTATTCCCACAGAATTCGAACCCTTTCAGAATCATACCATGATTAAAAAGTTCTATCTTCTCGTTGCCGAAGATATTGATATCATCGAATCACCAAATTGCGTTTACCTCTGGAGAGAACTCCCCGATGAAAATCTATTGAATAGTTATTTCCTCATCATCAGAGATGCTCGCCTTTGCGACATTGGTCCCCCAAATCAAAGTTTTACTAAATCAGGTCAACTCGCCTTCATCGATACCAAAATTTGGCCCGATGAAAACTTTAACATCAACGCTCCAACAGGATTCCTCAATAATGAAATGAGCGCCTACTGGATGCTGTTGGTCGAGTCAAATGCTGAAAACGTAAATTAATTAAAAA
>SDBV01004344.1_pt1 | contig 20490 bp, 19 predicted proteins | sample 2277081 | NCBI WGS metagenome assembly SDBV01 (sample SAMN10402039, study PRJNA504765) | marine sediment metagenome | isolation source: marine sediment core GS10_PC15, 223 cmbsf | place: Arctic Ocean: Southern Knipovich Ridge | collected 2010 | reverse complement strand
GCAAGAAAGCCACCTTCGCACTCATGGGCCGGGCGGGCTACGAAGATACCGCCAAGCAGATCAAACCCTTCGCCAAAGTCGATAAGAAGTTTTTGACATAAGGGCGTAAGGCCGGTGGCAGACAGACCCCGTAAAATGGTAACCGTCCCGATTAACTCATTGCATGTTTTAGCGATGCGAGATAATTTCACCGGCCGTTCCCGTTTGAATAGTAAACATTAGATGCAGAAGGAGACCTGATATGAAACAAGCACGATCCAACACACTCGTAGCTGTTGAGTTAAGTTTGGAACATGAGATGCTCTTTCATGGGCATCCTGAAAAAAGGACACCTTCTGTATGTCTGACAATAATAAAATCAAGTACTCCGCCGACCCGCACATAGCCGAGATCTACGACCAGCGAGAGACGCAGACAAGCGACATCGAACTGGTCTCCAGCCTGATCGGATCGCGGACCGAGTTGGCCATCTTCGAACCTTTCTGCGGAACAGGCCGCATTGCAATCCCTCTCGCAAGGAGCGGCCATCACGTTATCGCCCTGGATGAATCCCAGGGGATGCTTGATCGATTGAAGTTGAGGCTTTCTCAAGAGACACCGGAAGTTCAAGGCCGCGTTGGAATCATCGCCTCACCGGTGTTCGCAGCCGACTGGCCCGACCAGCAGGACGTGGTTATTCTCGGGGGCAACTGCTTCTATGAAGTTAATTTCTCCGATGAACAACGCGCGTTGATTCATCGGGCTGCATCGGCCTTGCGAGAAGGCGGGTATGTGTTCATCGATAACGATGATCACCAGTCCGTTCAGTTGTTGCCCCAGTGGCAAAGCCCTGTTGGGCAGCAGAGAAAGGCAGTCTTCCCCAACGGAACTTGCCAGGACGGTACGGTCCTCGAAGGAAGTACCGAGACGTTATGGTTTGATATCCATGGCCGATTCGTTCACTACAAACGCCGCCTGAAGGTAACTCATGCTGACGGGAATATTTCGCAGCATCAATGGCTGGAGACTTGTCATCCGGTTGTGATGGACGAGGTACTCGAATGGGTAGGCGAGGCGGGTTTTGCAGTTGAGAAAACCTTTGGGGATAAAAATGGTAATCCTTACAGCCCTCAGAGCCTGCGATGTCTTGTCTGGGCTCGGAAAGAGTAACAACTTTTAGAATGAGGTTTTGATGCCTGTCGGGGCGGCTTTGGCCTATACAACATTCGAGAACGATTAAGCCTGCTTGGCGGGGAGTTGGCCATCCAACCCAATCCCGACGGCGGAACTTTCGCGACCCTGACCGCTCCAGTGTCGGCGCCGAAACCCAACTAGCAACCATCACGGAACCCACGTGGATGATTCGCAGCCGGCTTCTTGACGAAGCCCTTGGTGGCGGCTTAGACTCCACTGCGCCTTGTAAGAAAGGGTTTACGTGAAAGTTCAGTTTGACGAACGCATTCGACTCACCTCGACCGTGCTTTTGCTCACGAAGTTCCGTGACCTGAATGCAAAGTGGAAGCTTCATGATCTCAAGGTGGATTCACTTCGCCATCTTGAGCAATTTGCCGATCACCCATGCGCCCAGGCGGCGCGAGCAATAGCCGAAAACAACTTCATGTGGCATTTCTATCAGTATGCAGTCTGTCCTGAAGAGCTTGCCCGGTTGGCTGGGGAAGAACCTGAGGATTTTCGACGGCACAACTTTGGAAGTCTTATCCAGGATTTTGCTCGCGATACTCAGATAGCTTCACTATGGCAGAACCAGGCCCAGCTTTGGGCCAGTGTCCAAAGCGATTGTCAAGCAAGCCTGGAAAGCATAAGGGCAGAGGAGTTGTTGCGGCGTCTCTTCGGGCCTCCACCGGCAGAGCTTGTTGTCGTGCCAACTCCGCTTGATCCCGCCACCATGGGATTCTGCGTACGTGACCGGAATGCGTGGTACGCACTTGTTGGCCCTCCGAATATTAGCATTGAGGATGACAAGCCGGTTTCCTACCTCGAGAATAAATCCATGCTTCGGCTGGTATGCATACATGAATTCACTCACTTTTTCTGGAAGGATGCGCAGAACAAGTGCCCGTCATTTGTGGATATGACCCAGCAGTTTAAGGATCGAATCGAACCGACAGGTTATTTTAAGGATTCTTACCCCTACGTTGCGATACGGTTTGAGGAGATTCTGGTTCGCGCTTCAGTTGCGCTGTGCGTTTGTTTTGCCGAGGGCGACCAGGCCGGGCGGGATGTGCTGGCTGATGAGGTGCGGGATTATAATATTGATCTGATCCATCCAGTTTACGATTGGCTCAAAGATAAGCACACCCAACACGGCCAACTCCCAACCGAACTGCTGGGCGAGCTATTGCCAGACCTGATAGCCAGTCTCTCCTGAACAAACCAGCCGGCTTCGTGCCGCCCCGCAGTTTTTTGAGTTAAATCGGGATAGGTTACTATTTTTCTTGTGTAGGCGCGGCCTGGTGGGTTGAAATTGTGGGTAAGTCCCGCGCGCAAAAGCGGTCGTCTGTTTCGGCGGGACAGGGGAAATTTAAAATTTTTCGTGGGGGGTATTCGTTGGCCGGGCCGGGAATGGATAGAGCGACGATTGCGAGACAAGAAACTAATGCGGTGTACTTCACGTTTGAGCTACTCCTGAGCAAAGAGCGTTTTTTAAGTTTGTTTATTTGCGGCGCTTGATTACAGCCAACCCGCCGAGCGCGAGCAGGGCTAGCGAGGTCGGTTCGGGAATGGTGGCTACCCAGGCTTCAGACCAGCCGGTAGGGTTATTTCCAGCGCCAACGAGCACCATTCCGTCAGCTGAGATACCGGAGACTCTCCTGAACGACCAGCCGTCTATATCCACCCCGTGCCCAATTAGATAATCATCAATGGTTTGTATGCCATTGGCTGCATCCCAAACAAAGCCCTCCCAATTGCTGGTACCTACGATAATCGATCCATCGGCCGACATGTCGCGAACCCAGATATCTTCAGAGCCGGGTAAATTCCCCAAGTTGACCATTCCTTCATCGGCGGTCCAGCGGAAAAGTTCGCCGCCGCTTTCGCCTGCAATTACCGAACTATCTGCGGATATAGCCGGGTCCCAAACACCGGCAGCGCCCGGAAGCGTTCCGAGGCTAACCATGCCATTTCCGGCCGTCCATCTGAACAGCTCGCCGCCGTCAAGATCTCCGCTAATGCCGACAATGACAGAACCGTCCGCCGAAATACCTGTGGCTGAACTGTTGTTGTAGTCGCCCAGGAATCCCAGGCCTACGTTGCCCTGGCCTGCTGTCCAGCGACTTGCCTGGTAAGTATTATCGGGCATACGGTAATCGCCAACGAGAATGCTTCCATCGTATGAGACATCCCATGCATAGCCGCCCGACCACAAGATCTCCTTGCCGTTATTTTGCGTCCAGCGGAAAACATTGGGCAAGCCAACACAGTCGGAGGTTGTTCCAAAAATGGCTGACCCATCAGCCGAGATGGCGAAGGGATCACGCATGCTATGTTCTTCGATGACAATTTCGACCATCCCGCCGGCGTCGGTCCAGCGGAAAATACCCGTCTGATCGTTGTTGTAGTTGTATCCAACTACGGTTGTCCCGTCGGCTGAAATTTCTTCAGCAGCACTATCGCCGGAAACTTTGCTGGCAGGTAGATACCCCAGCCCCTTGATCGACGGCGTAACAGCGCCAGCTGGGACGGTTATTGATAGAGCGACGATTGCGATACAAGAAAAGGCTACATACTTCATTATTGAGCTACTCCTGAGCAAAGAGTGTTTTTTAAGTTTGTTTATTTGCGGCGTCTCAAGACTTGTCCTGAGCGTCGTCGAAGGAGGCCCAGGCCACCCAGCGTCAGCAGACACAACGTCCCCGGTTCCGGGACATTCTCAACCCACACTGTCGTGCCACCATCAATGCCCCAAGACCAATCCGAGTTAGGCAGGTCAACCGAGGAAAACGTGCCAGAAATACCTTCCGTTGCATGCAGTACGGAGAATCGACCTAAGGTGGCGTCATTGTCAAGCACACTCAAGGACCCCGCAAGTACCGCCGTCGAACACTCGATCGCACTGAGCCCATCCGGACCGACTACTGACAGCAATGTGCCCAGGGCATCTTGGCGAAACGCACCTGTTACGAAAATCGTTGCCTCGCCCCCAAACACCTCCAGGTAACCTTCTCCCTTAGAAGCTGCACCGAGTTCCATATCTCCAACAAAAAGCGTTCCACCCGAGATTGAGTACGTACCCTCAGCTTCGGCATAGGTACTCGATGAGATTCTGAGTTTTGTCGCCTCTACGGATCCACCATCTTGAATAAAGCTGCTTTTGCTACCATTTATAGCAACCAGTATGGTATCGGCCATGACGGCACCATCTGTCATAGAGAATGTTGCCTCAGAGTCGCCATAGCCGCCGACGAACATAGTTTGCGCCACCTGCAATACCCCGCCGCTCATATCATATGAACCTCTTGCAGGATGATACGTGTGGCTGGTGAGGTAGAACATATTGGTCTTGTGGATTCCACCGGTTTGAATAAACTTCGCCGTGCCGCCATTGTAGGCGATCTGGGTAACGGTTGACGTAAGCACACCGCTGGAGCCCAGCTCATAAGTTGTGATCCCGGATGGGATGGGGTCCCACGGACTATCGCCCACAGTCTGTATGGTCAGTCTATCAGCAATCGACACCGTACCTCTAAGGTGTCGGAATGTCCCTAAGCTGCCGAAGCCAACTCTGAGATTATCTGCTATGATGCTGCCGCCCTCAATCCGCGAATCATGATCCTGGATCGTGATGTTACCGTAACTGCCGGCATCCACGTAACCGCTGCCGAGAACGACAAGCCCGGTATTCACATTGAAGTCGCCCACCAGGGATCCCTCGCAGGTAACAGGGTCATCGAGATCACCAACAAAACGGACACTCTTTTCAGAAGAAAGAAAAAGTGGGCTGCCTGCAATATGCGTATGCCCTGGATTCGTAAAACTACCAAGCTCGCTGTACGGGTCAAATCCTGACGGAAAGACGATAAGAGATTCCTTGCCCCCGTTAATAGTACCGTTGGCTGCATTTTGAATCGTACCACGGGCCAAGTCCGCGGAGGCCTGATCGTCTAGGTTCAGCGTGCCCCCCCGAACCTGAAAAGCTCAACTCTCCTTCCTGGAGGTCAATAGAGCGACGAACTTGCAAGCTCCCGCCCGAAAGCTCAAATCGGCTGGTGTTTCCGTAAAAAGTGCGAACGCTAAGGTCGTCAACAATGTGCGTACCGCCGGACTGCTTGAATACGCCCTGGCCGCCTTGGTAGCCAACGTACTCCCGGCCGTTAACTGTCAGCGAGCCACTGTCTAAGATGTACTCACCGTAATTCCCGCCACCGTGGCCAAGATACAACTTCTCGTTTACATTAACAGTGCTGTTGGAACCATCCTGAACAAACTTGCCGGGGCCGTAATTCAGATCATCGGCAACCTTCAGCTCCCCGACTTCCAGTAACCCGTCAGTGATGGTATAGTCGTAGGAAGCTATTCGGCCGGCATTATTGGTTCCACCGGTCTGAATGAAAGGGCCGTGAGCTCTAATAGAGTCTGCATTCAGAACTGCTGAACCTGAGAGCTCATAGGATCCGTTTTCGTAGACGGCAACGCCTGCGTTGTTCACTCCTGCCGTCTGCCGGTATATTGCAGGACCGGATCCGTTATTGTAACCATAGCCGCCGATCCAAATGGCAGCAATGTCGGTCACACCGCCGGTCTGAATGAATTCGCCCGTTCCATCCCTACCCAGTAGCATGCCACCAAGTGCAATGAAGGTACCATCTACAAGTTCATAACGCCCGTTGTCCCCGACCTCGTAACCAATGAAGGCTCGTTCGTTGATGCGAAGAGTACCTCCTGACTGTACCATGCTCCCAGACCCTTCGTAGCCGAGATGCAGGTATCTCGTTCGAGCGAAACCAGTCGTCAATTGGACCGTTCCACCGTTGTCGATGTATGCTCTAGTCGTGGGATCTGGCAGGCCGTTATCCCAATTGTCCGGATGCAACCAGTCTCCTGGCGTCGCGGGGTCGTATTGCCAATACGTATCTCCCGCCAATGCACCGGCTGGCGCTATGAAAGCAAGAACGGTAACTACAGTGGATGCGATAAAGACAAATTTCCTCATGGTCGAGCACTCCTGAGGGATCAGCGGGGTTCAGCCAAGGCGCGGCCCGGATACTGAATGAGCAAAATCCTCACTTAATTGTTGAACAGGCCTCCGCTCGAAGCAGAAACCTTTGAGCAAGACTTACAATACGTCAATTTGAGCAACAACACTGTACCACAAAATCGGATTAAGTCAAGGCCTTGTAATTTCTAAGGTTAAGGGAAGACTTGGTAGGCGGTTGCCCAAGCAGGCTGAAATGTACTGCCAGGATTGCGCGCAAAAGTGGTCGTCGATTTCGCTGGGTTGGGATTGGCGAAATGCAGCCCACATCACGCGATACCAAAAAAAGGCAAACCGGCCCCGGCAGGGCGGCTGAAAAAGTTCGAATAACCTTGCTGAAACGGCTCCTAGGATGTAAAGTATGCGGTTGGACTCGAAGGGTCATTGTCACAGCGAGCTAACCTTCGGTCCGTGAGGCTGGGTGTTCCAGCTTACCTGAAGTGCCGGGTTTAGATGGCAAGGTTTCTCGTCGGGCTCGCAACTCCCAACAAGACGGCCAGAAACAGTAACTTTTTTGTAATTACATGTAGGTACCGAATGGTTGACAGAAATTTAATCCAGTCCCTTAACATTTCAGATGAAGAAGTCCAAGCCCAGCTCGCCGAGGCCCTCGGGGATGAGGGAGAGGCCGAGATACTCAACAACATCGCCGAGACCAAAGGTTCGCATCAGCCGGGCCAGGTTCTCACCGGCAGGGTAGTCGACGTTATCGGCAACGACGTGATCATCGAAGTTGGCCTGAAGTCTGAAGGCTCGGTCGACATTAACGAATTTGAAGACCGCGGCAGCATTACCCCCGGCATGGAGGTAGAAGTGCTGCTCGAGTCGGTCGAATCCGAATCTGGCCTGGTCGAGCTTTCCAAGCGCAAGGCCGACCGGATCCGCGGCTGGGATCGCATCGTCAAGAACAACAAGGAAGGCGACACCGTAACCGGCACGGTAATGCGTAAGATCAAGGGCGGCCTGCTGGTAGACGTTGGCGTACCGGCGTTCCTGCCGGCCAGCCAGGTAGACATTCGCAGGCCCGGCGACATTGGCGAATACATCGGCAAGGAAATCCAAGCCGTTATCCTCAAGATCAACGAGGAACGCCGCAATATCGTCATTTCCCGCCGAAAGCTTATCGAAGAGGAACGCTCCGAGGCCAAGGAAAAGCTCTTCTCCGAAATCGAAAAGGGCCAAACCCGCAAGGGTGTGGTCAAGAACATCGCCGACTTCGGTGCGTTCGTCGATATCGGCGGCGTCGACGGCCTGTTGCACATTACGGATATGAGCTGGGGCCGGATCGGGCATCCCTCCGAAGTAGTCAAGATCGATGAGGAAATCGAATGCATGATCCTCAATGTCGATCGCGAAAAGGAAAAGATCGCCCTGGGCCTCAAGCAGCTTACCCCCAGCCCGTGGGAAGAAGTCGAAGCCAAGTACCCCATCTCCTCACGAGTTAAGGGCACGGTCGTCAATATCATGCCTTACGGCGCGTTTGTCAAACTGGACGAAGGCCTCGAAGGTCTGGTCCACGTTTCTGAGATGAGCTGGACGAGGCGGATCAATCATCCCTCGGAGATTCTCAGCATCGACGAGGAAATCGAAATCGTCATTCTCGACATCGACAAGGACAAGCAGGAAATTTCGCTTGGTATGAAGCAGGCCGAGGCCAACCCGTGGGCCGTTGTCAAAGACAAGTATCCTCCGGGAACGGTTATCACCGGTATCGTCCGCAACATGACCAACTTCGGCGCGTTTGTCGAAATTGAAGAAGGCATCGACGGCCTGCTGCATGTGTCCGATTTGTCCTGGACGCAGAAGGTAGGCCATCCTTCGGAGGTTCTCAAGAAGGGCAATGAAATCCAATGCGTTGTCCTTGCAGTTGACGAGGACAAGATGCGAGTTTCGCTTGGCCTGAAGCAGCTGACCGAAGACCCCTGGCTGCGGATGATTCCAGAGCATTATCTGCCCGGGCAGATCGTCAAAGGCCGCGTTACCAAGATCACCAACTTCGGCGTGTTCGTCGAGCTGGAAGAGGAACTCGAAGGCTTGTTGCACGTTTCGGAACTTGCGGACCATAAGGTCGAGAGCCCCAAGGATATCGTCAAGCAAGGCGAGGAACTCGAAGTCAAGATCCTCCGCGTCGATACCGAAGATCGCAAGATCGGTCTGAGCCTCAAGCGAGCCCAGTGGGCAGCTGAAGAAGGCGAAGGCGGCGGCGAAGCTGGCAGCGGACCAGTAAAACGACGCGGCGGCCTGGAAGGCGATGGCGGTTTGCTGGGCGATCTGGACCCGAATGTACTCCAGACCATCCGCGAAAATGATGCAACCAATACGGAAGAACCCGCCGCCAAAGAAGCGCCAGTAGCCCAAGAAGCTGCTCCTGCTGAAGAGGCCCCGGCCGTCGAAGAAGCACCAGCTGCCGAAGCCCCTGTAGAAGAAGCGCCTGCCGCCGAAGAGACGCCCGCAGCCGAATCGCCGGCCGAAGAAGAGTCTCCCGCTGCTGAGGAACCTGCTGAAGAGGCACCGGCCGAAGAGGCAGTAGCTGAAGAAGCCCCCGAGGCTCCTGCCGCCGAGGCTGAATCAGAAGAAGCACCTGCAGCCGAAGCTGCCGAGGAAAAACCCGAAGGCGAATAATCGCCGCCGGCACAATTTAAAAGCAACTCAAAGGCGCAGTCCATGTGGCTGTGCCTTTTTTTATGGAATTTTTTCCAGATGCCGCCAGTCGTAGCCGTAACCACAAGCCATGCGGCAGGCCAAGCGTTAATCGCTCTCAATAAAGCCGGTTGCACTGTTTAAGTAGCCCCCAGATTCATCCGAAAAATGCATATAGCGAGGGCACTGTACCTGGAGAATCTGGAGGAGCGAACAAGCCATGGCTAGCAAAACCGAAACTGGTTTGGGTTGGTATCTCGATCATATTAAATCCTCTCCGCTACTGACTGCGGACCAAGAGAAGCAACTCTCACGCCGCGTTCGAGAGCATTCCGACCCTGTCGCACGCGAGACAATGATCCAATCCAACCTGCGATTGGTCGTCAAGATCGCCAAGGAATACTCCAGCCCGGGCATGACGCTTTCAGATCTGGTCGCCGAAGGCAATCTCGGCCTGATGCGAGGGGTCGAGGAGTTCAACCCCGACGCAGGCGTCCGGTTCAGCACCTACGCCGCCTGGTGGATCCGCCAGGCCATCAACAGTGCACTTGTTAATTCAGGCCAGCAGATTCGCATTCCTGCTTACCTGGTAAAGTTCATCAGCAGGTGGCGCAAAACTAATGCAAGCCTCAAAGCTAGCCTGGGCAGGCCGCCGACAACTGAAGAGATGGCCGCCGAACTCGGCGTCTCCAAAAAGAAGGCTGGGATAATCAGCCAGGGCCTCAAAGCCGTCAACGCCCCCTCGCAAATGCCATCGGATGAGACGACTGCAATTAACGAGATACTCACCGACAGGGGCGAGAATTTGCCCGAGCAGGCAATGATGGATGAGTCGAATACCGAGATGATCAGTACACTCATCGAAAGTCTCGACGAACGCTCGCAGACGATCCTGAAGATGCGTTTCGGCCTCGACGGGGCCGACAGCGGCGTGCCGACCTACAAGCAGATCGGCGCCAAGATCAACCTGACCCGTGAACGCGTCCGCCAGTTGGAAAAGAAGGCACTGGGCGAGCTTAAAGAACTGGTCGAGGGGCTGGTCTAGCTCTCGGCCGGAAGGCGGGAACTTGTTACTCTTCTGGGTGGCACGGCTTGCTTGCCAAGCCGTGGGGCTAAAAAACGAGCCTCAAAAAACATAAACACAAAATCGCGACCGGCACACCGCCGGCTGCGTTTTTTTTCGCGCAGTTCACCGCGCGTTGATATCCGATTGCTTGCTACCTTGGCGGTATTAAGTTAATACATATCATTAGCCTGTGTTTATTGCGCTCGGCCGCTGCCGAACGGATTCGACTTTTCATGTCACAGGAGAATGAAATGACGCAATGGTACTATGCCAACGAAGGTCAGCAGATCGGTCCGATCGAAGAGCCGGAGTTTAAGAACCTGATCGCCGCAGGTGGAATTACCCCCGAGACTCAAGTTTGGACCGAAGGCTTCGAACAGTGGGTACCCGCCGGCGAAATTGAAGGGCTGATCCCTTCGGCGGCTGGTAGCTTGCCTGCGGCTGATGGCTTGCCGGAGCAATCCTTCCAGCACCAGGCGTTCCCCGAGACAATCACAGACGGTTCGCTCTTAGCCGATAAAGCCCATGCCGAAGCCCATAAGACTCAAGCCAAAGCCCATAAGGCCCAAGCCAAGGCCCACGCCAAAGCCGAAAAAGCCGAACTCAAGGCCCAAAAGGCCCAAGTCAAAGCTCAACTCAAGGCCCAGAAAGCCCAAATCTGGAACCGCTTCTGGGCCAGAGGTATCGATTCCATCGTTTTTTCGTGTTTCATCAGTGTGTTTCTTGTGGCCTTGGCTCCCTCTACTTCCCAAATGCACTTTGCACTTTATGGGGCACTGCTGTTATTTGTGTATCATTTCCTCGAACCGGTAATGCTTTCAAGCTGGGGTTCTACTCCCGGAAAGGCTCTGCTGAGAATTACTGTTCGCAGGGCCGACGGGGCGAAGCTTTCATATAGCGAAGCACTGAAAAGATCATTTAGGATCTGGCTCAGGGGAGAGGGCCTCGGCCTTCCAATCATTAACATCATTGCGCTACTTAAGGCTCGCGCAAACCTGAAAAATAATGGGATTACATCCTGGGATGAAGAAGACGGTTTTACGGTCACCCATGGAAAAGTGGGTTTTTTCCGGAACCTCGTTGCTGTACTGATCATCATTTTATCCGGCTTGCTAAGTTCAGCGGGCAACGCAGAATTTTAAATCGCCAACGCCGGCCTGCTCACTGCACTGAGTAGGGCGCTGCCCCAACAATAAAAAACGCGACCGACAATATTGTCAGTCGCGCTTTTTTTTGCAATGTGTTTGCTGCGAACCGCTATCCGATAGCTTCGCTGCCTTCCTCGCCGGTGCGGATTCTTATGCACCGCTCCAAGCCCAGGACGAACAGCTTGCCGTCGCCGATCTTGCCCGTCCGCGCGCCGCTGACGATAGCGTCGATAGTCGACTGGACGAACTCCTTATTTACCGCCACTTCTATGCGGACCTTCTTTAGCAGGTTCACTTCAATATCCACGCCGCGGTATGTCTCGTGATAGCCTTTCTGCTGGCCACAACCGAGGGCGTTAGTGATCGAGAGTTTGAAGATTCCAGCGTCGTAGAGCGCCTGCTTGACGTCGTTTAGCTTCTCCGGCTGTATGTATGCAACTATTAGTTTCATAGTTTTTCTCCGTGTGAAAGTCGGTCACTCCGTGGTGAAAATCTGGAACCCGGCGTAAGACTCCATGCCGTGCTCGCCGATATCCAGGCCTCGCAGTTCTTCTTCTCGCGAGACACGCAGGCCGACGGTTGACTTGATCGCAAAGAACACCAGGCCCATCGCTACCAGTGCGAATCCTGCACATGCGAACGTGCCGAGTGCCTGGATGCCCAACTGGCCCAGGCCGCCTCCATAGAGAAGCCCGTCGCTGGCCACCCCGAGTGATTCCTTGCCGAAGATGCCGACGGCAAGCGTTCCCCATATGCCGTTTATGCCGTGTACGGACACCGCTCCGACGGGGTCGTCTACCCTGATTTTATCCAGCAGCGACACGCCGTAAACGACGACAACGCCGCCGATACCGCCGATAACGATCGCCGCCCATGGATCGACAAACGCGCATCCGGCGGTGATGGCAACCAGGCCTGCAAGTGCGCCGTTCATCGTCATCGAGAGATCCGGCTTGCCGTAGCGGACCCACACGGTAATCATCGCGGTTATCGCACCGGCCGCGGCTGCGAGGTTAGTGTTGATTGCTACCCGGCCGATCAGCGAGCCGTCGCCGACGCCGAGGGTCGAGCCGGGGTTAAAGCCGAACCAGCCGAACCAGAGAATAAACACGCCCAAAGCAGCCAGCGGAATAGAGTGGCCGGCGATTGCATTGACCTTCCCGTCGCCGTTGTACTTGCCGATACGCGGGCCCAGAAGGGCCGCGCCGATAAACGCTGCCCATCCGCCTGTCGCGTGAACGACGGTCGAGCCTGCGAAGTCGGCGAAGCCCATTTCCGCGAGCCAGCCGCCACCCCAGACCCAGTGCCCGATGATCGGGTAAACCAAGGCCGAGATAACCACCGTGTACATAAGGTAGGCGGGGAATCTCATTCGCTCAGCCATTGCACCTGCGACGATAGTGGCAGCGGCCCCGCAAAACGCAGCCTGAAACAGCCAGAACGTCCATACCGACAGGTTCTCCGGACACGACCCGGCCGAAGCTAGCCCGAACCCCGAAAAGCCGATAAAGCCGTTACCATCGCCGAACATGAACGCATAACCGACCAGGAAAAACATGATCGATGCGGTGCAGTAATCGAGGAAGTTCTTGGTAAGGATGTTGCAGGCGTTCTTGGCCCGGATGAAGCCGGCCTCGACCATGCCGAAACCCGCCTGCATGAAGAAAACCATAAACGCGGCGATCAGCACCCAGACATTATCCAGCCCGATAGTTAATGACACTGCGCTGGCTGGGGCTTCCTCTGCCGCCATTGCCGGGGCGAGCCCGGAAACGATAGTTACCGCAACTATGACTCCAAGCAGCCACATGCGCGCGGTGATAGACCGTGAGACGTGTTTCGTAACTGGCACTTAGTTACCCTTTCCCAAATTAGTTCTAAAAGGAGAGTTTGCCTCATCAAATGAGTGGGCGTTGTGACACACATTCATTTGATAAGCTTCCAACCTATTGACGCTTAGATAACGGGATAATAAGCAATTGGCGTGCCACAATGGCGATAAATAGATTAAGTCTATGCTATAAAGGATGTTAAGTGATTCAATAAGCCAGGCAAACTAAAGGCGTGTGGCGACAAAAGTGTGGGATTGGAGATTAAAAACGACAGGGATGTCGCGAGAGCTACTTCTTTTGCTTCGTTTTTTTGGGCGTATCGCCCAGGACGGCCTTTTTCCGCAGCAGGTGGTGGTAGTGTTGGACGAAGCGGTGGCTTTCGTCGCGGACGGATTGCAGCAGCCGCAGCGCGGGGTCGCGGCTGGGGAGTTTGATCGGCTCTGACCTGCCAAGTACGAAAATTTCTTCCTGCTTCTTAGCCAAGGCTATCAGCATCGGCGGGCGGAATTCGAGTTCATCGAACGCGCTGAGGGCGGCCGAGAGCTGGCCCTTGCCGCCGTCGATCAGGATCACATCGGGGAACAGCTCGGCGTTCATTCCCGCGTATTTGTAGCGGCGGTAGACAACCTCGCGGATGCAGGCGAAGTCGTCATTGCCGGCTACGGTCTTGATCTTGTAGCGCCGGTAACTGCTCTTGAAGGGCTTGCCGTCTATGAAGCAGACCAGGGCCCCGCACATCTGCTGGCCGGAAAGATGCGCGATATCGACGCCCTCTATCGTTCGCGGCGGTTTTTTCGTTCCGAGCACTTCGCCCAGCCTCGCCAAACCTTCCGTTGGGTCTATAAAAAAGACTTCCGGCTGGAGGTGTTCGCCGGCAAGGCCGCGCTTGTGCAGACCTTCCAGTGCGCGCAGTTCATCTCGCAGCACAGCCGCCCGTTCGAAGTCCAGCCGCTCGGCGGCGGCTTCCATTTGTTTTGTAATGTCGCGCTTCAGCAACGTGCCCTTGGATTCGAGGAACTGCTTTAGATGGCGGATCTGCTTGGCGTAGTTTTGCTTGGAAACCTTGGCTGCGCATGGTGCGGTGCACTGTTTGATAGCGTACAGAATGCACGGCCTGTAGAAGCATCTCCCATCATCGTGCGAATCGATATCGAGGTTACAGGTGCGGAACTTGAAAACCCGCTGCAGCAGTGGCAGTGCTGCTCGCAGGTCGTTTACCGAAACGAATGGCCCGTAGAGTTTCACGCCTTTAATTTTTGGCTCGCGAGTGATGGATATACGGGGGAAGTCTTCGCCGGTGGTGATCTGCAGATAAGGGAAGCTCTTGCCGTCTTTGAGGCGTTCGTTAAATCGCGGCTGAATGTCTTTTATCAGGCGGTTTTCATGGAGCAGTGCGTCAACTTCGGATTCGCATTCGAGCAGGTCTATATCTTCGACGAGTTGGGTGATCATCCGGTTGATTTCCGGCCCGCGAGTTGAAACCAGATCCGCTGCCGGCTGGAAGTAGCTGGCCACGCGAGAGCGGAGAGATTTGGCCTTGCCGATATATAGAACCGTACCCGATGCGTCCTTAAACAGATACACTCCCGGCCCGGTCGGCAACTGGGCTATCGATTCGCGGAGTTTCTCTAAGACTTGTTGGCGTTCATCCGGCATAGCAAAAGCAATTATACACGAATCGCTGGTCAAAGGGCCAAGGCGGCTTCGGCGCGAGCCCGGCAGCCGTTGAGAAAATTAAAACCGGGCAATAAAACGTCTGTGGCGGCGTTGCGCTTATAAGGGTATGTTTAGATAAAGGGATTTTTCATCGCACCAAAGGGAAGGCACTGATTCTATGGGACGTCGGGCATTTACTCTCATCGAACTACTGGTGGTTATCGCCGTCATCGCTGTGGCTTTGTTCTTCGTGCTTCCCCTTTTTCGGCATCGTCATATAACGACAAGGGAGCATTTATGCCAAATAAAACTGTATTCCATCGGTGTTTCGATTCAATCGTACATGACCGCCAATAACGACATCATGCCCCAGGCTGCCCGGATGCCGTCGCTTGCTACCGAAGAATATCCCCCCTTTGCCGAGGTAATGGCTGATTACTTCATTGAGTCAGACGGTTTTAAATGTCGGGCCGACAATGAAAAGAAATTTTACGAATCAAAAGGTTCCAGCTACGAGTACAACTGGCACCTTGGAGGTAAACCTCTTGTTTTTAGGCAACCCGGGGCGCCTGATGTGCCGGTAATGTTCGATCATGAACCTTTCCGTCATCGACCGGGCGGCAAGGATGTTTCAGTCAACTGTCTTCGTGCGGATGGTTCCGTTGAGGCTATGAGCGAAGTTCCTGATATTGGTCAAGAATAGAAGGCAGGCCTGGCCGATAAGATTATTGCTTGACAGATTCGTAGTATTGACGGTACAGTGGTGTTGACGATGAAGGCAACTGATTACCAATTCGGCGTCGAATCAGGCGGGTTTATCCTGTCCATTTCCATTGCGCCGATAGTACTGTCCGTCGTTGTACTCAAGGTCGTTGTCCGTCTATAAAAGACGGCGGCGGCCACCACTTAAGACCCCTCGCCAATGGCTCTTTGTCCAGCGTTTGTTGATTTTGCTTTATTGGGCTGTATGCTGGCTTAGTCATTGGCCGATGCTTGATTTAAAGGTTAGCCATCCAAATGTTAAGGATTAGACAATGCCCGACGAGACCAAAAAACCTAAGAGAAGTTATATCGGCTTGACCGGCGCGCAGGTGCTGCACGAGGTTTTGCAGGAAGAGAATACCGAGATCATGTTCGGAATCCTCGGCGGGGTTTTGCTCCCGGTTTTCGATGTACTGTACGACTCGCCCATTAAAATCATACTGCCCCGTCATGAGCAGGGCGCGATACACATGGCCGACGGTTATGCCCGCTCTACGGGCAGGGTAGGCGTTTGTATAGCTACCTCAGGCCCGGGTGCAACGAACCTGGTTACCGGCCTGGCAACGGCACACATGGACTCGGTGCCAATGGTGGCCATCACCGGGCAGGTCCGCACTTCGCTTATTGGTAACGACGCGTTCCAGGAAGCGGATATGACGGGGATAACGCGACCTGTTACAAAGCACAATTTCCTGGTCAAGGATGCCAAAGACCTCGGCCGGATTTTAAAAGAAGCTTTCCACATTGCCCGAACCGGCAGGCCCGGGCCGGTGCTTGTGGATATTCCAGTCGACACGACGACGGCCACGCTGGATCAGGAGCCGAATTTGGATTTGGAACTGCCAGGTTACAAGCCGCGAACCGCCGGCCATATAAGGCAGATCAAAGCTGCCGCCCAGGCAATAAATGCTTCCGAGCGCCCCGTGCTTTACGTCGGTGGCGGAGTGATTATCGCTGAAGCTTCCGGCGAGCTGACGGCCTTGGCTCATAAGGGCAATCTGCCTGTTACGACCACGCTGTTGGGCCTTGGCGCGATCGATGAAACCGATCCGCTGGCGATGAAGATGCTCGGCATGCACGGTTCGGCTGCAGCCAATTACGCCGTTCAGGAGTCCGACTGCCTGATATCAGTCGGGGCTCGCTTCGACGACCGCGTTACCGGTAAGCTCGAGGCCTTCGCCCCGCACGCCAAGATCATTCATATTGACGTGGATCCGACTTCGATTTCCAAGAACGTCGAGGTCGATATCCCCGTCGTCGGTGACGCCAAGGATATATTGTCGAGAATGCTTGAGTATATCGAGAGCAAGTCTCGCGCGGTTTGGCTGGAGAAGATCGACGCCTGGAAGAAGGATCATCCATTTACATATACCAAGGCCGGCAAAATTAAGCCGCAGGAAGTTATCGACAGCCTGGGCGAGATGACGAACCATGATGCGCTGGTTGTTACCGGCGTGGGTCAGCACCAGATGTGGACTGCCCAGTTCTACGGCTGGCGTAAGCCGAGGCAGATTATCACCTCGGGCGGGCTTGGCACGATGGGTTTCGGCTGTCCTGCCGCGATCGGTGTACAGTTCGGCAATCCTGGTGCTACGGTTATCGATTTCGACGGCGACGGCAGTTTCGCCATGACGATGCAGGAAGTTATCACGGCTGTCCAGTACGACCAGCCGGTTAAGTTTGTGGTTCTGGATAACGGGTATCTCGGCATGGTCCGCCAGTGGCAGGAGATGTTCTACGGCAGGCGATATTCGTCGGTGGTTTTGCCGGGGCCTGATTTCGCGGCGATTGCAAATGCATTCGGCGCACACGGCATGTGCGTTTCCGAGCGGTCGGAACTGCCCGACGCGCTGTCTGAGATGCTCAAACACGACGGGCCGGTCGTCCTGGACGTTAAGGTCGAGCCGGAAGAGAACGTCTGGCCTATGGTCCCGGCCGGCAAGGGTCTGCACGAAATGGAACTGGGCAAGCTGGCTTAGCTAGAGTACTGGGAGAGAGCCGATGAAACATATTATAAGCGCATTAGTTCAGAATCAGCCCGGCGTCCTGGCCCATGTTGCAGGCATGTTCGCCGCGAGAGGCTTCAATATCGATTCGCTGGTTGTCGGCAGAACCGAGAACCCTGATATGTCGTGCATGACAATTGTCGTCGTCGGCGACGATAGCGTTCTGGAGCAGGTTCGCAAACAGCTTGGTAAGATCGTGCCGGTTGTCAAGGTGCGAGATTTTACCGATGTTGCATACGTCGAGCGCGACCTGGCGCTGATGAGGATACACGTCTCGGCTGAGAAGCGGCCCGAGGTGATCGAACTGGTGAACCTGTTCCGCGGCCGGGTTGTCGACGTCGCTCGCAGCAGTATGATGGTCGAGCTATCCGGGCCTGAAGAGAAGATCGAAACCTTCATCGGCCTGGTCCAGCCATACGGCATACGCGAACTCGCCCGGACGGGTGTTATCGCCATGCAACGCGGCAGCCAACAGGCGGAAGAGTAAAAACCGCGAACAAATGAAAACTTAACTCGCGGCCGGTGGAAACGCCGGTCGTGTTTTTTTATGGGCAAGGCAAGGGGGGGCAGCGAAGTTAGGCTTTAACCCTAGTGGCTTCACCATTCTTGATCGAGAACCGAAACAGGCTGCACTTCGGATAGCCTGCCTTCAGCAATTCTCTAATACGTTTCTCTGTCTCTGGACTCGTATTTGGACCAATAGTCACCGATTCGAGTTCCTCAGGATGGAATTGGAGGTCAATAAAAAGGGCATCTCCTGCTTCTTCCTCCCAAGTAACAATGCGCCATTCGCGCTCGTAGGACCACCTGGCTTTCTTGGAGAAACAGACGGCCTCAAAGGTATTTTCTCGCCACTCAGGGATGTAGCCATAAAGCCAAAAGTCGAGTCCAGAACCGACTACAGGGGGATGCTCTGTATATTCGACGGGCTTGGCTGCAAGGAGCAAGGTGTCTAGATGTTTAATGTGCCGGAATCCAAGAACACAACCCTTATGGTCATCAGCGTAATGTGCCCACATCGCCTCGTTGTCAAACTCGGTTGATAAACATAACACTCTGGACGTTTCAATAAAAGGTGTGTTAAATAAATTCCGAAGCGTTGCCTCGAAGCCATTATCAGCATCGGGCATGGATAATGTGGTTTGAGCAATAAGCTCTGCTTTACTTTTTCCGGAATCTCGTTGCTGCCGAAAATACCGGAGCCAAGGTTTACAATCTTGATGCAGTTTTTGCTCGTCAAGCTTTTTATCTCCGAACGCGACTGCTATGAGGGACGCAAGATACTTGGGATACACATCTGACGCAGTTGGCTCGAAACGAGGCATCCTTTGAAATTCTGAAAGGTCATTGAAGAGTTTAGGGCTTGACCAACGACGGCAACCGGTTTCAAGAACCTTGATTGCTGTACTTGCGGTTGTGTATTTGTAGAAAATAGATGGATGAGTCATAGCAAACTATTAAGCCCTACTTATTCTTCCACCGATCCAGTTTTGGGATGCCCATCGTAAACAGCCAGGCCTTCAATCGGCCGCAGCCATCCTTTCGCAGTTGGTTCTTGCAGAAGGCTACCATCTCGGCGGCTGTACCGTCCGGCCAGGTGAACGCGCCGTCTGCGTAGCAGTAGCTGCAATAGGTCTCGCTGCGAGTGCCGTCAGCTTCGGAGCCCCCGCCTTCGGGACACTTTTCCATCGGCATCCCACAGCTCTGGCAGAATTTCTTCCGGCTCATTTTCAATCTCCCACTTATTCCTCGGCAGTTTCATTGGCGAAGGCAAGGCTCACGAACGACTTCATCGCCGATGACAGGGCCTCGAGGTCCGATGCGGAAAGGCTTTCCAACTGGTGTGGATAATCGGCCATGTCGATCGTCGGCACGACGTTAGGTTCAACGTCTAACTGGCGAGGGGACGCGGGCTCATAGTAGTGAGTCATCCAGATGAGCCTTGCCCTGATGATCGGCTCGAGGATGCCTTTTTTCTCGGCCAGGCGGAGATACTCATCGCGCGAGTCTTGTGCTTCGGTAGACAAGCCTTCGGTGGGCATTTGGCTGATGAGTCTATGCATGGAGTAGAGTGCCCACTTCGGATTGACCAGAACCCTGGAATAATGCTCGAAGGACTCACCCTCTGCAGGCAGATGGCTGGCCATCATCGGTAGCGACTCGAAATCTTTTATATCGGCCAGTAGGTACAGGGCAACCGCCCCGCGGAACTTGTATCTTTCTATCGCTATCCTATCTTTATGTTCTTGGCTCCCAGCCAGATAAGTGTTCTTAAATTGCGAGCTTTTGGCGATGGCGGCGGGGAACTTTGCGGTTATTTCGGCCATCTGTTTCCGAAGGAAGGCCGTTATCTTGGCTGGCTCGGTGCGGGCTTCGGCTAGTAGTCCTCGGATCTCAGAAGAGCTCGACAAGCACATCGAATCATACGAATACGCCCCCGGCGTGGTCGCCAAGCTACTTGGAGCTGGATTTGTCTGGCTTAGGTTCGTAAATAATTCCTCGAAGGTCTCATTTTGGTTTTTTTTCCGAATGCGGCCGGAACCAGGCAGTATGGTTCGATAGTTAGTTGCGTATTCTGCCATCCCCTTTCCAATCTGCTCGAATTTTGCTTTGGTAGTAGCCCTTTTCGCGTCGCGGGTTTTTTGGGCAATTAAAGAAATAGATAAAGAAAAAATGACAGCGACGCCGACAGCCAGAAGAGTTAACTTAATGCCTCTCATAGAAACCTCGCTCTCTATTAGGAAAACCCCGCGCGCGAGAAAAAGGCCGACCCAGGGAGTCGAACCCTGAACCTCAGCTTTACGAAAGCTGTGCTCTACCATTGAGCTAGGTCGGCACTGCTGGCGAGGCCAGTCGAATAATCATAATCGCAGAATGAGTTTTCGGCCAAGGTTTTTTGAGTATTGGTCGTGTGTTTGCCCGCCGATTCAGGACGCCCAGAGCTGTAGAAACCTATTCATCCCTTATGGCCGGCGTTATGGCTTTTGCCGTTACCCCCGTGTGTTTACCTGCGGATTCGAGCAGCCGAGAGCAGGTTTGAGCTTCCTGGTGGCCAATTTGAAGAGAGCACCCAGTTGGCGACATGGTTTGCAATAAACTCAGGCCGCGTTGAAGCCGAGTGCGGATCGCCAAAGCCTTTGGAAACCGAACTCATTGGTACCTGAAAGAGCTTGTTATAGCCGTTATT
>SDBV01004343.1_pt1 | contig 20490 bp, 25 predicted proteins | sample 2277081 | NCBI WGS metagenome assembly SDBV01 (sample SAMN10402039, study PRJNA504765) | marine sediment metagenome | isolation source: marine sediment core GS10_PC15, 223 cmbsf | place: Arctic Ocean: Southern Knipovich Ridge | collected 2010 | reverse complement strand
AAGTTCCTGGCAAAGCAGATAAAGTTAAGCAAGAGCAGTTTGTAAAGAAATATGAAGGATTAAAGGAAAATTTGCAAGAAAATGAGAAAATATATTTTATGGATGCAGTACATGCACAACATAGTAGTGTTCCTGCATATGCCTGGATAGAAACTGGAAAAGAGAAAGAGATAAAGACTAATACTGGACGGGAAAGAATAAATATAAATGGTGTTTATAGTCCGATAGATCATGAAATTATTGTTAAGCAGTTTGAAACAATAAATGCACAAACAACAATAGAATTATTTGAGATGATAGAGAAGAAGCATCCGGAATTAGATAAAATATTTATTATAAGTGATAATGCAAGATACTATAAAGCAAGGATCGTTAACGATTTTCTTGAAACTTCAAAGATTAAGATAATATCGTTACCACCATACTCACCAAATCTTAATTTAATAGAGAGATTATGGAAGTTGATGAAAAAACGAGTGTTTTATAATAAGTATTATGAAAAGTTTGCATTATTTAAACATGCAATAGATTCATTCTTTAGGAAAAGTTCAAAACTGAAAAATGAATTAGAAACATTAATGACTGAAAACTTTCATATTTTTAATTCAGCCTAACAAGCGGAACAGTGGGGAAAAACACTTTTTTGTAGGTATAAATCTAAATGAATTGAGAAAAAGATTATTAGATTATTCGACTAAGGTTTATTATGAAAAGATAAATGTGTTAATGAGTATGTTAAAAATGTGGAGTCAAGAAAGGATTGTTGATTATGGACTTCCTCAAGGGCCACCTGGTTGTTCTTTCCTTGCAGATATTTACCTTGATCATGTAGATAGAAAAATGGAGAAGTATGAAGGTTATTACAGGTATATGGATGATATAAGAATATTCTGCAAAACAGAAATAGAATCAAAAATAACTCTAAAAGACCTTATTATTTCACTAAGGGAATTAAAATTAAATATTAATGCAAAAAAAACTGCTTTATTATTCAATGAAGAAATTGAAAAATTGCTATTTGAATCCCCATAGTCAATTAATGACTTTTATTGAAGAAATTATGGAGTCGAAAAATACTACATTAATTGAATCTAATGTAATTGAATCACTATTAAAATTATTTGAACAATCATTTTTATCAATTGATATTTTTGAAAGAACACATTTGAATTTTTCATTATTTAGATTAGGTATATTATATAATAGTGGATTTGAATTTGATACTAAAAAAATTGTAAGAACAATACTTAATAATATTAAATCAAAACCACATCATTCCAGTATCTTTTGTGAGTTTTTATCAAATTTCAAGAAAGATGAAATAATAATAAATGAATTATGTAAATTCATTTTCTCTGAAAATAATATTTATAACTGGCAAGAGATGATAATATTAAAATGTATTTTGAGATCAGATATATCAATTAATAAAAACATAATTCAACAGATGCTTAAAATAATTAATAATCGAAATAAACATTTTTCAGTTATTTCATTTGCAATATTGATAATAGGCAAATTTAGGGAAAATAGAGATAGAAATATTTTAATTGATTATTATAACTCAAATCAAAATGATTTTGTTAAAAGAGCTATTATTTTAAGTTTACAAGAAATTGGGATTTCTTCAAGAAATGATTTCTATAACAAAATAAAAAGGTCAAATCCTGAATATACTGAATTTATTAATTATGTAAAAGGATTAAAAAATCCATTATATTTTTAAATGTAGATAAACCAGTTATTGAGACATATAAAGAATATGAATATTTTGGATATTGATTTTATCAAAATATTTAAATAAGCCACGCCACCGTGTCGCCCCTATATAACTCTATTCAACCTCTCCGCCAATTCCTTAATATCATCTTTCCTTACAATCTGATTTACCCATTCTTCGGGGATACTTTCAAATCCATAATATATACCAGCTAATCCTCCTGCAACTGCACCAGTAGTATCAGTATCTCCTCCTAAATTGATTGCTTTTAAGACTACCTCTTTATAGGAATTTCCTTTCAAAAGACACCATAAAGATGCTTCTAATGTATGAATGTCAGCGCATTTTCTCAGGTCAAGGCAGAGGTAAAGTACGCTTCTTTTTATGCTTTTCAAATAAGCTAAAATCCATTACTATAAAAGAACTTTTTGAATCATGGAGAAGTGAAATGAAAAAAGCAATTATTATTATAGTTTTATTAATGTGTGTTACTTTTGCATGGACTGATTCTACAACATTTATGAAAACATTCGGCGGAACTGATTATGATAAGGGTTCCAGTGTTCAGCAGACAACAGACGGCGGTTACATCATTGTTGGTTCTACAGGATCATATTTTGGTACTACTGATGTATATTTAATTAAAACAGATTCAGAAGGTAATGAAACCTGGGCTAACTCATTCGGCGGAACTGATTATGATGAGGGTTCCAGTGTTCAGCAGACAACAGACGGCGGGTACATAATTGTTGGTAGTACATTATCATATCAAGCAGCTGATGAAATCATCCCTGAGCCTGATTATGATGTATATTTAATCAAGACAGACCCAACAGGTAATGAAATCTGGTCTAAACCATTCGGCGGTACTAATAATGATAAGGGTTCCAGTGTACAGCAGACAACAGACGGCGGTTATATAATTGTTGGTCGTACACGGTCATATGATATAGCTGGGAATGGTGGTGTTTATCTAATTAAAACAGATTCAGAAGGTAATGAAACCTGGGCTAACTCATTCGGCGGAACTGAAATTTCGGATGAGGGTTCCAGTGTACAGCAGACAACAGACGGTGGGTACATAATTGTTGGTAGTACAGGATTAAATGGTAATGGCATGTTTGATTCTGATGTTTATTTAATCAAAACAGATCCAAAAGGTAATGAAATCTGGACTAAAACATTCGGCGGAACTGATTATGTTTCTGGTTTAAGTATACAGCAGACAACCGATGGGGGTTATATAATTGTTGGTGGTACATGGTCATTTGGTGTAGGTTCTAATGATGTATATTTAATTAAGACAGACTCGGAAGGTAATGAAACCTGGTCTAAAACATTCGGCGGAACTGGTATAGACCTGGGTCGTTGTGTACAGCAGACAACTGATGGAGGGTATATTATTGTTGGTAGGACAGAATCATTTGGTGCAGGTTATAGTAATATATATTTAATCAAGACAGATTCAAAAGGTAATGAAATCTGGTCTAAGACATTCGGCGTAACTGATTATGCTTATGGTAACAGTGTGCAGCAGACAACAGATGGTGGATACATAATTGTTGGTAGGACAATATTATTTGGTGCAGGTTATTTTGATGTATATTTAATTAAGACAGACTCGGAAGGTAATATTGAATAATTAACACGCTTGATGAAAGACAAAGGTAATATTCGCATCAATGAACCATTCCCATTACTATATTCATCCATTGCTCCAGCTTTTTCAGGATTTATATTTCCCTGCTTTAATCTGAAAATGGCTTCACTTGTAGTATTTCCAATATCAAAAACTTCACCATGCGGAGTCCAAAGATTATGGTAATACCATGATACAAATTTATCTGCAATATCATTTATGTCATATCCATTACATAAACTATCAGCCAAACAGAAAGCTAAAGAACTGTCGTCAGACCAAGTACCTGGGGGTTTATTATAAGTTCCATATCCAATCATGTTTTTAACAGGATTTTTGGTTAAATAACTTCTTGATTTGAATTCAACTGGAACACCTAAAGCATCCCCGACACATAAGCCAAATAGTCCGTCTAATACTTTATTAGTCATAGGTATCTACCTTTTTCAGTTTTTCATAGTAATCTTCTGTCATAAACTTTTTCCCTGCCAGCAACCTTTCCAAATATTCCTTTTTAGGTTTCAAGCCAGGTTTAGTTTTGAAGCAATTAGCAATATAGACAACACAGGGGATTTCTGCTGCTCCATATTCCCTTTTTACATTTAATACAATCCTATTATAGTGGTCTGGATACCCTTCGTTTCTATCTATTTTGGAAAGTTCTACCTCTGATAATTTGTAGATTGCTCCCTGAACTTCTGAACCATCTTTATTGATGATATTAGCAAATGAGATTTCAGGTTTCTTTTTGGATTGCTTATTGAAGACCAGTTCAAAACCTTTTAAAACACCCTTTTCTCCTGCAACCTCTCTACCCAATCTTTCCCTTATCTGTTCCTCTGACATATTTGAACCGTAGGCAAAATAATGTATCATAGAAATATCCTCTTTTATAATTGAAATCCTATTATCATTCTATTATACTGATTTTATGAATAATGTTTCCAGTATTTCTCAGGATGCTGATGTTTTAATACAGTTATTAAAATCCTCTTTTACTCAAGCAACTGAAATGGCAGAGAAGTTGATAAAAATGAATGTTCAGAATTTAATTGATATAACCCAGATGGGAAATATTATTGATACTTATGTTTGAAAAAAGGTTGCTACGATGCAACCTTTAATTACCCAATCTCCTTAAAAATTCTTAAAGTAATTAAGCAGGATGCATTATACTATGAAAACAATGCGAATTGATGCAGAATTCAAATCTTTAATCCCTCCTTTAACTCCTGAAGAATTTGATGGTCTTGAGAAAAGTATTAATAATGAGGGTTGTAGAGATGCTATTGTTCTTTGGAAATCTACTATTGTGGATGGACACAATAGATATGAAATCTGTAAGAAACATAATATTAAATACAAAACAATTCAGATAGACTTGAAGAATAGAGCAGAAGCAAAACAATAGATTTTTCAAAATGCTATATCAAAACGCAATAGATGTATCCCTAATATTTTTAATCACTTTGATTGTACTTTCTTGAGTAATAATATAGTATTTTAAGATGGATTTCGGAAAGAATCCTAAAAGTTATAGGAAATATAATACTTAATTTTTTTTATAAGTAGAAGGTTATATTATGGGAAAAAGTGAAAAACTAATTTTAACTGAACATACTTTGGAAATTAGGCATAATGCATGTGGACATTTTCTCGATGTTAGGGGAAACGTGGCTGATTTTATATTGTCAAATGAATTGTTCCCTCATTGGAGAATTGATCCAAATATTGTAAATTTTAGAGATTCAAATAGTACATCGATCAAATTTGGTGCATTTGCTGGATACAAATCTGCTGGATATTTTGTTTTTAATCCTGAGACAAGAAATCTTTTTAAGGATAAAGCCACTAAATATTGGAAAATATTAAATAAAAATCTGTTTTATACAATTCCTAATATTTTACGATTTGGATGTAGAACAAAAGCGTTCCTTAATAGTGAAAAAAATTTTGATGAAATAAATAATTCTTTATATAACAAATTTTTTTCATCAGAATTTCAAACTATGATAGGTGGTGAGGAGACTGATTTACACATAACTATCGAACTAAAATATAAAATATTTTCAATTAGAATTATTTGTGGTCCAATTCATAAGGAAGAAGCAAACCGCTATTTTAACTTTTCTTCAGACCATTTTAGCCAAACAGGTATATTCATTGATATTGACATATGGAAAACCTCCCCTATATTGCATACAGATGTTTTGAGTTATTTTGATGATGCTATGAAAATAACATGGGAAAAAATTGATAACATATCAAAGGAGATTGGATTCTAATGGCTTTCAATAGAGATGATATTTTACAAGATTCTGATCAAGATTATGGGCCAACAAAATCTCCATTTGATAGCACAATAGAAAATGATTATGAAAATAAAGAACAAACCATTGAAGGTGCTAATGTTATTGACGAATATAAAAATGATCCAAAATCAATAGGGGGATCAATAAATTCTGGTGCAATCATTCCAAAAGACATGACCGTAAAGCTTGTACGTTCAGATTCAACAATTGCAGAAATAATTATCGCAACTCTTTATGCAATAACCTTAACATTTTTTGGAATATTTTTAGGAGCTTGGATCTCCAGTCAAAATAGCTTTACGATTTTAGAAAAAACAGCAACAATCGTACTAGGCGGATTTGCATTAATTTTCATAATAATATGGATAGTATTAAAATTCCAACAACAAAAAAAAGGTGTACTGGTTTCTCTTAATCAACTTGATCTTTTAAAAAATGATGAAAGCCAAACAAAGTAATATACTTCCTATAACTAAGCATTCCTGGTTTCGTGGGGCCCCTACCCCACTTCACCCAAATCCAGTATTTATTCTTGCAAACTTTATAATTTTTCTGTAAACTTCTAATTCATAGAACAAACCGTAAGCCTATGCTGTAGCCACTGGACTTCAGGAATGCTTGGTCCGTTGTAGGAAATAGTTCCACATTTAATTTTAATTTAGTGTGTTTTTATGGAAGATAAATATTCTAAAAAAAAGGCTATTGAACATTATAAATTATTAGAAAGTTATGCTAATAAGCGAAAAGAAGATACTAATAAGTTTGCTAGTGATTATATAATTCTAACAGATAATTATGGTGAATTAGTATCAAGGTTAACTTTAATGCTAGGTTATAGGAAGCCAAAAGATACTCAAGATATTGTTATTAGAGATTTGCTAGCAGATGTATTTGATTTTTTATATGAATCAAGAGCATTAATAGTCTCAGGTAAATTAAATATATCGTTTCCAGTTGCAAGACGTGCATATGAATCATTATCACTACTCCATCTATTCACTCTTGATAATTTATTAGCAAATAAATGGCATAATGGTAAAAAAATAAATAACGAAGAGGTAAGAAAAAAGCTTTCTACATATAAACTTGGAGAATCAGAAGCAGAACTTAAGAAATTATATAAATTTTTCTGTACTGCAACTCATCCAAATAGGGAATTAATAGCTCAAAGATTTTTAGGTGAAGATAATTTCTATGTTTTAGGTACTATTGGAATTCCAGATATAATATTAGTATTTGATTATATGATAAAGAATATAGAAATGTGGTTTTGGTTTTTATCAGTAATTACTTTTTTCTATAAGGAACTAATTCTAGAAAATGATTCAGATTATTTTAAATTCTATATGGATATTTCAAAAAAATCAGTTGAAATAAAATCAAATATTTTAAATATGCTAAACAATTTATCAAAAGAATAATATTTTAATTTTATATAATCCCTATGTGGTACTACTTCCTACAACTGTGCATTTGCGGCTTCCCTCGCTATCGCTTCGGTCGCCCAAATCCAGTACTTTTGCTTGCAAACTTAGAAGACTTTTTCTGTAACCTTTTTGATATAGCGTTGTAAATTATCACGATATTGAATAATTCCTGCAATCCGAAGAAATTAAGACATCTGTAATAGCTTCAATTTGTTTGAAATGTTTTTCAAGTTTATCATCAATTTCCATTTATCAACTCCTGCCTCTCATACCCGTTCTTATTCATCCAGTTACAAAGAGTGGATTCATGGACTTTATACCTGTTAGCGATAAACTTCTGTGTAGAACCATTTTTTAGTAGTGCAACGATTTCATCATTATATTTATCCAGCTTACTCTTACCTTTTCCTTTAGGACGACCCAGTGTCACCCCTTTAGCTTTTAATGCTCGTAAAGCCTCTTTTGTTCGGGCACTAATAAGTTCCCTTTCAATTTCAGATGCCAGTGAAAAAACCATTGCCAAAATCTTTGACTGCAAAGTCCCATCCAAAGTCCAATTTCCTTTTACGTCATAGACCTTAATCCCTCTCTCAACAGAGATGGCAAGTATCTGCATTATCTCAAGCATACTTCTTCCAAGGCGAGAAAGTTCAGAAACAAGTAAAGAATCGCCTGTCTTTAAGGAATTAATAACAGAACCTAATTTCCGCTCTTTCCATGACACTTTTCCGGATACTTTTTCCTGTACCCAATCCACATTTCCCAATCTCTTTTCATTAGCGAGTTTAAGTATATCCGCTTTATTTTTTTCAATATTTTGTTTTTCGGTTGATACCCGAAGATATGCTATTGTCTTTGCCATAATCATAACTCCTCTCTGACAATTTGAAGAAAACCTTGATTAGGTATTATTTCCCAATAATCCCTGCAAGTTAGTCAGTGCCTTTCTTGCAGTTTCTATTAGCGAATATTCCATCGTTTTCTTCCAATTTATAATTATAACGAAAGAGGATAAATATTTAAAATTTTTATAGATTAAAATACTTTTACTCTTTTTTTATTAAGCCATTTATCTATTTCGCTTTTATCAAAAAGAAGTCTGCTACTTATTTTCCCCCTGTGTCAGGGTAGTTGTCGCATCTAATTAAAGGAGATGACAATGAAATATTCTTATGATTTTAAAAAAGGGGTTGTTCAAAAGGCTCTTTCCAGGAAAAATGTTAGAGAAGTTGCAGAAGAAACTGGAGTAACAACCTGGAGTATTTATCAGTGGATTAAACAGTTAAATAAGGGTAATCTTAATTCAGGTGGGACAGGTCCGAAAGGATATACTTTGAGTAAGAAGCAGACGCTTTTATTGGAAGCACAATCAATTCTAGATGATGAACAAGGAGCATGGCTCAGAAAGAACGGTATTCATTCAGACCACCTTAATAAATGGAAGGATGAAATATTTGACGTTATGGATAAGAATAATATAGATAAGATTGAACTTCGTAAAGCAAAAGAAAAAATAAAAGAGTTAGAGAAAGAAATCAACAGGAAAGATAAGACTCTTGCAGAAGTTACTGCACTGCTAATGTTAAAAAAAAAGTTAAGTCACCTCTGGGAGGACGAGGAAGAATGACAACGAATGAAGAAATGAAGAACATCATCATTCATCAATAAAATATGTTACTCCGAAGCAGAGACATAATGCTGAGGATATTTCTATTCTGTTAAAGCGCAAGGAGACTTATATAGCAGCAAGAAATAAAAGACCTGACAGGTGGTCAGGAGGAATACGTAATTGGGATAGGATTGAAGAAGTATTTTTAAATAAATCAATTGAAGAGACAAAACTTAAAAAGATTGCATGAGTAATAAAATTAAATCATTAAGGAGGAGGTAAGTTGGGTTGGGTTGGGGGGGGGTATCCTGATATGCATTGGGTCAAGAAAGTCGTTCTACGAGCGTTTATGGAGCTGATTTTTTTCTGAAAATATGAAAAATGAAGTGCTTTCTAAAACTGCCTTTATTGCTACATATGATATTGATGGATAATATTTTTTTAAAAAAAAAACAGGCGACAACTACCTTGAAATTTTCCGCCCCCTGAATTACAATACTTGCATTATGATCAATCAATCTAACATTATATTAACTGCAAAAGATATTACAAAATATTTTCCAGGTGTTATTGCTCTTACCAAAGTAAGTTTCAATTTATTTAAATGTGAAATCCACGCTATTGTGGGAGAGAATGGTGCAGGGAAGAGTACTTTAATGCAGATTTTGGCAGGTATCTATAAGAAAGATGAAGGGACTGTCACAATAGATGGAGTAGAACATGACCTTGCGAATAAGCGTGAGGCTGAAAAGGCAGGAATAAGTATTGTTTTCCAGGAGAGCAGTTTACTTCAGAACGTTTCCGTTCATGAGAATCTTTTTAGTGGTGAACCTCCTGTAAATAATGCAGGATTTATAAACTGGAAAGCAGTAAAAAAGCAGGGAGCCGAATTATTAAAAAAAGTGGATGTAGATATAGATTCAAGTAGGCTTGCAGGTTCCTTTTCTGCAGCAATTCAGAAAATGATAGAAATTGCCAGAGCAATCTCTAAAGAATTCAAAATACTTATACTGGATGAACCAACAGCTTCCATTACGATTGAGGAAACCGAACAACTCTTTTCTATTATTAAGGCACTTCGAGAAAGTGGTAAGAGCATAATCTATATTTCTCACCGTATAAAGGAAATCAAAGATATAGCTGACAGAGTATCCGTTTTAAAAGATGGAAGATGTGTTGGGACTTTCAAAATAGATGATGTTACTGAAGAAGAAATTTGTGAGAAAATGGTTGGACGTAAGTTAATCAATTTTAAATACAAAAGTCAGATAAAAGATGAGGTCGTACTCAAAGTAAATAATCTTTCCGGGGAAAGCTTTACAGATATTAGTTTTTCTCTCAAGAAAGGGGAGTTTTTGGCCATTACAGGATTAACCGGGGCAGGACGAACTGAACTGGCTCTTTCTATTTATGGATATCAGCCTGTAGAAAGTGGGACTATTGAAGTGCATGGTAAAAAATGTAGAATAAATTCTCCCCGGGATGCTATGAAAGTCGGTATTGGATATGCCACAGAAGACAGGAAGAAATTAGGCCTTTTTATGAGTATGAGTATTCAGGAAAATATGGAATCTAACAATATAGATAAGATTTCTTCCGTACCTTTTTCAATTAAAAAACTTATAGAAAATATGGCTTCAAAGAATGTTCTGGATTTTAATATACAATGTTCTAACCCTGCTCAAACTGTAAATACTTTAAGCGGAGGTAATCAGCAGAAAGTTTGTCTTTCCCGCTGGGTTTCCTACAAGCCTGAGATTCTTATTGTAGATGAACCAACCCTGGGAGTTGATGTAGGTTCAAAAGAGGAGATTTATAATATTCTTAACCAGCTTACCAGAGAGGGAATGTCTATAATAATGATTAGTTCGGATATGATTGAAACACTTACTATGGGTGACCGCGTTATGGTTATGCATGATGGGAATTTAATGCGGATATTAAATAAGAATCAAAGTACTGAAAAAAATATAATTGCATTAGCTTCAGGTATCAAAATATAAAAGAGGTGTAATTTTGAATGATACAAACAATTTAACTAAAAACAAAATAATAATAAATATTGTAAGCCTAAGGAATAGTATTTCAAAATCGAGAAGCCTTCAGCTATTTTTTATAACAATAGTAGGAATCATTATTGCTTCGTTTGCGCTTGGTGGTCGATTTGCTAATGAAAATAATTTTAAAGCAGTACTAATTAGCTTTGTGTCACCTGGTTTTGTCTCTCTGGGAATGATGGCTCTGCTAATAAGCGGAGTTTTTGATCTCTCTGTAGGTTCAATTTATGCTATGGGGATGATAGTGGTAGCGCACTTTATAAAGGTTTTTGATTTTCCCTGGCCATTAGCAATTCTGGTCTCTCTTGTTGTTTGTGTTATTTGCGGTGCAATAAACGGTTTTCTTGTTACAAAGTTGAAGATTAATGCATTAATAGCTACTTTGGCCATGATGGGGATACTAAGAGGATTGGCATTAATTATTGGCGGTGTTGGAGTAAGCGGATTCCCCAAAGCCTTTAAAAATCTTGGACAGGGTGATTTTTTGGGTCTCAGGCTGCCTATCTGGTTCTTTTTTATTACTGCCTTCGTTCTTATTATATTGTTCCGCTATTTAAAATTTTTTCGCAAGTTCTATTTTGTTGGCGGAAATGTAGAAGCTGCCAGGCTATGCGGAATTAATGTAGATAAGGTCTGGTTCAGTGGTTTTGTTCTAATGGGTTTTCTTGCAGGTTTGGCAGGAATACTTCATTGTGCTCGTCTTGGATCTTCAACCGGGCAGGCAGGTATTGGTATGGAACTGGGTATAATTGCCGGGGTAATAATAGGCGGTGCAAGTATTGCCGGTGGAAAGGGTACAATTTTTGGCGGAATAGTGGGTGCTGTCTTTATGGCGTTTATGTTTAATATAATGATAATTAGTGGTGTTCCTGCTTACTGGCAGAGAATTGTTGTTGGTTTTGTACTTATACTTGCTGTTTATTCGGATGTTGTTGTTGTACAGGGATATTTTAAAAATATCTTTAAGAAAAAATAGGTTATTAGTCCTAATGAGTTAAACTCATTAGGACTTAAAAATACAAAATAAAAGGAGAAATGTGTTATGAAAAAATTTATTTCTATTTTGTTAAGTTTTCTAGCAATTAGTATGATGCTATTTGTCGGATGCGTAGCTGAGGAATCTGTTGCGGTTGATGATTCATCAGAAGATTATTCGGATGAGTTATACATCATGGCAACTGCGTATGCTGCACATCCAGTACTTGCACCGGACTTATATTTCTTTCAAGAAAAAGGAAGGGAACTTGGAGTTCAGACTTTAGTAGTAGGCCCACCGGATGGTAATATGGAACTTTATGTAGAAGCTATTGAAATAGCTATTGCTCAAAATCCTGATGGACTGGCAATTAATGGTCTGGATATTTCTATTGTAGATTTGATTGATAAAGCAATGGCACAGGGAATCCCTGTTGTACTATGGGATGCTGATCTTCCTCAGAGTGATAGAATTACATTTATTGGTACAGATTGGCCTATGTTAGGTGTACGATTAGCAGAAGCAATGGCTCCATTAATCAACTATGAAGGAAAAGTTGGCCGTATTGGAAATATTTCACAACCGCATATTACGGCGGCTATGGACATGTTTAAAATACATATGGCAGAAATAGCTCCAAATGTTGAAGTTCTTGATGTACTGGATGATAATGGCCAGATTGAAATGGCAGAAACCTCCGCAAATGCACTTATTCAGATGCACCCGGATATAGCCGGTATTGCTGGATTTGACGGAAGTTCAGGTAGTGGTATCTGTCCTGCTGTAAAGAATGTTGGCAAAGGTGGTGTTATTAAAGTTGTTATAAATGATTTAACTCCTTCACACATTGAATTCTTAAAAGATGGAACTGCTCAATATGTGTCTGGCCAAAAAAGAAATATTTTCGGTCCACTTGCTCTTGATACACTTTTTAATATTAACCATCAGGATTATGCTTTCACTGCAAGTATAGAGAATGATGCTACTCTTGGTATCTATCAGGCTCCTGATAAAATCGATACTGGTTTCATTGATGTAACACCGGAATCTGTAGACGCATTTGTGGAAGCAATGGAAACTGTTATAGAGGCGGTAAGCAAATAGAATAAAAGTAAGTTATATTAAAATCAGAGCTTTATTATGATGCCGTACATCCCCCGATGTCTAGTGCCCCTTGGGTGCGCCTTGAGTCGGGGTATTTTATATTACCTATCATACTGGAAGGATGGCTTTTTTTCAATTTCACTTATTTACTCTATTCACAGGAAATTAAAAACTATAAAAATATAGTCCAGGGAGAAAAGTATGTATTATAAAAAAGATTGGGAAAAGGCTAAAGAACGCCTGTTAGCTTTTTGGCAGGGAGAAATAGTGGATCGCTGCTGTATTGGAATTCTGGCACCAAGAAAAAATTCAAAGGCGGAGCGTTTTCCACATTTAACAAATGGCCCATGGCTGGGAGGATTAGAAAAATTTAGTGATAATGATATTGATGAAATAAAGCAATGGTGGTTGGATCCTGAACAAAATTATAAAAGGGCAACCCATTGGTTTGAAAATACATACTTTGGGGGAGAGGCTGCACCGGCAGCATATGTTAATTGGGGTGCATCTGCCGGGTGTGCATTTTTTGGATGTTCTCCTGTATTTGGAAAAGCATCGGTCTGGTATAAAAAAGTTATAGAAAACTGGGATGAATGGGAGTGGCAATTTAATGAGGAAATAAACTTATACTGGAAGCAGATATTTAATATAACAGAGTATTTAAAGGATAAATGTGATAAGCGTTATTTTATTGGCGTACCGGAAATTGGGAATTCTGCTGATAACTTATCTTTAATGCGTGGCATGGATGATTTGGCACTGGATTTAATTTTGAATAAGGATGAAGTGAAAGCTGCTGTTGATATAATGAGTGATAATTGGATACTTTTTCATAAAAAATTTCATAAATTATATTCTGATATAAATGATAATGGAAGCATATTAGCATGGTTAAATTTATGGGCTCCAGGTAAACATGATCAGCTTGCAAATGATTTTTCTTCGGTCATCTCCCCGAAAATGTTTGAGGAGTTCTTCTTTCCCGAATTACGAAAAATGTCTGATTGGCTTGATTATGCTACGTTTCATCTGGATGGTCCGAGTTGTATTAAAAATCAACTGGATAGTTTATTAAAATTAGATGGAATCGATTGCATCCAATTTACACCAGGTGCAGGTTCTCCTCCAACATATACAGAGGAGTATATTTCAAAATATAAAAAAATACAGGAAAGTGGAAAAAATCTTTACTTATTGGTTGCACCAGATGAAATCGAACCAATTATGAATGAGTTAAAACCGGAAAGGTTGTTTTTAAATACCTATGCAGATTCCGAGGATGAAGCTAATCAGATAATAAAATTTGTAGATAAGCTATCTGTAAAATAAATAAGAAATTACTGAAAGTGTGGATTTGTACTGCTTTAACCATATATTAGGACAGAAAAGTTTTACTTTATAGAAACAACAAATTAACACGAATTTACACAAATTATTCATTAGAGTTAATTCGCGGTCATTTGGTGTTCAGGTTTAATCCCTTTATTTTTATAAAATCTGTAGTCTGAGCATTGCACCCGCTTGGAGCTTTTATAGCTGCTGTAACTTTTTTATTTAAATCTTCTTACGGAATTTAATGATAGAATGTTTTAGTTAAGTCAAGTAGCAGAAGATTGTGTAATAGCAATAGCAGGAGGCGCTCTGCCTTGCTTTATTAGATGCTTCAGTATTTTATCTATCTGTTCCGGATCCATAACAAAAGCTACTATCCGCATATCAGAACCACACTTCTCATAGATAAGGGGATTTATTAGCTCTCTGCTTAACCAGTATTTTGTTAATTCAGCCACCAGAAAACAGCGGATGAGAATTTCGTCGAAAAACCTCTGTAAATCCGCAGAAATAATTGCGTTACGTTGATAATAGTTTTTAGACCACACGTCCTTTTTTCAGGAGATTTCACCGGTAGATATCAGGAGAATATCCTGACTTGGATCACTTTGCCCCTGCATCCTTGAGGATTTGGATGACCTCCCTTCTTTTATTAACTTGGATAAACTCCCTTCTTGTAACTCTTTTTGCCCACATCATAGGCGTTTTACCATATTCATCCTTTGCTTGAAGATCAGCACCGTTTTTGATTAGCAATTTCACCATATCCACGTGCGCATAAAAAACTGCAGTTTTTAAAACTTTGGAATGCTTTCCATCGATATTAACTTTTGCACCGTTATCTATCAAAAATTGTACAACTTCTTCATGTCCATCTTCCACCGCAACTTCCAAAGCGGATCTTTTGACATTTTTGACATCTAAATTCGCACCGTTTTCAACCAGTAGTTTTACCATATCTAAGTTCCCGCTTGCTGCATAAATTAAGCTTGTGTAGCCAAACTCATTTACGCCATTGACACTTTCACCTTTTTCAATAAAGGTCCTGGCCAGGTCGGTATCCCCAATCTGAGCGGCAATATTTAGTAAAGTCAGGCCTTGATCAGCCAGCGAACTCATCTCCACACCGTTATTCAAAAGAAGCCATACGATATCGAAATGTTTGTTTTCGACAGCCACATTAAATGCGGTGCTATTATGTTTGGTTCGAATATGAACATCCGCAGCATTTTCAATAAGTACCTTAGCGCAATCCTTATGCCCTCTCATTGCTGCTTTGATCAGAGCTGTATGCCCATTGCTTCTGTCTTTAATATTAACGGGTGCGCCTTTCCCAATTAACAGGCTTACGATATCGGTCTGTCCGCCTTCCGCTGCCCACATCAGGGCAGTCAATCCATCAAAGCCATATTTGGTTTTTACATCAGCGCCTTTTTCTATTAAAAGTTTTGCTATTTCGAATTTCTTGAGTCTCAGAGCCCATATAAGAGCTGTCCAGTTGGATCTTTTTTCAACGTCAGCCTTATTACTGGTGGCATCGTCCATGATATTTTCCACTTTCTTATATCTTCGCTCGAATAAAACAGAAAATATCGTGGTTAACCAGGTTAGTTTATTTCTCGCATTGACATCCGCGCCTTTTTCTATCAAGAGTTTCACTAAATCTAACTCACCTCCGTGCACAGCCGTCTTAAGTACTGTCATGCCATCTTTATCTTTCGCATTGACGTCCGGCGCCTTTTTCGATCAAGAGTCTCGTTGTCGGGCTATCTCCCTTCGAGTACATCAGTGCTGTCACGCCATCGTTATCTTTCGCATTGATTTTAGCGCCTTTTTCTATCAAGAGTTTCACTATTTCAATATGCCCCTTTCCAGCAGCTTCAATTAGTGCCGTAGAACCATCTTCATCTTTCATTGGTACCTTCTTCTATCAAGCGCTTTACTTTTTCAATTTTCCCTCTCATTGCAATTGATAGGGAAACTTATAATCTTGAGCAAAATTATTTACAGTAGAAATTAACATTATAACCCATAATGTACTCAATTTTGTCATTGTATACCTCTGAAATGAATGATAACAAAATTAATTATATTTAACAATATATTTTTTATTATTTTTGACAAAACCACAGAAAATTGGCTGAAAATTGCTATAATTAACTCTTTCTATGTTTAAAACCACAGAAAATTTCCGATTTGACAAACCCCATGCAATGGCTGGAAAGTGCAACTAAAAGACCAGCAAATGGTAGGAAAATTTATAATCTGCATCAAGGATTTTTCTGACTAAAGCACCTTGCAAAAGAAAAAAATCGCAATAATTGTATCCGAAACTATATCATTGAGAAAAAAACAGTTAGAAATATTTAGAAATCTTATAAGCTTTAGTCAAAATCCAGCCATTACCTTTATAAACAGACAGACTTATCCCTGTAAGATAAAAATAGAGGAAAAAATATTAAATCAAGTAGTGGAAGGCGCTGCAATACCAGGAGGTGCCCTGCCTTGCTTTACAAGATGCTTCATTATTCTTTCTATCTGTTCAGGCTCCATGATAAAAGCTACTATGCGCATTTCAGAACCACACTTCTCACAAATAAGGGGATTAATTTCGTAGACTTTATTTATAAACCGGGCTCTCCCTTTTTGATCCTTATGAAATATTCACATTAAAAAAAACTTTCGGTGGAAGTAGTTCTTTTTAAAGTTTTAAAATCATAAATTGCAGTAAAACTTGTAACATTATTACCAAAAAGACATACCTCGCTCCTGAATATTCGACAAATAAAAGATGGCGTACAACTTGGTAGACTTGTTGTAAAATGAGTTATCCCTGCTCCTCCAATAAGGCTGTGGTTCTCATGGCTTAAGATTTCTTAGTTATTATCTATTTTTTTTGGTAATACACTTCTTTTAAAAATAAGCCATGCGGATATGCAGGTGTTATTTTTTTATCTATTTTAGAATTATTTAATAAATCATTTAAATCTGTTTGTGAAATTGCTCCCTGCCCTGCCATTATTAGAACTGCAGAAATCATTCTAACCATTTTATATAAAAAACTGTCACCTTCAAATATAAACTGAATATTAGAACCTTGTTTTAATATATTAATATCATATATAGTCCGCACAGCAGATTTATTTTTAGATACTTTTTTTGCAAGGTTCCTAAAGTCATGTGTACCGATAAACATTTTACTAATTTCTCTTATTTTATCTATATCCAATTCGTTTTTTATATAATAGGAATGTTTTCTACTAAATACATCCCGATATTTTTTATTATTATAAATATGATATATATATTTTTTTCCAGTTGCTTTAAATCTTGAATGAAATGATAAATCCACATCTACAGCAGATTTAATTACAATATCTTCCGGCAAATAATTATAGCAATACTTTAATATATTAATAATAGACATATTTGAATGAGTTTTAAAATTGGCAACTTGATTATCTGCATGAACACCAGCATCTGTTCTGCCTGCAGCAATGATATCAATATCTTCACAAGTCATTAATGATAAAATCATTTCTAGTTTATATTGTATTGTATTTTCTGTATTAGCTTGTTTTTGCCACCCACTATACCTGGAGCCATCATATTGAATAATAATCTTGATATTCCTCATCTATATTCCTTTTTAAGAATTATATGTCTATAAAAACTCTTTTGGATTCATTGAAATTAGGTATTAAATGATAGGAAAAATTATAATCTGCATCAAGTGTTTTTGAGGTGAAAATCTCTTGAAAGGAAAAAAAATCACAAAAATTTTATCCACAACTATAGAATAGATAAAAAGAAGTTTGGAAATCATGTAAATCTTATAAGCTTTAGCCAAAATCCAACGCGTAAAACCAAAAAACCGATAGTTCTTCTTATAAACAGTCAGACCTACCCCTATAAGATAAAAATAGAGGAAAAAAACAAATTAAAATCAAGTAGTTGAGGATTTTGCAATTATTACATTCAGGCTTAGTGCATTTAACACGAGCAATTCCATGCTTGTAATCACCGCATTTCAAATATTCTTCTACTACAGAATTAATTCTCTCCAAACTATACTTTCCGCATTCTTCTGCATACTTCGACTCATAATTTTCTACGAAATCATTAAAATGTTTATCCAGTATTGTATGAAGAACAGTTCTCCCTCTGGGAATATAGTTCCCATTCAGAGAAATATTATGTGATTTTTGTATACACCCCACATATATCTATAAAGGGGTAAAAGCTATTTTTGTATTTAAAATTAATTGATAGTGATTATTAAAAAAGTAGCTTTTAGAAAGACTAAAATAGCTTCGCGGTAAACACACTTATCATTTTCTTATATACGAAAAACAACTTCCTCAAATACTCCGCCATTTCCGTGTGATAGTCCTTTATTTGTTAAAGAAAGTCCGTGGTCTGTTGTTATGATTATTTCCCTTTTCTCTTTAATGGTTGAAACTTTGTTAGGTTTTGTTGTTATGGTCGATAGTGATGACTACTTGTCCCTTTTTATGTCCTGTTTCGACATACCTGTGAGCCTCAGCAGCCTGCTCCATCGGATAGCGTCTAATCCAATGACCGATTTTAACTTCTCCGCTTCAATAAGCTCTTTGAGGAAATTTAGATCTTCAGTTTTTTCTTCTAAGGTCCCATAATATGCTTTCTTGCGGTTTATCATTTGAAGCCATAGGACTCGAAAAAGCTTTGGCAGCCCAAAGGTAGTAAAAAGATAGAACCCTTCTTTCTTTAGTAATCGTTTACTTCGTCCGACATTACTCTTGCCTATCGTGTCAAAAATAATGTCATACATCTCACCGCTTTTGGTAAAATCCTCTTGAGTGTAATCAATGACTTTATCGGCTCCTAGAGACTTTACAAAGTCTAATTTCGAGGTACTGCATACCCCAGTCACTTCTGCTCCAAAATATTTAGCTAACTGCACTACAGCCGTACCTACCCCTCCAGAAGCGCCAAAGATAAGGATATTTTGCCCGCTCTGAATATTTGTGTTCCTTAGGAAGTACAATGTAGTCAATGCCCCTTGCTGGACAGCGGCGGCTTCCTCGTAGCTCATATTGATAGGTTTAATTGCCAGCACCCCGTCTTCTGGTAGACATATTTACTCGACATAAGCACCTTGACTCATCCCAAGATATCCCCAAACTTGGTCACCGATCTTAAATTTTGTTACAGCTGAACCTACGGCTTCTATTTCCCCTGCTAGCTCAGTCCCAAATATAGGTTGCTTTGGTTTTCTGATACCGGCCACTAATCGCATTAGAAGCCCGAACCCGGGGGGAGCTGTGCTACTTCGCGTCCAACAATCATATAAAGTTGCTGTTGTTGCATAATTTCTTATCAATACTTCGTTGGCCTCGGGAGTAGGTTTTTCTATCTCTTGGAGCTGAAGAACCTCTGGTGGGCCGTATTTAGTGCACACGATCGCTTTCATTTTACCTTTATTTTCCATATTAATGATAGGTATTTTTATAATTTGGATCAAGGATTTTTCTGAGAAAGCACTCTGTAAAAGAAAAAAATCGCGAAAATTGTATTAGTAACTATAGAATGGAGAAAAAAATTGCTGAAAACTACTATGAATCTTATAAGCCAGAGTCAAAATCCAGCCATTACCCTTATAAACAGATATACTTCTCCCTGTTAAATAGAAACAGAGAAAAAATAAAATCAAGTAATAGGTGAATCTACAATTACAGGAGGTGCCCTTCCTTTGTTTATGAGATATTGAATTATCCTATCTATCTGTTCCGGATGCATGATAAAAGCTCGTCAAGGTGAAAAACCTTAACGCAAACTAATTATCATTTATATACATTAATAGAACCCGATATTTATAGAAATATTTAAATGGAGAATATATGTTAAAAAGTCATTTTGACAGTCTATCTGCAATGGATTTTTTCAAAGAGATTGTGTGTTTTGATATTACAACAAACCCTGTAAAACGATTTGTAGAGTAAAGAATTGAGGATCTAATGCGGGAAAGAGATTTTAAAAAAATTTATTGGATCTGTCAGAAGAGAAGCATTAAACTGGTTTATTATTTTTACAGAGAAGCAGGTAAGAAGAATATTTAAAAATTATTTGATATTTAATGATAAAAATATTATAGACACTAAATCAAAATATAACTATTATTTCTTTAATGAACCATAAATTAGATTTTATATTTCATAAAAGTATTCAGAATATTTTTAACCATTTCTCACATCTGTTAGGAATCCGTATTGCTTTTTTTTCTCCAGATGGAACACAATTAAAGATTGGAATGAATATTGGTAATTGTGATT